>UMHU01069756.1_pt1 | contig 19342 bp, 14 predicted proteins | sample 1965591 | NCBI WGS metagenome assembly UMHU01 (sample SAMEA4836101, study PRJEB28245) | human gut metagenome | biome: gut microbiome; material: fecal sample | place: Denmark | collected 2008
CTTCGCACGGGTCGCAGACGCATTTCTGATAAGACGAACTGTAAGAACAAACCTGTCCCGGGTCTAAGATTTTGCCCTCTTCACAACTGCTGTGATACCCTTCTTCTTCACATTTTTCTTCGGCCGAAACGCATTTCTTATAGGAACTGTCATAGCCGCAGCTCTGATCAGGGTCTAAGACCATGCCTCCCGAACAGGTTTTATAATAATTGTCCTGTCGGCAAAGTTCTTCATAAGACTTGCAGCCGCTGTAATAGCCGCCGTTGTATGGGCATATGCCGGCGGCCGCGGAACCGGCCGGACAGGAAGTGACCGTATATCCTTCGTTTTTGCATTGCTGTGCGGTGTCGATTTCAAAATTGTCGCTGCCGGTGGTGCCGCCGCCGGAACCGGAAGAAGAGCCTTTGTGGTAAAAGCCTTCGTCGCCGCAGTTTCCGAAACCGATAAAACAGACGCCGGCGGTTTTGTAGGAATTGCCTAAGTCGGCAAAGGCCGGAAAATGAGAAAAGGGAGAAAGGAGAGGCGCGGGGTCTGCCGATGGTGTGGATGTGTGTATATGTGTGTCAAAACCGTCGGAGGCAGGAACATGGTTTAAGGCCGCAGCCGCCGCAGCAGCGGCGGCAGGAGCACAGACGACGGAAAAAAGAGCCGCGGTGCAAAGAGAACGGAAACAAGCCATGGCACACCTCCAACAGTTAAGAAGACAGCCCCGCACGGGGAAGGTATGCCGAACGCCCGGCCGCAGCCAAAGCCGCCGCCGGAAACAACACACCTATTGAATATAAGGATACGCTGATTCGCGGAAAGAGTCAACTATTAATGAAAGTACAAATTTTTCTGTCTACCAATAATGGAACCACATAATTTTTTTTTGGCTAAAAAAAGCCCTCTCATTTGAGAGGGCCGTTTCTAATTTTGTTCAATCGGCAGATAGATGGTAAAAGTCGTGCCGTTGTAGGATGTAGACGTAACGGTCAGGTTTCCTTTGTGGCGCAGGATAATATGTTTGGCAATTGAAAGCCCCAGTCCTGTTCCTTTTATGTTAAGGTCCTTATGTTCCTGCAATCGGTAAAATCTTTCGGTCAGCCGCGCCAGATTCTCGGGTGTAATCTTCGGGCCTTTGTTATTGACCGAAATTGCCACGGCGCGGCCTTTGGCAACCTTGAAACTCTTGGACGGCGGAATTCCGTCGACGACGGAAGCCTTGACGGTAACTTCGCTTTTGCTCAGGCCGTACTTTACGGCATTGTCGGTCAGATTCTGAATAACCTGTTTAACCTGTCGGCTGTCGGCCGTAATTTCATCCGGAAAATCTTTGCCGATTTCGGTTTTAATGCTGATTTCGCGTTCTTTGGCCTTAAGCGAGAGCGCCTGCGTCACTTCTTCAATCAGCCGTTTGACGTCAGTCGGTTCGTCCGGCTTCTGGTCCTGGCTCATTTCGATTTTGGAAAGCGACAGCAGGTTCTCAATCAGCGAGGACATGTATTCGGCCTGTTCGCTCATGATTTTCAAAAATTTTTCGCGGGCTTCTTCATCGTCTTTGGCCGAGGTCTGCAATGTTTCGATAAAGCCGGAAATAATCGACAGCGGCGTACGCAGTTCGTGGCTGGCGTTGGCGACAAAATCAGACTGCATTTTTTCGATTTTGACGGCCTTGGTCAGATCATAAAGCGAAATAACCGCTACGGCGCGGCCTTTGGAAAGCCAGGGCAGTTGCTTGATGTGCGCGTAAAGTTTTTGCGGTTCGGCGTTTTTTTTGCCGCCGCGCACATAAAATATAAGATTTTCGGACTTGCTCTGCTTTTTCAAAACTTTGGAAACGGCTTCGATAAAATTGTTTGAATTGAAAAGGCCGTCGATATTCTTTTCTGTAATGTCGTTGCCCATCAGGCTGCGGGCCGAAAGGTTGGCGCCGAGAATGTTTCCCGAACGGTCAATCATCAAAATCGGATCCGGCAGGGAATCCAGAACGGCCGTGTCCGACATGGTCTGCGCTTCCAACACGTCGGTTTTGTGCGCCCAGAACTGGTGCATAGCGTTTACCGCGTCGACAATTTCCTTGGCTTCCTTTTCGGAAAGGGTCATCAGCTTTTCGTCAAAATCTTCTCCGCGCGAAAGCGTGGTAATGTAGCGCTTCAGCTGCTGCAGCTCAAAAGTAATCGGAAACAGAAAGACGATATTGAAGAAAATGATGGTCGCATAGGATATAATCGCCAGCGTCGGCGTAATCAGCCGCAGCGCCACCAGCATGATAAACACCAGCGCCGAGGGCAGGGACAGAAACAGGACGCGGTCGACAAACTGGGTGTTCTTTTCGATGTTAAAAATCTTATTGCGGTTTCCGAACATGGCATGAGGTTCCATAAGTTGCAAAAAAAGATAGACGTGAGCCGAAAATATACTATTATACATACTAACGCAAAGAGGTTTAAATAGACTTAAAATTTTAAAATGACTGAAAATAAGACGACTCCCCTGACGCCGATGATGGCGCAGTATCTTGAAATCAAAAGCGCACACAAGGACTACCTTCTGTTTTACCGCATGGGCGATTTTTATGAATTGTTTTTCGACGATGCGGTCATCGCTTCCAAAGCCCTGGACATAGCCTTAACCAAACGCGGAAAGCTTGACAATCAGGATGTTCCGATGTGCGGCGTGCCTTTTCATGCCTATGAAAGCTATCTGGCCAAACTGATTCGCCAGGGTTTCAAGGTTGCCATTTGCGAACAGACCGAAGACCCCAGGGAAGCCAAAAAACGCGGTTCCAAATCCTGCGTCCGGCGCGAGGTTATCCGGCTGGTAACGCCCGGTACGCTGACCGAGGAAAACCTTCTCGATTCGCGAAAGAACAACTATCTTTTGAGCATTGCCAAAATCGGCGACAGTCTGGGTTTGTCTTGGCTCGACCTCTCAACCGGAGATTTTTATACGCAGGAACAGGCTGTTAAGCCTAAGACCGAAGCCATGTTGTTAAGCTCTTCGCTGGCGCGGCTGATGCCGGTTGAGATCGTTGTTGCCGACAGTTTTCTGCAAACGCCCGAGATTTTTCCGGTTTTGAACGAATACCGCGAGAAGCTGACCGTTCTGCCGCAGGCGCGGTTTAATTCCGCCAATGCCGAAAAACGTCTGCTCGATGTTTTCAAAGTCAACACGCTGGACGCGTTCGGCAGTTTCAGCCGTTCCGAAACGACGGCGGCCGGCATTTTGCTCGATTATGTCGAAAATACGCAGAAAGGCCGTATTCCGCGTGTTGAAAAACCGGTCAAAATCTATGTCCACAAGGTTATGGAAATCGACGGCGCCACCCGCCGCAATCTGGAACTTCTGGAGTCCATGATCGGCGACAAGGGAGCTTCATTGCTTTCGGTTGTCGACCGTACGGTAACCGGTGCCGGTGCGCGCCTGCTTGCCAACCGAATTGCCAATCCGCTGCTGGATATTGAAGAAATCAACAAGCGTTTGGATATTATCGAGTTTTTTAACGACAATTCTAACATCCGTCAGGATTTGCGCGCGCTGCTCAAGTCCTGTCCGGATGTCGAGCGTGCCGTTTCGCGCCTGACGCTCGGCCGCGGCGGTCCGCGCGATCTGGCCAATATCAAGACGACGCTGGCGGCTATTCCGAAAATCAAAAATCTGCTTTCGGCGGCCGGAGCGGAAGCTTTGCTGGAAAAACTTCCTGAAGCTCTGAAGGCCGTCGCCGACCGGCTCGGCTATCACGACCATCTGGTTTCGGCTTTGGACGGTGCGCTGGAGGAAGAACTGCCGCTGCTGGCGCGTGACGGCGGTTTTGTCAGAAAGGGCTATTATCCGCCGCTGGACGAGATTAAGGAGATAAAGGACGACAGCCATAAGCTGATTGTGGAACTGCAAAACAAATATGCCAAAAGCACCGGTATTTCGAACCTTAAAATCAAATACAACAACGTTATCGGCTATTTTATCGAAGTGCAGAGCAAGTTTGCCGCCGAAATGCTGGAAAACAAAGAGTTCATTCACCGTCAGTCGGTTTTGAACGCTTCGCGTTTTACCACGGTCGAACTGGCCGATTTGGAAAACAAAATCCGCGGTGCGGCCGACAAGGCGCTGGCGATGGAAATTGAAATATTCAACAATCTGGTTCAGGACGTCACGATTGCTTCCGATGACATTTCGCGCACGGCCAAGGCGCTGGCGGAGCTTGACGTCGGCGCGGCTTTGTCCGATTTGGCCGTCGAAAAAAACTACTGCCGTCCGGTTCTGGACAATTCTCTGGTCTTTGACGTGGCAGACGGGCGCCATCCGGTTGTCGAAGAGGCGATAGAGCGTGACCATGCCGGCGCTTTTGTCGGCAACGACTGCTGTCTGAGCGACGACAGTTCGCTGATTTGGCTGCTGACCGGTCCGAACATGGCCGGTAAGTCGACTTTCTTGCGGCAGAACGCCATCATTGCCGTTATGGCGCAGATGGGCTCCTTTGTTCCCTGCAAAAGCGCGCATATCGGCGTTATCGACAAGATTTTTTCCCGCGTCGGCGCTTCGGACGATTTGGCGCGCGGCCGTTCGACCTTTATGGTTGAAATGGTCGAAACCGCCAGCATTCTGAATCAGGCGGATGAACGCTCGTTTGTCATTCTTGATGAAATCGGCCGCGGCACGGCGACTTTTGACGGTCTGTCGATAGCTTGGGCAGTCATTGAACATCTGCATGAAAAAAACCGCTGCCGGGCATTATTTGCCACGCATTACCACGAGTTGACTTCGCTGACTTCCAAACTGAACCGCATGTCGCTGCATTGTATGAAAATCAAAGAGTTCAACGATGAAGTCGTTTTTCTGCATGAGGTTATCCCCGGCGCCGCCGACCGTTCTTACGGCATTCACGTTGCCAAGCTGGCCGGCCTGCCGCCGGTGGTCATCAAACGCGCCGAACAGGTTTTGGATGCCCTTGAACACGACAAGAAAAACCAGAAGATAAACGATCTAGCCGACGATTTGCCGCTTTTTGCCTCTGTGCAGAAAAAGGTCGCGGAAGAGGAAGTCGAACGCTTTTCGCCGGTGGAAGAGGCTTTGGAAGCCGTTAATCCCGATGAGCTGACGCCGCGCGAAGCGCTGGAAAAACTTTATGAAATCAAGGCCCTGCTTTAGATAAATATTGACAGAAAAACAAAATTGCGGCACTCTGCCGGCAGAGTGAATAAGAATTTTATTGTATAATTTTAAAATTTATTTTGTATGGAAACAAAAAATAAAATCGTACGCTATTCGGAAAGTTTCAGAACGGATAGTGAGATTAAAGAACCATGGCATTATAAAAGCATGGAAAGAATCATTGACGGTGTTTATGTTGTGCCTAAAGTCTACATCCCTTTTCATCGGTCTTTCGGTCAACGGATTACCAAAAAGGAGGCAGAAGCAGTCTGCGCGGAGTATGGTCTGAATTTTCCGAGCAGCGAAGAGATAGAGATGCTTGAAGTTGCTTATGACGCGGCGCAATCACGGCTACCTGAGATTGCGGAATATACGGATTGTTGGACTTCGGATGTTTCCACAACGGATGAGTCGGCAAGAAAATTCCTGATTTTATTCTGCTATGAGGCAGGAAGCGTAAAACAAATTAAGCATCACTATGTGCTGATAGATGAAAAACAGCTGTATCAGTATCTATTGGGTGTTTGGCTGAGACCGTCTCCGGAGCTGCTGTTAGGAGATAAATTTTCCAATCTTTTTCAAACCCGAGACCATGACTTGTTTTTGCAAAAGGAACAAAAACTCAGTTATATCGGCAGGTGTAAAGAGATTTGGTATGATGAAATCATTTTGAGCAGCACGGGGCTTTATCAATATGCAGATGGCGAAATGCGTTGTCTGGTAAAAGTTGATGAAAGTTGCGAAGAGCATAATAACTCAAATTACGGACATCAGGAATGGATTGTTTGGGAAGGAATAATGCCGGACGGCGAGGTCGTTTGTACGTTCAAAACCTATGACTGGTGCGATGACGGCGAACAAACAAATGAAAGTGCGGTTGAAAAGCGTTTCCGCAAAGATGGACAAGGCCTCTATCAGCCTTGTAAGTGAAAATATAACCGATTTAAGAAAAGCTCCCGATTTGTTTCGCGGAGCTTTTTCTTATAATGAGCATAAAGAAAGCAAAAACAAGATGTTAATGAGCGGTATTATAATACCTCTGATTAGTTTGTTGAAAAAAAACGATTTTTTATTGTTGACATTCATGTTTATTCCTGTATATTCGTTTCGAATTCAATAACCATCTTTATAAGAGAGATAAATATGAACACTTACGCAACAAAACCGTCTGACATTGAAAGAAAATGGTATGTCGTTGACGCCGAAGGTGTTGTTCTGGGTCGTATGGCAGCTCAGATTGCCAAAATTCTGCAGGGCAAAAACAAGCCTTCCTATGTTCCGAACCTGGACTGCGGCGACTATGTCGTTGTTATCAATGCCGACAAAGTAAAGCTGACCGGCAAGAAATTGACCGCGAAGAAATATTTCAAACATACCGGCTGGATCGGCGGCATTAAAGAAACCACAGCCGGCAAGGTATTGTCCGGCCGTTTTCCGGAAAGAGTTGTCGAGAAAGCTGTTGAACGCATGATTTCCCGCAATCCGATGGGCCGTCAGCAGATGACCAAGTTGAAAGTTTATGCAGGCAGCGAGCATCCGCATACCGCTCAGAACCCTGAGGTTTTGGACATCGCTTCTTGGAACGAAAAGAATAAAAGGAGCGCATTATAATGGCTGAGAAATTAGAATCTTTGAACGAAATTAAGGCTGCGACCGCCGAAGTTAAAGCTGCCAGAAAGCCCAGCCGTGACAAACAGGGCCGTTCTTATGCCACGGGTAAGAGAAAAGACGCTGTTGCCCGCGTATGGGTTAAACCCGGCAAAGGCAACATTACCATCAATGACAAGTCCATTGATCAGTACTTTGCCCGCCCGGTTCTGAAAATGATTATCAACCAGCCTTTCGAGGTAGCTAACCGCGTTAATGAATTTGACGTTGTCTGCACCGTAAAAGGCGGCGGTTTGTCCGGTCAGGCCGGCGCTATCAAACACGGTATCGCCAAAGCCCTGAACGAATACGAGCCGGAACTCCGCGCTGTCCTGAAAAAAGCCGGATTCCTGACCCGCGACGACAGAACCGTTGAGCGTAAGAAATACGGTAAGGCCAAAGCCCGCCGTTCTTACCAGTTCTCGAAACGTTAATCATCGGGTATGTTTTCAAAAAAGCCTCCGTTGTTACGGAGGCTTTTTTACTGTGTGAATAAACCTTATGTTTTGCTCGGGCGAAATATTGGCCGTTATCGGTGTATAATCTATTATACATATAATTCTTAATGTATAGTATAGTGGGTAATCAGCCGCTCTCGATGTATAATATATTTTACATCGAAGAGGAAAAAGGCAATGGTGTTACCAAATAAAAATATTTTCAAGATAGGCTACAAAATCAAGGCTTTTCGCAAGGCCAACAATCTGACGCAAGAGCAGCTTGCCGACAAAATGAACTGTAATTTCAAAACCATCGGCAATCTTGAAAATGACCGGACGATGCCGGATCTGAAACAGGTTATCAATCTGTGCGATGTTTTGAATGTGAGCATGGATGAGCTTTTTGCCGGAACTTTGTCCAAAACCGAAAATTTTATAGAGCCGTCCGAAGATGACGAAGGTTATCCGAAATTTGTCAGCCGGAGGATATCCGCTTTTCCCTCCAATCATCTGCAACGTCTTGAGTCGATGTCGATAAAAATGCGCTCCATGAGCGAAAAAGAGTTGAATATTGTGGAAGCCGTAATCGATTCTGTCATCGGCAACCGCTGATTCCGTTTATTTTATCCAATCTGTTATCTTTAGTCGAAACCCCGGCAAAATCAGGGCTTGTGCTGTTTTTGCGATATGCCCTGTTATATCGTTAAATATTTAATTGTATAATCTATTGCTATTTAAAATTTAGCTTGTATAATTCATTATACTTTTAGAGCGATGTCTGAAAGTTATTTTCCTTTTAAACCACATTAGTTGGGAGAAAATTGTAATGAAAAAAACACTCTTAGCCGGAGCGTCTATGGCAGTCCTGCTGACTGCCGCCAATGCTTTGGCTGCAGAATATACCGGCAATGTAGAAACAACTGCCGGCAATACTTTTATGGTAGAAGCCGGTTCAACCATAAAAGACGCTACTTTCGACTTGAAGGCGGAAGGTACCAGTGAAGCCGATGCAAGCCGTGTCGGTTTTGCTGACGCCGGCGAAATTTCCGTCTCCGGCGAAAATACTTTCCGAGATTTTGTAACTTTTGAAGGAAAGACAAAATTCAACGCCAATGAAGGCGAAGCCGCAAAAATGAATGTTGAAGGCTATCTGACTTCCACGCGCAACGCTGACGTTGATTTAAGCGCTGTTGATTTGACCGTCAAAAAAGGCGACGGCGAATCTGATATTGTCGGAAGCGACGGCGCTTTGGTTCTTGATAACGACACGACGGCTTTCAAGGTCGGCAACACGACTTTTGAAGACGGAACCCGCATCAGCCTGTATAAGGCGGCGGCCGGTGAAAACGGAGATGCTGCTTCCGGCGATGCTTCAAATCTGGCAATTGCGGCCGACAAAACCGTAACTTTCAAAGGCAATAACAAAATTGCGGCGAGCAACGGAGACCATGCCAAATCGCAGTTTAACATCTCGGGAGAAGCGGGCAGTTCTATCAATGTTGAAGGTACGGTTGATGTTGCAATTGATACTGCAATAGACGGTGCCGATGTCAATATCGCCAACAGCGGAAATGCTCCCGCGCGTTTGGAACTTGGTGCAGAAAAAACGTTGAGCATTTCCAACAGCAATGTTTCGATGAACGGTGCGCCGGACGGAAAGTTTAACGGTATTGGCAATGCTAATGGTGAAGGGACGGTTGTCCTCGGCGAAAATGCAAACGTTAATATTACGGACGGCGCCGGTATTGCCGTTACCGACCTGACGATTGGCAAAGGTGCGGTTGTTAATGCTTCCGGTCAAATGGAAGTTTCCAACCCAGCAAACCCGAAATGGCAGTCGGGCAGCATTCTGCAAGGCTTGAACAAAGTAGACATTGCAGAAGGCGCAACGGTTAATATCGCCGACGGTGCTCAGATTGTTGCCGGTTATCCGAATGGCGAAATCAATGTTGGCGGCACGGTTAACATGAGCGGCAAAGACGCCCTGATTCGTGCGGCTTCCTCTAAAGACGGCACTAATAAGTCGACTTTAAACATCAGCGGCATTGTCAATGTTCTGAAAGATGCCGTCGGTATTATCGCTTCGCGTGAGACAAACGTCGAGCAGGGTGGTTCGGTTGTTGTTGCCGACAATGCAACCTTGAATCTGATTCAGGATATGAACCGCGGTACGGCAGCTGACGAAGCGCCGGAAGGCAACAATGCCAAATTTAATGTTGCCGGTTCGCTGGTTAACAACGGTACCGTCAATGCCGAAAAGACCGATATCACGATTTCAGGCGCTACATTGGCTGCAGCCGGAGAGGATGAAAGCTATGACGCACAAACGGCTGGCGGCAGCTATGTCTCCAACGGCGGCACCTTAAACGGCAATCTGAAATTAGACGGCAAAAATACACCGGCAAAAGAAGACAGCGAAGAAAAACTCGCCGCCATACTGAAGGCCGCGCCGAGAGCCGAATTCAACGGCAACAGTACGGTTAACGGTAATATTGATAACAATCTCGGCCTGTTGATCGTCAATCAGGGGGCAACCCTGAACATTGAGGGCGAAAGCAATAAGGTAACCAATAACGGGTATATTGATTTGGCCGGTGTTCTGAACGGCAAAATCGATAATAACGGCAACATTACGGTTCTTGATTCCGCCGCGCACATGACCAGTTTTGATGGTGGCGAACTCAACATCAGTGCCGATGTCGCCGCTTCGTCTTTGGTCGCGGAGGAATCTGAAGCTGATGAAATTTATGTCAGTGCCGGTTCTTCTCTGGATTTGGACAGCGAAAAACTGAAAACCGGACAGTTGACCACTTACGGCACCGCCAAACTGGGCGTCGACTATGCAGCCAATGCCAAAGTCGGCAACGGCGGCACGTTGGATTTGGCTTCCAATACCCTGACCGGCAACGTAACGCTTGCGGATAATTCGACTTTGTCGTTTAATGTCGATAATGTTGAAGAAGCCGCCGGCGGTAAAGTTAACGGTTCAGTTAAAACCTTCCTGAGCGAAGACGGTTCGGCTGTCATCAATCCGGTTATCGGCATTGATGCCGGCGAGGGAACCTATTCTTTTGCTGACGGTGTTTCTGTAAAAGAGGGTTCTGTGGACCGCGGCGAAGAAGGCCTGAAACTTTCCAACAGCAATACGCTGTACAATGTTGCGTTCGGAGATACGCAGAATACCCTGAATGTTTCCAAAAAAGATTCGGGCGAAGTTGCTTCCGCGGTTGTTAACGCAGGCGGTACGGTTTCCAACGCCAATACCGTCAATGCCTGGGTCGGCGGCAATTCTGACGCGTCTTCCCTGACCGGAGTTTCCCGTGCGATGGCTGAGCATCTGAATACGCTGGCTCAAACCGATCAGGGCGCTTTGGTCAACGCCGTTACGGCTCTTGCGCCTGAAACCGCGGCGATGGTTCAGTCCAATACCACCGAAACCGCCAATCAGGTCTTTGCCGCTGTCGGCAACCGTTTAAGCGGCGGTTCGATTGTAACCGGCAATGAAGGCATGTCCTCCGGCGACAGCATTTTCAAACGCGGCGCCATGTGGGTTCAGGGGCTGTTCAACCACTCCAAGGCTGACGATACCCGCAAGGCCAGAGGCTTTGATGCCGATAGCGAAGGTATTGCTTTCGGTGCCGAAAAATACGTTAATGACGACGTAAAATTGGGTATCGGTTATGCCTATACGTCTTCGGATATCGACGGTTTCATGAGAAAGACCGACGTTGACACGCATACGGCAATCGCTTACGGCGAATACAAACCCTCCAATTGGTTCGTAAACGGAATTGCGACTTACGGCTGGTCTGACTACAGCGAGAAGAAGAATGTCGCCGGTATGCCGGTAAGCGCCGATTATGATGTTGACAGCATCGGCCTGCAGGCAATGACCGGATATGACATTGACCTTTGCGGCGCCATGTTGACTCCGGAAGCCGGCCTGCGCTATGTCAACATTCGTCAGGACGGTTATCGTGACAGCGCCGGACAGAAGGTTGGCGAAAACACCTCCGACATCCTGACCGGTGTCGTCGGCGCCAGCCTCAAGAAGGACTTCGCTTTGGACAACGGCATGAATCTGCGGCCGGAAGCCCGCTTGGCGATGACCTACGACATGTTCAACGACGACAGCAGCTCGGTTGTAACGCTGGCAAACGGTTCGGCCTATACCGTAAACGGACAGGCTCTTGACCGCTTCGGCGTTGAAGCCGGCGTCGGACTGACGGCTGACGTCAATGACAACGTCGAACTGTCTCTCGGTTACGAGGGCAGATTCCGTGATCACTACGAGGATCACACCGGATTATTCAACGCTAAATATAAATTCTGATAGTTAGCTGAAAGTAATCTTCTTCATATGGGAAAACAGGTTCTCAGAAATGAGAACCTGTTTTTTTATACCTTCGGATATCTTGTTTGCAGAGCAGGTGTCCATTGAACGGAACAATTCGGTTGTTGTCATTTTCCGGCACCTTCTTCCGTTACTTCCAAACTTATATTTTATATCATGTTTAAGCTTGATTTTTCTTTATGTCATGTTCAGCTTACTTTTTTTTTATGTCATGTTCGGGCTTGGAGTCGATAGTTGGCGAGAACGAGCTATAGGCGAAGTTCGAGGCTTACGGGACGAAAGGGGCCCAACGCAGTTGGGAATTTACCCCAGGACATCTCTCTCATGGATACCCGGAACGCGCTGCGCTTGCCCGAGGATGACAGAAGAAAAAATAATACTGTTATTGCCGGCCTTGTTTTTCTTTTTGTCATTGCCGGACTTGATCCGGCAATCCAGGGATTCCCCGGTCAAACCGGGGAATGACAGGAAAGAATAAAAGTACGGGGAATGACAAAATAATACAGTTACCCTCGGGCGCAGCCGGTGTTGCGCTCAAGGGCGTCCCCTTGTCAAGCCGGCTACAGCATGTCATGTTTTTGCACGGTTTTTGGAGAAATGGACAAAAAATTAATTATGGACACTCCTGTTAAAATATGTTATTCTAACACCCTGATTTGATGATTATTGTGGGCTGATTTCTTATTGTGAAATTTAAAAATTTAAGTATATGAAAGCAAAAAAGTTTTGGGTGTTGATGATGCTTTGCGCGTTGGCATCCTGTGCTCTGGCACAAACGAAAATGGACAAGTTCCTCGGCAATCTCAACGGAGCAGTCCAGATTTACGAGCGCTATGAGAGCCTGTATAACCGAGTGCGCCGTATGCGTCCGACCAAGGTCAGCGATTACGGTACCGTTGTACACCAGCCTTATGCGCGCCCGCTCAAAAGTCTGACTTGGTCAAACATGCAGATTGAGCGTCAGGGACCGTATTTGTATGTTTGGGAAGTAAGAGACGGCAAATTCGTCGCTCGCGGCAAGCACGCGCTTACCGTAAACAGTCGGGGCAAGGTATATGATTGCTATATCCTTCGCGGCAGCCGGTTATGCCATTATACGGTTACTGTGGTTGTTCTGGCAAGAAAAGGATATGTTTATCTTAAGGACGACAACAATCGCACCCTTGAGAGTTATACTTTTGCAGACAGATAGAGAAGGGAGCTTCGGCTCCCTTTTTTTAATGTGTCGTGTTTGCTATATTTTAAGAATTTCCGGCTTATATTATAGCCATTGTCAACAGGAACAATGCCGATGAAATGTCAGGAATTTGATTTGAACCACGCCCTCGGGGTCAAAATTTTTGAAGAAATCCGCTTAGACGGAATGGTCTTGGAAAAAGGCCGCACCCTGAATGAGGAAGATATAATCCAGCTCAAGCTCAGCGGCATAGCCACGGTTTATGGCGCGGTTATGGATGAAAACGACCTGACGCTGGAAGCGGCGCTCGGCGTCGTCGCGGCCAAACTCTGCGGCAAAAATACCGCTTATGCCGTCAGCGGCGACGGTATTTGCAAGATAACCGCTTCGGTTGACGGTGTTTTTCTTTGCGCCGACGACCGGGTTGCCAAATTTAACCGCCAGTCGCATAACCTGATTTTAAACACCGTGCCGCCCTACGGCTATGTTGCTGCCGACGAAGTTATTGCCCTGCTGGAACTTACGACGCCGCTGGCCGAGCAGGCCGCGGTGGACAATATTTTGTTCAGCCTGTCCGGAAACGTCGATTTGTTGCAGGTGGCCGAACAAAGCCCGCGCAAAACCGCTCTGATTTATACCAATTTTTATAATGACGCGGCCGAAACCGCTCATTTTACCGGGGTTGTACGCAAGTTGGTTGAAAATTTTCCCGACCTTCAGCTTGATTATCATGCCGAATATTACGCGCCGCATACAGTTGAAGCCGTGGCCGATGCCGTCGAGAAGGCTGTTGCCGATAAAAACGACGTGATTTTCATTTTGCCCGGGCTGAAAAGCAATTATAAAGATGACGTTATTCCCTCTGCCGTTCGCAGTTTTGCGGACGAAATCGTCAATCTGACGATTCCCCAGGTGGGAGCTTCCGATTTAATTATCGCGCACAAACGCGGGCAGAAAATCATCAGCCTGCCGTTTCGTTTTGACGTGACGGAGTCGCCCTTGGCCGTTCATTATATTAAACTGGCTGTTGTCAATGACAAGATAAACGAATACGACTTTGCTCGTCCGCAGAATGTTCTGCTTCCTTCGGGAGGTACGTTGACGCCTGCCGAAAGGGAAAATCTGGTTGCTGCCGGTCAAAACCAGTCCAAGGGCAAAGCGGGCATTGCCGCCGTTATCCTTGCCGCCGGCGTTGGCAGCCGGGCCGGACGCAACAAGCTTATGGCTGAAACCAAAGAGGGCAAGCCTCTGTTTCTCAAGGCGGTGGAGGCCGCCATTAAATCAAAGGCCAACCCTGTTTTTGTCGTTACCGGCAATCAGGCCGCAGCAATGGAAGAATTTCTGGAAGACATTGACGTCAACGTCATTTACAACCCCGCTTACCGTGCCGGTGTTAAAACGTCGCTGAATTTGGGGCTTAAATCGGTCCCGGCTTTCTGTGACGGCGCTTTGCTGCTGCCTGCGGATATGCCGAATGTCGATGCCGGATTTATCGATAAAATGATTGCTTCTTATAACAAGGGACAGGAAAAACAGCTTTGCATCGCTTCCTGGAAAGGCGTTAAGCATAACCCGGTCATATGGAGCAAAGCCTTGTACGGCGTTGCCGACCTTGTGCCGGAAAACGCCGATCTCCGTCCGGTTTTTATGGAACATGAGGATTATACCACGCTGGTCGAAGCGCCTTCCGCCGAAACCCTCTGGGACGTTACCTATGTCAGCGACATTGAAAAGCTGGTTGGAGATTAAAATTTTTTCTAACAGCTGCACCAGTAGCTGCCGTCATACATACATCGGCCGCCGGTTACGTTAACGCAATAACCGCCCATTGACCTGAAAATATAGTGGGTTGTACTGGTAGCTTCCCAATTGCTCATGGTACAGGTTTTGTATTTTAGTCTGAGCGTGGCGCCTCTTGAATCTTCCTCGCAGTCGGAAACGCAATAAGACAAGTCGCAGCTGCAATTGTAGCAGGTATTGCCGCAGCCGTCGGTAGACGTCCATTCTCTGTAACCGCTGGGGCATTGTCCGCTCTTGTCGCCTTCGCAGGAATTGTCGCAACAAGCTTGAAAAGGATAGTAACAGGTTTTGGTGTTGCATTCGTCACTTGTGGAGCCGCCGCATCCTCCGGGATTTGAGGTTGAAGTTCCCGAAGGACATGAGGTGTTACAGCTTCGACAGGCTTGTCCGCACTCGTTATAGGATACTATATCCCCCGAATAAGCTAGACTGCCGCTTGGGCAGGCTGTGTTGCAGTTGTAGCAGTTGTTTCCGCATTCCGTTTTTGAAGCAAAGGAACCGGTATAATTTTTGGAACCGACCGGACAGGAATCGTCACAGCATTTTTTGCAGTTTTCGCCGCAGGCATTCTGGCCGGCTATGGCGCCGGTACAGATTGTTGACGAGTTGCCGGGACAGTTTTCTTTTAAGCAGTTTCCGTAATTAGGATTATATGGGCATGATTTGTCCATGCAGTATCCTGTTGAACAGGAACTGACAAAACCTTCATTCTTGCATTGTTGCACGGTATCGACTTTATAGCCGTCGTCTCCGCCCATGGATCCGAAGCCGGCGTCGCCGCAGTTTTCGGCGCCGAGGAAACAGACGCCGGCGGTCTTATAGGCTTTGTCAGGTTGTTCAAACTGAAAGGCGGGCTTCGGTTCGGGTGTGTATGTGTGTGCATGTGTAGGAAAGCCGGAGGCAATGGTTAGCCTTGGGAACATAAGAGCCGTTCCGGAAAGCAAAGAGAACATTAAAACAGATTTCTTCATAGTATTACCTCGCGACAAAGTTAGAACCGAAGCCCGAAAGGGGAGTGAGAGGCAATGGAAAGAATGTCGGATACGCCGACAAAAGAGCCTGCGGCATAAAAGCGCCGCAGCATCAGACAATCCACACCTATCAAGTATGAGGATAAGCTAATTTGTGGAAAGAGTCAACTATTAATGAAAGTACAAATTTTTCTGTCTACCAATGATGGAACCATCTTTATTTTTGTCATACAAAAAAGCCCCCTCAAAAGAGAGGGCTTTGTCAGAAACAATCAACAGGAACCGCGTTTGTTCCAGCTTGTATAAGATGACGGATCCCAGTTGTCATAACTCAAAGTGCGGTCTTTCTTGTTGTAAATACGACAGCCTTGATACTGGTCTGAATATTTGCTGCCAAAACTTCCGCCGCTGAACCAGATGCGTCCGCCGAAACCGGCGCAGAATTGAGCGCCGTCGCGCATCCGGACATTGCCTGCCGACATATACCAGTAAGCGCCGTCGCGTACTCTTATCATCGCGCCGCGCCGATAAACGTCGGCTCCGTCATAGCTGCTGAAGTTTTCAATGCCGCCGATAAACGTGTTTTTAACGTAAACCGAGGTTCCGTTTCCTGCAAACTCGACTCGGGTATCGCTGGTAATCGTTTCCAGATAGTCGGCCTTAAAAGTCGTATCCTGAATAATAACCGTTGAGGTATTCCAGACAAACAGGCCTTTGATGTCCATGCTGGCATTGGTAATTTTGAAGTCGGCACCATGTACGACCTGTATTTTTCCGGCTTTGAAACTGGCTTTGCCGCTGTCGTTTTTGAACGTAAACGTCCAGTGTCCCTGACCGACGAAGATATCGCTGCTTGTCGTAAGCGTGCCGTTGGTAATTGTCGTGCCGGAAAAGTCGATTTTGCCGCCGCTTTGAATGTTCAAGTTAATCTTGTCAAATTTGGCATTGGCCAGATTAACGCCGGCACTGCCGACAACCTGATAGGTCAGGGTCGGTTTCGGCCTTTTGCTCTTTGAGCATTCGACCGGATATTTGGTGCGAAAATCTTCAACCGAACGGAAGTTTTTTCCGTTGGTGGTTGAAAACGTCGTGTTTTTGGTAATAACGGCGCCGCTGACGTCTTCGTTAACTTTGTAGCCGTCGGCAGCCAGTCTGCTCTCACAGGTCGGCACACAGATTTTCATTGATGCGTCGTTAACGCATTTTTCTTCTTCTTCATATTTTTTACATTCAATATTCCGGTATTCCGGTCCGCATTTGTCGCTGCAGGTCGAATAGACTGTTTTGCCGTTTTGCGAACAGGTCAGAGCATTTTCAGGAGCGCCGTAAGGACATTCGGTCCAGTTGTCCGGACATTTGCAAGCCTCAAATTTCCCGTCGCAGGATGTGCCGATACCGATTTGATTGCCGCTACAGGCTGTCAGGCCGTCTTTGCACCGGCATGCTTCATATTTGCCGCCGCATTCGGCACCGACACCGACTTCAGCTTCGCCGCAGCTGACAAGGTTTTCGGCACAGCCGCACTCAAGATATTTTCCGCCGCATGAAAGGCCGCTTCCGGCTTGTCCTGCCGGGCAGGTTTTCAAATCGTCCCGGCAGACGCAGTCTTCATACATGCCGCCGCATTCGGCGCCGATGCCGACTTCAGCTTCGCCGCAAGTTTTAAGGTTGTCTTTGCATGTGCAGGATTCGTATTTTCCGTTGCAGGCTTCCCCGATACCGGTTTGTCCGTCACCGCAGGTTTTGAGATCACTCCGGCAGCGGCAGGATTCATATTGTCCGCTGCAGGCGTCTCCAACGCCCTCATACAAACCGGAGCAGTTTTTCAGCCCGGGTTTGCAGATACATTCTTTGTATTTTCCGTCGCAGGAGATGCCGATGCCTTGCTGTGCGTCATTGCATGCCGTCATGCCAGGTTTGCAGACGCAGCTTGCATATTTGCCGTCGCAGCTTTCGCCGACACCGTCCTGAACGTCTGAGCATTCAACTAAGTCGTTTCGGCATTTGCAGCCTTGCGCATAACGGTCGTCATAGGGACAAACGCCGTATTTGACTTCGACTTCGCGGCAATTGACCAATTCAAAACCTTCATTTTTGCATTGTTTGGAAGTATCGATTGAAAAATCGCTGCCGCCGGAACCGAAACCGCCGTCGTCGCCGCAATCTCCGTTGGGCAGAAAACAGACTTTCGCTTCCGCATGATCAATGGCGCAGAGTCCGAGTATAACGGCAAAAAGCGCGGGAATCCCCTTATGAAAGACACACATATCATCACCTACACATAAATTACACAGTACTTATGATATCATACTTTGTCCATAAGCGAAACCTTTTTCCCTGTTAAATATCTGAACCTGGAAAAGAAAGTCTCTTTCACGCCACACCTCTCCTCTCAAGAATAAGAATAACTGATTTTGGCATTTAAATCAATCTATAATGATATATGTGTTATTTTATCTACTTATAATGAGCATTGAATAATTTTTGTCGTATTTAAAAAAAGCCCCTTGGATGAGGGGCTTTCAAAATACAGTTACTCGCTATAAGCCATTGACGTTTGTACAGGTTGCTCTTCTGCCACAAAGATAGTCATAACCGGAACCGGATTGGTAGAACATGCAGGCGAATACCATGATGCCGCTGGCGTCGTCGCCTAAAGTGACGGATGCCTGCTGAGATGTGTTTTTGGCGGAAAATTTCGTTTCGGCGCCGGAACAGGTGCCTGTTTTGCCAAGCATTTGAATCGACGACTTGGAACCGGCATCAAGTATAAAACTCAACCCTTTTCCGCCCCAGCAGGTCAAACCGCCCATATTGGTCATGGTACTTCCGTTTTGCAGCCGGAAAACCAGTTTCTTGCTGTCATTTGTGCCTTCGTTGTATTCAAGCTCGCCGCTGCCCAAATCCAGAACGCTTCCCGAAAGGGTAATTTCCACCTGTGATTTGCCGGTCGAATAAGATGCGTTGATAACACCGTTGTAATAAGGTGTTGTTGACGCTTGTTTGCCTTTGTTCAGATAGACGTTGGCTCCGGTAATTTTGACGGCATTTTTGGTTGCCGAAGCTCCGGATATGAACTTCATAACGTTAATGTTATGCGTTCCGTTCGTTATGTTGAGGTTTGAGGTCGGATTCATATCCAGCCTTTCATAAATTTCGGTTGTCCCGGTTCCCGATATTGTCAGAGTTTTGCCTTCGGCAACCGACAGAATGTTGGCATAAAGTTTTCCGCCGGCTGAACCGTAACCGAAATTAAAATCGGAGTTGATATTCATATTGCCGTTGGCAATCAGGCTGCCGTTGGCAAAATAATTGTTTCCCGAGCTGATTGTTACGGTATCGGCCGTAAGTTTGTTTCCGCCGACATTGACTGTTGCGCCGCCGAAGACAAATTCCTTTGCCGTGATATCAGCCTGAATGGTTGAGCTGCCGGCCAGCTGAATGACATTGGCGCTCAGAGAGGTTTTGCTGCACAGCGAACGTCCTGTCTTATCGGCCGAATAGATGGTTGTTCCGTTGCCGATATATAAAGAAACGGAAGTGTCGGAAATATTGCTCATCAGCACAACCTGCTTGCCACTCATGCTGTAGCTGGAAACTTCTCCGATATTGTTGACAAAAACCGCATTCGGAAAATCTTTCTTCAGATCGCTTTCGCAGGAAGCAGTTTCGGCGGTTTTGCATTTAGACTGGCAGTCTGACCAATATTCGGCACAGCCGTATGGATGAGAAACGTCATCCCTGTTTCTGCAGTTGTCATTATAAGCGGTTTTACACTTGCTGGAACAGTCGGCCCAGTATTCGGCGCAGCCGTAAGGTG
>UMHU01081378.1_pt1 | contig 19283 bp, 14 predicted proteins | sample 1965591 | NCBI WGS metagenome assembly UMHU01 (sample SAMEA4836101, study PRJEB28245) | human gut metagenome | biome: gut microbiome; material: fecal sample | place: Denmark | collected 2008
CACCGCCTGCAGATCCTCCAGCTCCTCCAGCTTGTCGATGAGGCGCATGACCTTCTTGGCGTCGGCCACCGACACCGCCGACGGCGTGTTGGCGATCATGGTCATCTCCGCGCCCTTCACCTGGATGCCCTGGGCCTCAAGCTCCTTCACCACGGCCATGAGATCGCCCGGCGCGGTGTAGACGATCCACTCCTCGTCGGCGTCCTCGTAGTCGTCGCCGCCGGCCTCGGCCACGGCGAGCATGAACTCCTCCTCGTCGGCAGCGGCGCCGTTCGGACCGATGGGGTTCTTCTTGTCGCCGGTCTCGACCTCCTTGGACACCATGATCTGGCCCTTGCGGTCGAACTGGAAGGCCACCGAGCCGGAGGTGCCGAGGTTGCCGCCGGAATGGGAGAAGGCAGCGCGCACATCGGCGGCGGTGCGGTTGCGGTTATCGGTCAGCGCCTCGCAGAGCACCGCCACGCCCGCCGGGCCGTAGCCCTCGTAGACGACGGTCTCGTAGTTGGCGGCGTCCTTGCCGGAACCGAAAGCCTTGTCGATGGCGGTCTTGATCTTGTCCTTGGGCATGGAATAGCCCTTGGCCTTCTCGATGGCGGCGGCCAGCGACGCGTTGTTGTCGGGGTTCGGGTCGCCACCCTCCTTGGCGGCCACGGTGATGTTGCGAGCCAGCTTGGAGAACAGAGCCGAGCGCTTAGCGTCCTGCGCGGCCTTGCGATGTTTGGTGGTTGCCCACTTAGAATGCCCTGACATGAATACGTCCCTTCGAAACACGAATACAACAGCGGCTTATGGTACCACAAGGGATAAACGCGGGAAATACCCGCCCATTTCCCCTGCACGTTTTTTCTACGGGGGACAAAAGCGAGCGGGCAGCGGGGCGTCCCACGCGCAGGTTGCGCCGCTACTCTTCGCTCACCTTCGACACGAGCTCCTCACGGGAGTTCACGCCGAGCTTCTTGTAGATGCTCTTCACGTGGGTGCGCACGGTGCTCTCCGATATCACGAGCGCATCGGCCACGAACGCAATTCCATGACCGCGGCCCAGATACCCCAGGATCTCGCCCTCGCGCGGGGTGAGGCCGCAGGCGCGGGCCAGCTCCTCGCAACGGGCGGCCACATCGCGCACGGGCACGGCCTTGGCAGCATCGGCGCCCTCTTCAAGAACGATATCGCCCCTATCGCGCTTCCATGGGGCCAGGAGGGCCGAGGCAAGCAGGTACACGAAGTACAAGGTGCTCACCACAAGCAGCGCCGGGCCGCCGCCCTCAATCTGGAACAGAACCGTCTGGGCCGCTATCACGCCGAGCAAGGAGCAGCCCGAAAACCCGGCCACCGTCGTGCCAAAGATGAGGCCCGGAGAGAACTCCGAGGCGTGAGCGGCCGCCACGAGACCCGCCAGAGCCAAAATGGCCACGGCGCCGTAAAACGCATAGCTCATCCAAGCGGCGAACCACATGGGGCCTGTCGACGCGGGAAAACAGTTCAGGAAGATCAGCAGCAGCGCGAACAGGGGCACCAGCACCCGATAGATGAGCGGCATGAGCGGAACGCGCGTGCGCATGAGGCAGATGGGAAGCACCACCACGGCGCCCAGCACGCAGCCGAGCACCTCCATATGCACCACGTCGAACAGGACGAACTTGCGCGCTCCCATCATGAAGGCGAACACCATAAGGCCCACAAACGGCATGGCCACCACCTGCGCCATCTGCCTCAGCTGGGCCATGGCACCGAGCGTCGGCGCCGACCTCGATTCCGCCTCCCCTGCTTCCCTGACCGCAATCAAACGCCCGCGCCATGCCAACCAGCAGGGCACCAAGCACGAAAGCGGAACGAGCACCGCGAACACGATAAGCCCCACGGCGAAGGTGACCGATGAGAGCAGCAGCTCCACCAGCGCCGCCACGCCCACCATAACCGCCAGCCACAAAAGCGCCTGGCGCAAGTTGAACTGCGCAAGATAGGCCCCCAAGCAACTGAGAGCACCACCGTAGAGACGGCAAGCAGAAGCCCCGCCGTTACGCCAAAAATCGGCTGGGCAAAGCTCTCGAGCCCTGCAGCCAAAGCGAACAGCGCATAGCCCGCAACGTAAGCCACCGATGCGGCCAGCACGACACCCCCACGCAGGATCACGGCCAAGCGCCCACGCGCCGAGACGATAGCCACCGCGACGCCAAGCACCACGGAAGCGCCCAGAAGCGTATTGGCAAAGGCCGGCATATAGGCCGCTCGTTGCAAAAGTTCCGTTTCGAACAGCAGCTGGTTCGGAGAATAGATGGGCAGCGTGGCCAGAAAGGCCGCGAACATGAGCGCCTCTGGTTTGAAATACTTGGAAATCTGCAACGCGGGACCCTCCCTGCCTCGACGCGCCTTGCGTGGGGTAAGTATATCCGATTCGCGCGCTTCGAGTACCGTAACCGAACCGTTATTTTCGAAGAGTTTGTCTTGACCTGGGGTTTATCTGCATCTACCCCATTTCCGCGAGGGAAAAAGCCCTCGAAATCCCCCAGCCCGACGATTACTCGCGCGCCCCTTTGGCACCTAGGATGGCACTGCGCGCCGGCCCCAAGGAGGCCGAGGCCGCCACCAAGGAGGGGCGAGCCGCAGCGCGCGTATCTGTTCCCCGAGACATGGGAGGATTAGGGATTATGAGCAAGGCAACGAATCAGGGCATGTCCCGCCGCTCGTTCATCGGTATGGGCGCCGTGGCCGCCATGGCCGCCGGCGCTGCCGGGCTGGCCGGCTGCGCGCCGTCCGGCAGCAGCGCGGGCGGCAGCGAGAGCGCAAGCGACGCCAACACCCAGGCGACCGCCCAGGGCGCCGGCGCGTCCGACGTGCACATCCACAACGTTACCGACACCAGCTGGATGACGCCGCCGGCCGAGGTCACCGACTTCGCCAAGGAGCTGACCTGCGACGCCGTCGTCTGCGGCCACGGCTTCGCCGGCATCACCGCCTGCCGCGAGCTGGCCGAGCAGGGCAAGAAGGTCATCCTCATCGAGAAGCAGCCCGAGGACACCTACGCCGCCGTGGGCAACGAGTTCGCCGCCCTGAACGCCAAGATCCTGCAGGAGCGCGGCGTGCCGCACATCGATCCGATCGAGTTCTACCAGAACTTCATGAAGATCACCGGCAATATGCCGAACCCCACGCTCGTCATGAAGTTCGCCCAGAATTCTGAAGAAAACTCCAACTGGTACCTCGACCGTTTGACCGAGGAAGATTTCGCCACCATGACCACGGCATTCTTCCCGCCCACCGAGCATCAGCTAACCGAGCTATCCGGCATCAAATTCTGGCCTTCGGTGTGCTCCTTCTACGGCGAATGCAACCAGACCAAGATCCAGATGTACAACCAAGCTGCGGCCGAGGAGGCCGGCGCCGAGTTCTACTTCGGCACCACCGCCGAGTACATCATCATGGAGAACGGCGCCGTGGCCGGCCTTGTGGCCTCCGACGCCGACGGCTACGTGAAAATCACCTGCAAGGCCGTCGTCTGCGCCTGCGGCGGCATGGGCGGCAACCCCGACATGATGGCCTACTTCATGCCCGATATGGCCCAGGCGCTCGTCGAGGGCGAATCGCTGAACTCCATGTCGGCCAACGACGGCCGCGGCGTGCAGATGGCCTACTGGGCCGGCGCCCACCTGGAGACGACCCCCATCCCCGGCATGAACATGAAGGGCCTGTCCGTCCCCGGCAAGATGAACTGCCTGCCCCAGGCCGTGTGGATCGACGAGTCCGGGCGCCGCTTCTGCAACGAGTTCTACCCCACCAGCGAGCAGCGCGGGTATCAGACCACGTTCATGAGCCGCAAGACGAAGTACGCCGTGTGCGACAACAACTTCACCGAGTACCGCCAGTACACCCTGCCCCAGCACGCCGGCTTCACCGCCAGCGAGGAGAACATCGCCTCTCTGCGCGAGGCGCTGGATACGGCCTACGCCAAGTTCAAGGGCACCTACGAGGAGCCGGCCGAGGAAGAGGGCCAGGGCGGCCCGGGTGGCGGCGGCCCTATGACCTCCGTTGAGTTCATCGCCGACGACACCCTGGAGGGCCTGGCTGGCCAGCTGGGGCTCACCGGCGACGCCGCCACGGAGTTCGTCGCCCAGATCGAGCGCTACAACGGCTACTGCGAGGCCGGCGCCGATGCGGAATTCGGCCGCGCCGCCGAGGTGCTCTTCCCGGTGAAGGACGGCCCCTTCTACGCTTGCACCTTCGATCCGGTCCTCGGCGAGACCATGGTCACCATGGGCGGCATCATCACCGACGGCGACATGAACGCGCTCGATGCCAACTACGAGCCCATCCCGGGCCTGTACATGGCTGGCAACGACTGCGGCCGCCGCTTCGGCACCGAGTACGTCACCCCCATCCCGGGCGTGTCGCTGGCTTTCGCGCTGGTGCTCGGCCGCGAGTGCGGCAAGTCCGTGGCGAAGTTCCTCGGCTAGTCGTCCCTACGCCCTTCCCGCTGCGGGCCTGATCCCTCCCGGCTCCGCAGATCACCAACAAAGCCCCCGGCCCTCCCCTCCCTGGCCGGGGGCTTTTCTCTTACTCTTCACGCAACCAGAGACCCGTCTTGCCGCCATCCTTTTTCAGAAGGCGCACGTCGGTGATCTCCATGCCGCGGTCGACCGCCTTGCACATGTCGTACACGGTAAGGCACGCCACGCTTGCCGCCGTGAGCGCCTCCATCTCGATGCCGGTCTTGCCCGTGACGCCGCAGGTGGTGATCACATGGATGCCCACCCGGCCGTCGCCGCGCTCGCCCTCGCGCACCGGTGCGCATTCCACCTTCGCCTTGGTGATGTTCAGCGGATGGCACATGGGAATGAGGTCGCTCGTCTTCTTCGCGGCCATGACGCCGGCCACCCGCGCGCAGGCGAGCACGTCGCCCTTGGCCGCCTTGCCCTCCACGATGAGCGCGAGGGTCTCCGGCTTCATGGAGATGAAGCCCTCGGCCACGGCCACGCGCTCGGTGTCGGCCTTTTGCGACACGTCCACCATGCGCACGTCGCCGTTCTCGTCGATATGGGTCAGCTGCTCGGTCATTGCAATTCCTTTCTAGCAGGTTCGGAAGGCATTCTTGGAAGAGGAGGGTTCGCGCTCGGGGCGAGGGTCCGCGCGGAGTTCCGCAGCGACTGGAACAGCCCAGTGGGCTGTTCCACCAAGCGAGGACTGTCTGAGCACGGCGCCCTTGCCCCGAGCGCGAACCCGGACAACCCGGAAGAAAGCTAGCCGCCGATCTGGCTCATCTTCCTGTCGGTACCCACTTTGTCGTGGTGGTCGTCGGGCTTGGCGCCGAGCGCCGTCAGCAGCACGTCGCGCACCGCAGCGTCATCTCCCTCGCGCAGGGCCGTGCGCACATCGTACTCGGTGTCCGAGAACAAACACGGCCGCGCCTTGCCGTCGGCCGTGACCCGCAGGCGGTTGCACTCGCTGCAGAAGTGGCGCGACAAGGGGCTGATGAAGCCCACGGTGCCCAGCGCATCGGGGAACTCGAAGTAACGGGCCGGCCCCCAGCCCAGAGGCTTCGTCGCCCCGGCCGGGCGAAGCGCGGGCAGCCCCGCGGCGGCGGCCCGTTCGTTGATGATGTCGAACAGCTCCTCGGAGGGGATGACATCGTCCTTGCCCCAGCCGGTGCCGGCGTCCTCGCTCGTATCGCCCACGGGCATGTACTCGATGAAGCGCACATGCAACGGCCGGTCGATGGAGAGCTTCGCGAACTCCAGGAAGTCCTGGTCAAGGCTGCGCACGGCCACGGCGTTCACCTTCACGGGATTGAGCCCTGCGGCGAGCGCCGCGTCGATGCCGGCAAGGGTGTCCTCCAATCGTCCCGTGCGCGTGATCTCGTGGAACTGGTCGGCGTCAAGCGTATCCAGCGAGATATTCACGCGCGAGAGCCCCGCCGCCTTCAAGTCATCAATCATACGGGGCAGAAGCACCCCGTTGGTGGTCATGGAGACGTTCTCGATGCCCTCGATACCGGTGATGGTATCGACCAGATCGACCACCCCCTTGCGCACCAAAGGCTCGCCCCCCGTGAGACGGACCGAGCGAATGCCAATCCCAGCGGCCACGGCCACCAACCGCTCGATCTCCTCGATGCGCAGGATCTCGTCATGGGACATCGCGCACACGCCCTCCTCGGGCATGCAGTAGACGCAGCGGAAATTGCAGCGATCCGTCAGCGATATGCGCAGATAATCGATAGTGCGACCATGCGAATCTTTCAAGTCAACCCCTCATAACGTGTTTTGACTGCTCATTATAGCGAACTCGAAATAAATCGCAATCAGCACCGAGGGACGCGCTATCCCTCACCCGCCGTGACGTCATCCACCATGGCAATCAGCTCCTGCTGGGAATGAACGCCCAGCTTGCCGTAGACGTTGCGCGTATGGGTGCGCACCGTGTTCCAGGAGATGCTGAGCTTGCTCGCCGTGGTGGACGAGTTGTAGCCCATGGCCAGACAGCGCAGCACGTCGGTCTCCCGGGGAGAGAGCTGGTAGTCTGCGGCCAAAGCCTCGATCGCCAGACCGAAGCGTCCCTTGCGCACCGGCTCGTCCTCGCGGGCCGGCCCCTCGCTCTCGGCGGCAAGATCCCTCATCAGCAGCTCGTCAAGCGAAGGGGCGCCCTCCTCCCCCGGCGCGAAGAGCCGGTCGAACTCGCGCTCCGAGAAGATGAGAAAGGCGCAGGCCAGCACGATGAGCGCCATGATCATATAGGCGAAGACCTCGCCGACGGCGCCGAACAGCGTCCCTACAAGCTGCGCCCCGAAGAGCCAGCCGATGCCGTTGCCGAGCTGGTAGGCGCCGTAGCCGTAGCCGAACACGATGACCGCGGAGGTGCGCCGCTGGAAGACGATGAAGGCGAGAATGCACCACAGAAACAACTCGAACACGACGCTGGACAGCGACACCACCTGGGCGATCACGGTATGCAGCACCGTCACCAAAGGCAGGCAGGCGACAAGCGCCACGGAAGCCACCATCACCACCGAGTACAGTTTCCCGAAGTTGAGCCGATCCCCCTCGGTGCCCACGGCCACCACCGCCAGAACCAACGCCAGAAGCATGCGCGCGAGCATGACGAGACGCGAGCCGGACAGCGTCGTCTCGATGGAGGACACCGCCACCGTGGATGCGTACACCGAGGACACGATGCAGGAGAACACGAAGACGACGGCCAAAAGTTTCCAGAACGATTTCGGCAGCGACCGGCGCGAATGGTCACGCGCGAGCGTGGGCGTCGGCTGCTCGATATGACGGGAGAACGATGCCAAGATGCCGGCCGCCAAAGGCAGCAGCACGAACGCGGCCATGCCCGCCAAGCTGGGACCGCCGGGAACCGGCGCCCAGGCGGGCGATCCCAGCACAATGAAGAAGGAGGCTCCCACGACGAACTGGGAGTAGGCCACGTACAGGATGACCTGGCGCGGCGGCAGCGCGCCGTAGAGCTGCCCGCAACGCAGGGCGATCGCCCCGAGCCCCACGCCGAATAGTATGCCGCCGATGAAGAAAAGCGATCGGATAACGGGATAAGGCAGCATCGGCGTCAAATAATAGGGCCCGATAAGTATGACGATGAGGGCGCCGAACGAGGAGACCGCCCCCGCCCAAAGGCACGCCGTCGGGCGCTCGAGCCACGAGCGCACCCGGGGCACCGCGAACGTGGACAGGAGCATGAGGCCGCCGGCCGACAGGCTCGTGGTCACCGTCAGCACCGAAAGGTTTCCGCCGTTGGTCTCGCTATCAGACAGCCACGCCGTTCCCGAGCTCGCTATATAGACCGAAGCTAGCAGGGCCCCCAAGGCCATGTACGGCAATGCCGGCCACGCGCGCACGAGCTTCGCCATGAAATTTTTCGTCTCGGCCATCACTGCCCTCCCTAGCGCAAGGAGCGCCCGGCGACAGCCGAGCGCTCCTCGATGTGATCCGATTGGCCTACGATACCATTTCCGGCTCGTCGGAGATGGCGGGAGTCGGGTCGTTGGACGCGGACACGGCATCCTCGGCGCGCCGGTCGACCAGCGCCCGGCCCACCCGACAGAGGGCGTAGCCGACGAACACCACCGAGTACACGGCCACCGAGGCCTGGGCAGCAAGGCCGCCATGCAGGGCCGAGGGCAAAAGCATCAGCAGCAGGTGCACGTACACCAGCCCGAAGAACGGGTAGGCCAGCTTCTGCACCTTCTTCCACGAGGCCGTGGACATCTGCCGCTTCACGAAGGCGAAGGACGTCACGCCGAGCACGACGAGCAGCACGAGCAGCACGACCGCCAAAACGAAGGCGCCCATGACGTTGCCCCCGATCTCGCCGCCGCCGAGAAGGCGCGGCAGGTAGCTCTCCAGGTACACGGCCATGTGCCCGAGCGAGAGGAACCACGCCACGATGGACAGCTCGCTGCGCACGGGCTTCAGCCAGTGATAGGCGCGGCCGCCTCGGTTCAGGCATCCGATGAACATGACGACCACGAACAGGGCCAGCGACAGCTCGCACTTCTGGATGAGGACGAACAGCGGGCTCCAAATGGCGCGCGGCAGCCCGAAGAACACGCCGTACACGTAGACGACGTCGATGGCGATGGCGGCGGCGTAGAACGCGACCGGAAGCGCCTTCAAGGGGTTGCGCAGGGCGAAGCAGCCGACGATGGTGACCGCAAGGATGATCGCGAAGTCCATGTTACCTCTCCTCTCGCACCTCGAGGCGCTGCTCGAGCTCGACGGCGATAGCATCCAAAAGCTCGGCGTCCTCGAGGAAGAAACCCTTGGAAATCTTCAAGACGCCCCGATAGAAGCGCGTCTCCAAAAGCAGAAGCGCCAGATCCTGGAACGTGTCGAACCACGAGAGGATATGGTCGGCGAGGAACGCGCGGGACGTGCGAACCTGACGCAGGGCCTCTGCGTCGTCGCCGGCCTCAAGGGCGGCAATGATGCGATCCGAGAGCACCACGAGGAACTCGCACATGAACGACAGGTGATCGTGGGGGAAGTCGTAGCCCTCGGCCTTGGCCACGTGGTTGGCCTTGTACAGCTGGAAAACCTCGTGGTAAGCGTCCTGGAACATGAGCCCCTCTTCGCTCGTGTGCACGCTCTCGTAGGGCACCGCGTAGCGGCCCTTCCACGAGGAGGTTCCGGCGAAGGCGGAAGTGAAGTCCACGGCCAGCGCCTGGCGCGTGCCGGAGTTCCGCTTGCGCAAATAGCGCGTGATATCGTTCACCCCGTCGGCGAACAGCTCGTTCACATCGGCATATTCCGACCAATCCATCTCGGCGATGTTATCGATTTGCTCAGCCGTCAACGGCCGGAAGTAGATGGCCGCCAAAAGGTCGTAGAACGCCGCGCGACCCTTGAGGGCCGCGATCATGTCCTCCGTCACCACAGCCTCATCGGCCGCAGCGACGCTCATCTCATCTACCATGTATCCCCTCTCCTCTCAGACTCGCCCGTCCTCGTTGGGCACAAACCGCGTAGCGCCAGAGCGCTCCGCAGGACAGGAACTGCGACCTCGAAAAAGCGGCGCACCAAAGCAGCAGCCCCCGTCCTGCGGGTTCGAACTGCGAACCCGCAAGAGCGCCCGACCGCCAAAAGGGAGGGAGCGACGGTCGGGGCAACCGAAAACCGAGGGGCGCACCTACGGGCTGGTGCAAGCGCACCCCTCACGCAAAATGGCTACTTCTTCTCGTAGCGGGTGACCTCGACGGGCTCCTCCTGCCACTTGGCGGTCTTCTCTGAGAGGATGTAGACCGTCGTGGGATGCAGGTCGGCCGGATCGAACAGGTAGTGCGCGTTCTCGCCGGCGGCGGCCACGACCTTCGCGGCCTCGGAGTTCGGATCGTCCAAGTCTCCGAAGGTGCGAGCGCCGCAGCAGCAGTTGTGCACGCAGGCCGGCACCCAGTTCTCGTCGTTTTTGCGCTGGAAGCACAGCGTGCACTTCTCGATGGTGTTGGTCTTCGGGTTCAGCTGGCGCACGCCGTAGGGGCAGCCCGTCAGACAGCTCTCGCAGCCGATGCAATCCTCGGCGTTCACGAGCACGATGCCGGTCTCCTCGTCGCGGTAGGAGGCGCCGGTGGGGCACACTTCGATGCAGCCGGGATTCTCGCACTGCTGGCACTGCATGGGCAGCCAGTACATCTCGATGTCCGGGAAGGTGCCCACAGGGCCCACGGCCGACACGTGGTTGCGCACCACACCCAGGTTCATCTGGTTCTCCATCTTGCAGGCGGCCACGCAGGAGTCGCAGCCCGAGCAGCGGTCCAGGTCGATGACAAGCGTATTTTTCATTAGAACACATCCTTCGTCTGGGCTTCAGCGAGCATTTCCTGAGTGGGCATGAAGGGCTCGAACTCCTCAGCCTCCACCCAAATGTTGGCAGGACGCTCGGACTTCTCGATCTTCACCGTGAAGCCGCGGTTGGTGTAGGAGCCGTAGACCTCGTTGAAGGGGGCGTCGTTCTTGGTGAGCACGTTGACGTTGCACTCGCGCCAGCCGCCGGTGGGGTTGGCCTGGGAGGCGTCGAAGCACTCGGGGTTCCAGAAGCGCTCCATCCACACGGTCTTGGGGTGGACGCCCTCGGTCAGGTAGGCGCGGGCATGCACCTCGCCGCGGCGGCTGGTGACCTTGACCCAGTCCATGTGCTCGATGCCGAGCTCCTTGGCGCTGGCCGGGTTGATGCGGATCTCGGCGCAGGGGAACAGCTCGCGGCTGAAGGGAGCATGGCGCATGGTGCCGTGGTGGAAGTAGGGCACACGTCCGCTCGTGAGCACGAACGGGTACTCGGGATCGTAGCCCGGCATGCCCTCGTAGGGGGACTCGACCGGCTCGATGGGCACGCAGATGGGGCTGTAGTCCTCGCAGGCCTCCTGGGGCTCCGGATAGCAGTACGGGTACCCGTTGCGAGCCATGCGGATGAGCATCTGGCAGTAGGTCTCCACCTTGCGGGACTCGGTGGCAAAGCCGGAGGGCAGGCCGTCGTCGGCGATCTGCTCGTGCTGGTTGTAATTCCAGTAGTCCGGCGTCACGAACGGCACGTACTCGTCGGTGTTCGCCTGCAGGGTCTCCCAGTCGGGAGCGCCGAGCGTGTCGGCAACGCCCTGCTTGACCTCGGCCTCGGTGGCGCTGCCCAGATAAGCCGTGCCATCGCCCAATTCCAGGCCGTTCGGGATGTGGCCGCCCCACATCTCGCGGCACTTGGCCACCACCTGGGCCGCCGGGATGGAGTGCGACACGGTCTCGCCGATGTGCACGCACTCGTTCTGCAGCCACTGGGTGTCCAGCTGGGTCATGTTCACCATGGGCTCTTCCAGCCACTCGCGCAGCGGGAAGACCAGATCGCACGCCTCGATGTGGAAGGAGGTGAGCATCGGGTACTGGCCGATGATGTAGTCCACCTCGGGGAACACGTCGTACCAGGACTTCGCGTTGCCGAGCATGGCCAGCTTGTTGCCGGACATGTCGAACCACACGCGCGGCTTGAAGGGCTCGCCGGTGGCGATGGCGTTGCGCACCGTGGGGATGTGGGAGTGGCACCAGGCGTAGAGGCCCTTGTGATCCTTCATGCCCAGACGATCCTGCAGAAGCTTGTTCAGGATGCGCTGGGAGTCGGGCATGGCCTCGCCGAGCTGCTTGATGCGCGCCTCGTTCTCGGCATCGGACATGCCGATGACCGCGCCGACGCCGTACATGTCGGAGAACATGCCGCCGAAGCCGTTGTTGTAGGTGACCGGGCGCACCAGCTTGGTCTCACCGGTGTCGGTCATGGTGGCGAAGTAGCCGCCGCCCTTCTGGGTCATGGTGACGCCGGGCTTGTTGATGCGGCCCATGATGGAGTCGAGGCCCATGCAGCCGAGCGGCACCTGGGAGGCGGACTCAGTCATGTCGGAGGCCACGCCGTTGGCGATGCCGCCGTTGTTCTCAACATAGAGTTTGATGGCCTCTTCGATCTTATCCGCTTGCAGCCAGCACTCCTCGGCCGTCTTCTCGAGCGTCCAGGGATCGGCCTCCTCCTTGTAGATCTGACCGGCGGTCTTGTACTGCTTGCCGTTGAACTCGCCGGCCCAGAAGATCTCGGGATCCACGGCCGAATCGGCGGGAGCGGAGTACTCGAAGGGCGCTACGGCGTTCGTCTTCAGATCGAAGCACACGTAGGCCGGGGTGTTCTCGGGCGTCGTCTGCTTGAAGTCGGGGAACAGTTCCTGCGCCTTCACGGGCAGCTTCGTGTCCGGGTCAATCAGGAAGGGCAGGTTCGTCCAGTACTTCGTGAACTCCTCGTCGTAGAGCTTGTTCTCGAAGATGTAGCGGAACCACGAGAGCAGAAGCTTCGTGTCGGTGCCGGGACGTACGGGCAGCCACACGTCGGCCTTCACGGCGTCGGGCGAGAAGTTCGGGTCGACGACCACGGTCTTCACGCCGGCGGCGCGGAGCTCCGCCATGCCGCGGCCGGACTCGGCGGTCTCGGACACGGAGGGCTGGGCGCCCCAGATGACCACGACCTCGGTCTTGTTGTCGTTCACCTTGAAGATCTCCTGGACGGCGTTGTCGGCGATGGACTGGTCGTCGCCGCCGTAGAAGAGCTTCGAGAGGGCCCAACGGGGCAGGTAGCACTGGGCGCAGCCGGGTTCGAAGACGGTCGGGCTACCGAAGGCCATGGGAAGCGTCATGGCCTCCATGAACGAGTAGGAGCCGCCGCCGCCCACGCTGGCGAAGAACGCGTAGTTGCCGTACTGGTCGATAGCGTCCTTGATATGGGTGGCCGCCTCGGTGATGGCCTCGTCCCAGGAGATGACCTCCCACTTGTTCTCGCCGCGCTCGCCGGCCCGGCGCAGGGGGTGCAGGATGCGGCGCGGGCTGTACATGGTGTGCAGCTGGTTGAGGCCCTTGATGCAGAGGCTGCCGCGGGACACCGGGGCCTCCGGATCGCCCTCGAGCCGCACGACCACGCCGTCCTTCAGGTAGGCGATGGCCGGGCACATCTGAATGCAGCCATGGCAGCTCGTGCGCATCTTCGTCAGGCCCTCGGTGCTCGAGACGCCCGCCTCGCCGGTACCGGCGAGCTCCTCTTCCGGCGCAGCTTCCTGCATGCAGCCGGCCATGGAGGCGCCCACCGCAGCGGCCGCGCCCGCGAGAGCGGACACTTTGACGAAGCTGCGACGTGTCAAATTCGTTTTTGACATATTGTCTTCCTCTCCTCTTGCTTACACGTGATTACGCTTGTCCGTTCACCTTCAGATCTTCCAGAAACTCCCTTCCCTCCTCGGTCAACGTCCAACCTTCTTTCCAAACCAGAGCGCCAGCGCGCTCGAGCTTGTCCACAAATACCGACGGCTGCATGGTCTCGACGCGACCGTCGATCACCGTCTGAAGAGCGGGCCTGCCCAAGAGCAGCTCCTCGATCTGCCCGTAGGGGCGCGGGGCCGCCTCGACGAATTCCAAAAGTTCGATGTAGGTATCGGTGCGTTCGGGCACAAGATGAAGCAGATCCACGAGGCGCGCGGACGGCTTGTTGTAATCGACGAACCAGTCGCCCACATCCGTGCTCTTGAACGAGATCTCGGCCACGAGATCGTCGACCTCGTCTTCGGAGAGCCCCTCCTTCTGCTCGGGCAAAACGCGGTTGCCGTCCTCGTCGCGCTCGATCATGTCGAGGCCGTAGGAGCGAACAAGGGACATCAGCATATAGAACTGGTTCTGGGTGGCGCGCTCGAACTGGGGGAGCGCCGCGATGAAGTCCTCCGCCTCGCGAAGCGGGCGCTCCTCGGCGCAGAAGGCGAGGGTCTTGTACAGGATCTCGCGGTTCAAGGGATGACGCATCACCGTGCGGTTCAGCTCCGCGAGCTTCTCCTCGAAGGTGAGTTCGGCGGCGTCGGGCAAATCGTCAGCAGCGAGCGCGGCAACATCCATCGCCGCCTCGGCGGCTGCCTCCTCGCGCTCCTGGGAATCGTCTCGCGGCATTTCGCGGGTTTCAAAATCAGCCATGCATGCTTCGCATCGCAGCGGATGCGACCCTCCCCTCTTACCTATTTGGTTCTCCTCCTTGCCGCTTCGCCTCCTCGCACCAACTATGTCTCGGAGGTTTTCGAAGCGGTTCCACGGGTCGGAACTATAGGCGATTGGGATTGAAAACGACTACCCGCAGACTACGTGAAATTGAGAAAATGGGCGCAAAAATCTCACGCAGGCTGGGTGAGTGACCCGTTTTACCTGCGCTTTTGCTCGCACTTTTTGATGAGTGGAATTATCGACTCACCAGATACACCTTGTCCGGAGGGATGCGCACCCACAGCCTCTCCCCCACCTCCGGCAACGCAACGCCTTCGCGCATGCTCACGCGCCAGAACATATGCTGGTGCAGGTAGCTCATCTCGTTCGTCTCGAAGGCGACAGCGGCGCCATCCGCATCGTCGCGATCGAGAAAGCCCAGAAGCGCCATGCGCTCGAAGCGGGCATCGCTCACCCGATCGACGCGAACGCGGTAGCAGTTCTCGCCGGGGCCCTCCGCCCTCTCCACATAGAAGGCGCGAAGGCCCAGGCACTTCACATCTCGCGGCACTTCCTGGGCCGTATGCACGTCAATGCCCCACGGGGGGACGTGCACCGCGTGCGGCCCGGCGTACTCCGCCGCCGGAGCGTTCTTGCAGCCCGACAGCTTCAGCCCCGCCACCGACTGCGGACGGTTCACCAGCTCCCGCCCCCGATCCATCTCCACGATGCGCCCGGCATCCACCACCGCGATGCGGTCGCAGAACCGCAGCGACTCGTCGATATCGTGGCTCACATATAAGATCGTTCCCTCAAAAGCTTCGAACAGGCTCACGAGGTTCTGCTCGAGAACCCCTTTCAAGTGAGAGTCCAGGGCGCTGAAGGGCTCGTCCAGCATGAGGATGCCCGGCCGCGCCGCCAGCATACGGGCCAGAGCCACGCGTTGCTGCTGGCCACCGGAGAGCTGGGCCGGATAGCGCTGCCCGAAACCGCGCAGGCCGAAACGCTCCAGCTCCTCGGATACGATGCGCTCGCGCTCCGCCCTCGGCACCTCGCGCCCGATGCCCGCGCCGATGTTATCCGCCACCGTCAGGTTAGGAAACAGCATGTAGTTCTGGAACAGAAGGGCCGTTTTACGTTGCTGCGGCGTCAGGTTGATCTTCTGCTCGGAATCGAAGAACACCTTGCCATTCACAACGATCCGGCCCTCATCCGGCGTCTCGATGCCCGCGATGCAGCGCAGCGTGAGGCTCTTGCCGCACCCGGAGGCCCCCAGAAAGCCCAAAGTCTCATCGCCGCCCGCAAAAGCCACGTCCAGGGTGTAGTCGCCGAAGCTCTTCTTGATGCGCACGTCCAGGCTCATCTAGGCCACCCCCTCTCCCAGAACGTCGGCACTTCCGGCACTGTCCTCCCGAAGGCCCTTCGCGCTCCTCCTTCGGCCGCCGCCCCGCGTGCCGTTTCTCCGCGGCTTGGGCGAGCGCCCCTCGTGGCTGCTCTTCTGGCGATAGCGCGTGGTATGCCGGCTCCATAGGTTGATGAACAAAATCACGAGGAAGCTGAACACCAAAAGCACGATCGTCCAAAACCAGGTGGCCTCGGTGTTGCCGTTCATCCACTCGAAGTAAATGGCAATGGGGATGGTGCGGGTGCTGCCCAGTTGGTTGCCCGCCAGAAACAGCGTGCACCCGAACTCGCCCAAGGCCCGGGCGAAGGCGAGCACCGTGCCCGAGGCGATGGACGGCCAGGCCAAGGGCAGCATGAGGCGCAGGAAGATGCGCCCGTTGGACCAGCCCAAGGTACGGGCCGCGTCGAGCATGTTCGGATCCAAGCTCTCGAAGGCGCCCCGGGCGCTGCGATACATGAGCGGGAAGGCCACCACCACCGCAGCGAGGACCGTGGCCTGCCAGCTGAACACGAGCGGGAATCCGATCTCCTGGAAGAAGCGCCCGAAGGCCGTGTTGCGCCCGAGCGCCGACAACAGAAGGAAGCCGCAGACCGTCGGCGGCAGCACCATGGGAATGGTGAAGATGGTATCGAAGATATCCTGGGCGCGCTTCGAGATGCGCAGCGTGAAATATGCGGCGGCCAGCCCCAGGAAGAACACGAACACAATGGCCACGCCGCAGGTCTTGAGCGTCACCCATAAAGGCGAGTAGTCCATGGACGAGAGAAACTCCCCCACCTGCTCAAGCGGGCCGCCCTTCTGGGCGATGACGGCGCCCTCCGCCGGCACGAGGAGCCCGCTGTCCATCTGGGACGGTCGCACCTCGCTCTTCACGTCGAAGGTGTCGTCGGGACCCTCGATGGTCACGTAGAAGCGGCCCTCCGAGATCTCGCGTCCGAAGGTGAATACCACGTCGCCCACGGCGAGCGATGCTCCCTCAGTGCCTTCCGCATCGGCAATGAGCACCTTCCATTCCTCTTGGCTCGCCAGCGGGTTCACCCCCGTGGAGAAGTTCTCATCCAGGGCCGCCAAGTAGGTCTTTATTTCCTGCACCTGAGAGCTGCCCTCGTCCTCGATGCCGAACTCGTCGGCCACCGTCCGGGGAATGAAGAGCACGGCGTAGTCGGCCGTGTTGACGACAGCCACGCGGTCGGTGCCTGAAAGCCGGTAGGTGTAGCCGTAGCTGAGGCCGTCGATGTCGCGCGCGGATCCCGTGCGCGAACATTCGAAACCCTCCACAGCGAAGTCGCAGCCTTCCATGCGGGCCGCATCGCCGTCAGCGGAGATGTCTATCTCGGCATCTTGGACAGCCTGCTCCGCATCGTCGGCCCAAGCCGCAGGGGGGCATGCGGCCATCGAGGCCCAGACCAAGATCACAGCTGCGGCCAACCTGAGCGTCAACGCCCTCAGGTCAATCGCAGATCGTCTCGCTCCGCGCACTTCCCTTGATTCCATAGTCACCGCTCTTCCCGATTCACACTTCCACGACCGCGCCGACCCCCGTGCATCGAACCTTCCTCCGACAACCTCCCAGCGACCCCGCTGCACGGCCACACGCATCACCGCTTTTGCGTCGAAGAGCCGATGCACCAGGCGGGCGGAGCTATGCGCCCCGCCCGCCTGACGAGATGCCTTTTGCAACTCGCACTATTCTACCGCGAACACTTTAGTTCTGGGCGAGCTCGAAGCCCCACTTCTCCCAAATCTGGTTGGCGTCCTCGTCGGTCATGCACCACTCGAGGAAGGCCTGTGCCGCCTCGGCGCTCTTGCTGTCGGTGCATACCGCGCCCGGATAGGTAATGGCCTTGTGGGTGTCGTTGGGAACCACCGAGCAGATGGCGACACCGCCCATGCGGTACACGTCCGAGGTGTAGACCATGGCGATGTCAACCTCGCCGGACTCGGCATACTTGCACACGTCGCCCACCTTGCCGCCGAGGGTCACCTTCGGCTGCAAGGTCGCGGAGAACTCGCCGCCCTTGCCCGTGGCATCGGCGCCGGTGGCCCCGTCGGGCTCGATGTAGCCGCCGACCGTCGTCAGGGACTGGCAGGCGTAGTTGCCGGCCGGCACGTTCTCGTCACCCACGGCCAGCGTGTACTTGCCGGCGGCGATGTCCTCAAGGCTGATGTCCTGACCTGCCAGGTCACCGCCCTCCTTGGTGACGATGACCAGGTCGTTGTTGAACATGGTCTGGCGGGTGTCCTCCTTGACATAGCCCGCCTCAACCGCATCGTCCATGGTGCCCTTCGAGGCCGTAATGAGGATGTCGGCGTACTGACCGGCACCGAGCATCTCGTTCAGCGTGCCGGAAGCCTCGTACTGAGTGTCGCCGAAGGTGACGTTGGGGTTCTGCTGAGTGTAGAGCTCCTCGGCCTCGGCCATGGCCTTGGTCAGGGAATTGGCGGCGAAAATCTGCAGCTCAACCGTCTCGCCCTCAGGCTCGGTCGCCTCGGGGGCCTGAGTTTCCGTCTGGGGGGCAGCGGGCTCATCGGCCTTCTGCTCCGTAGTGTCGCCGCCTGAGCAGCCGAAGAGGCCCAGGGCGGCCATAAGAGCCACCGACACGGCACCGAGTTTCCAACTTTTGCGCATTGGGGTCTTCCTCCCTGATAGGTTATACGTCTTCGCGAATAAAGCGTTTTGGATATATTATCCTTATTCTCATATAATCGCAAGTCCTATCATTCTCATCTCCGAATATGGTTCCGAACCCCTCGCGCTCCTCCATGGGAAACGTCCGCAGGGGCTGACCTTGGTCAGCCCTCGCGAGAGGGATACCTTCGCACGACAAAAAAAGGGGCGACCGAGGTCGCCCCCTACGGAGATTCTTCCTAGACCTCTTCCGAGGCTTCTCTACGAACTCGCTTCTACAGCTTGAACCCAAGGGCATCCAGCACGTATTTGGGCACCATGAAGCGAACCGTCTTCTCCGGATCCACCATCTGGCACACCTGTACGTCGGCCACAAGGGACAGCAGCATGACCATCTCGTCGGCCGGCTTTCCCGTGCGGTCGCAGATGAGATCGACCATCTCGTGAACCGCGCGGTCGGCAGCGGCATCCAAAGACTCGGCCGAGGCAATGACGCCGAGATGCGTCGCGTTCTCGATGAGGGGATCGGTCAGCGCCAGCTTCGGCAGGGCTTCCAAGGTCACCGTGGCCCACCCGGCCGCCTCGGCGCCGGACACGCTGATCTCGCCATCGCCCATGGCCGCGTGCATGTCGCCGCAGCCGAAAAGCGCGCCGTCGGTATATACGGGGAAGTACAGCGTCGCGCCCGCCGTGATGGCCGTATTGTCCATATTGCCGCCATGGGAGCCCGGCGTGCCGCAGTTAACAGGCTCGCCAGCCGGCGCCACGCCGATAACGCCGATCATGGGCCTCAGCGGAATGCGCAGCCCCTCGTCCCACACCAGCTCGTCTCCGTCGATCTTGCAGAGATGCGTGCTCCAGGCGTCGAAGCGATCGCCGCACACCCCCTCGCCCTCGCCGGTGCAGGAAGCCGTCTGCCCGTCGAACTCGATGGCCTCGATGGTGACTTTCAGCGCCCCGCCGGGCACCGCGCCCTCCACAAAGATCGGACCCGTGGCGGGATTGATGTGATCCCAATCGATCTCATCGAGTTCGTCATCGGGCCGCTGCACCTGATTCCCGAAGCAGTCCTTCGTGCGTACGCGCACCGTCGTCCCCGAAGGCACCACTAACGCCGGCTCCAGCGTCTTATCGAACGCATACAGAACCTTCTCGTCACCCAGCTCAACCATGCACTCCTCCTAAAACAAAAAAGACACCCTTCCAGGTGTCAATCATTATAGTAGAAAAAGCGCCCCCTGCGAGCGGAACGACCTGTCCTCCCGCGGCC
>UMHU01074485.1_pt1 | contig 19226 bp, 20 predicted proteins | sample 1965591 | NCBI WGS metagenome assembly UMHU01 (sample SAMEA4836101, study PRJEB28245) | human gut metagenome | biome: gut microbiome; material: fecal sample | place: Denmark | collected 2008
AGCCCGCATCGCCGCAACTACGGCCGAACTGGATCTACAAAATGTCAAGAAAAACTTACTGAGCGACATCGAGAATCTTTATCTCGAAGTAAAAGCGGCTCAAGAACAATATGTATCGGCACAAGAAGAAGTAAAAGCAACCCGTGCCAGTTACAACTTGATACAGGAAAAGTTCAACCGGGGAATGGCCAACACTCTCGAACTGCTTACAGAAAAAAATAATCTGCTCATAGCCGAACAAAAAGTATTGCAAGCCAAGTACATGGCTATACTCAACCGGTTGTTATTGAATGTATATCAAAACAAACCCGTCTCTCTCTAACGCATATAACACACTCAAATATGAAAAAAGGAATCATTATCACCATTATCGTGGTTGTTGTCGCTGCCATAGGGGGCTACTACCTTTTCGGCAACACAGGAAAAAAAAATCAAATCTCCTACGTTACCGTCGCCGTGGGACGTAGCGATATATCCAACTCGGTTACGGCAACAGGCACCATAGAACCTGTAACCGAAGTAGAAGTCGGTACTCAGGTATCGGGTATCATCGACAAGATATATGTCGATTACAACTCGGTCGTAAAAGAGGGGCAACTTATCGCCGAAATGGATAAAGTTACCCTCGAAAGCGAATTGGCATCGGCACAAGCGACCTACGACGGAAATCTTGCCGAATACGAGTATCAAAAGAAAAACTTCGAACGGAATAAGGGCCTTTACGAACAATCGCTCATCAGCGAGCAGGAATACGACGACTCGGAATACAGCTACAAAAAATCGAAAAGCGCTCTCGAAAGCAGTAAAGCTGCACTGGCCAAAGCCCAACGCAATCTCTCATACGCCATCATTACCTCGCCCATAGACGGTATCGTCATAAGCCGCGACGTAGAAGAAGGCCAGACTGTGGCTTCGGGTTTCGAGACTCCTACACTGTTCAATATCGCCGCCGACCTCACACAGATGCAGGTTGTGGCCGATGTCGACGAAGCTGACATAGGAGGCGTTGAAGAAGGCCAACGGGTAACCTTTACCGTCGATGCCTACCCCAACGATGTTTTTGAAGGACGTGTAACGCAAATACGACTGGGCAGTACCAACAGCTCATCGAGTACGACAACCGACGAAAGTGTCATCACTTATGAAGTCGTCATTTCGGCCCATAATCCCGACCTGAAACTAAAACCCCGCTTGACGGCCAACGTAACGATATATACTCTCGACAAGCAAAATGTATTGAGCGTACCAGCACGCGCTTTGAGATTTGCCCCCGAATATCCGCTGGTTGATAAAAATGCCATTGTCGTAGATTGCGAAGGAGAAGCCAAAGTCTGGTCGCAAGAAGGAAATACATTCACTGCCCACCCTGTGCAGACCGGCATCAGCAATGGCATCATGACCGAAATCCTCGGAGGCATCGATGAAGGAACCGTCATCATAGAAGAAGCCGTCATCGGAGTATCGGCAGAAATGGCAGAGAATGAAACAGGTGATGTGGAAAGAAGTCCTTTCATGCCGGGTCCTCCGGGAAGCAACAAAAAGAAAAGCAAATAATCACAAGTGCAACCGATTATGAGCAAAAAAGTCATCGAACTGCAAAATATAAAGCGAGACTTCAAAGTCGGAGATGAGATCGTCCACGCACTACGCGGTGTCTCATTCACCATCTGCGAAGGAGAATTCGTTACGATTATGGGAACATCGGGATCGGGAAAGTCGACTCTGCTCAATACGTTGGGCTGCCTCGACACTCCAACCAGCGGAGAATATCTCCTCGACGGAATCTCGGTGCGGACAATGAGCAAACCGGCGCGGGCCATTTTACGAAACCGGAAAATCGGATTCGTATTCCAAAATTACAACCTGCTTCCCAAAACCACAGCCGTAGAAAATGTGGAACTCCCCTTGATGTACAACTCCTCGGTAAGCGCCTCCGAACGCCGTCGCCGCTCGATAGAGGCACTTCAAGCCGTAGGGCTGGGAGACCGGCTCGAACACAAGTCGAACCAAATGTCGGGCGGTCAAATGCAACGGGTTGCCATAGCCCGTGCATTGGTAAACAACCCGGCCGTTATCTTGGCCGACGAAGCAACGGGAAATCTCGATACGCGCACGTCATTCGAAATTCTCGTTCTTTTCCAAAAACTCCACCGGGAAGGCCGCACCATCATTTTCGTTACCCACAACCCGGAACTCTCTAAGTACAGCAGCCGTACCATACGTCTGTGCGACGGCCATGTCATAGAAGACAACTTGAATCCCGATACCCTTTCGGCAGAAAAAGCTTTGGCCGCCTTGCCCCAAAACGATGAAGAATAATTAGCCTATGAATGTAACAAATCTCTTCAAAATAGCTTTGCGCGCCTTAGCCAACAACAAATTACGCGCCTTTCTCACCATGCTGGGCATCATCATCGGTGTAGCGTCGGTCATCACCATGTTGGCTATCGGACAAGGTTCCAAGAAAAGTATTCAGGCGCAAATCTCGGAAATGGGTTCGAACATGATCATGATTCACCCGGGTGGTGAAACGAGAGGTGGTGTACGTCGCGACCCATCGGAAATGCAGACCCTGAAACTCGAAAACTACACGACGTTACGCAACGAAACAAAATTCCTCTCTGCCATCAGCCCCAACGTATCTTCTTCGGGACAACTCATCTGCGGGAACAACAACTACCCGTCATCTGTTACCGGCGTAAGCATCGACTACCTCGATATACGCCAGCTTAAAATCGATGACGGCAGTATGTTTACCGAAGCCGATATACAAAGCTCGGCAAAGGTATGCGTCATAGGAAAAACCATTGTTGAAAATCTTTTCCCAAACGGGGAAGAACCGATCGGGAAAATCATACGTTTCAACCAAGTCCCCTTCAAGGTAATCGGTGTCTTGAAATCGAAAGGATATAACTCGTTCGGACAAGACCAAGACGACATCGTCCTCGCCCCCTACTCCACCGTCATGAAACGATTGCTTGCCGTTACCTATCTTCAAGGCATTTTCGCATCGGCTTTATCGGAAGACATGACCGAGTATGCAATCGATGAAATAACGACCATATTACGTCGCGAACATAAATTGAAAGCCTCGGACGAAGACGATTTCAGAATACGCAGTCAGCAGGAATTAAGTTCCATGCTCAACACGACAACCGACCTCATGACCACCTTACTGGCCTGTATAGCGGGAATATCGCTCATCGTCGGCGGTATCGGTATTATGAACATCATGTATGTAAGTGTAACCGAACGCACACGGGAAATAGGACTCCGTATGAGTGTCGGCGCAAGGGGGGTAGACATACTCTCGCAATTTCTCATCGAAGCGATACTCATCAGCATTACCGGTGGTATCATCGGCGTCATACTGGGTTGCGGAGCCAGCTGGATCGTGAAAAACGTCGCACACTGGCCTATCCTCATACAGCCGTGGAGCGTGATCCTGTCATTTGCAGTATGTACCGTTACAGGAGTATTTTTCGGTTGGTATCCGGCTAAGAAAGCAGCCGACCTCGATCCGATCGAAGCTATACGATATGAATAATGCAAAAGGTATGAAATCCGGAAATAAAAATCACAAAAGAGTCAGTCTTTTCATTCACATAACAGGGTGGGGCCTCATTTTCGGTCTCCCTCTGTTGTTTTCCGATCATAGCTCTCCGGATTATTTCCGGCACTACTTATGGTTTTCTCTCATACCATTGGCCCTGCTTACTGTCTTTTACGTCAATTATACGCTCCTCATCGATAAATTTCTCTTCAAAAGAAAATCGATGGCATATTTCCTTATCTTCAATACGTTCTTAATCACAGGTGTCTCTCTTATCCTTTTTGCCGTCCGGCATTATTATATCGACGTCAACCGGCTTCCACCGCCGCCGGAAACTGCCATACAGGCCTTCTTCGGATTTTTTCTTCGGGACATGGTTCCTCTTATACTGGCCGTAGGTATGAGCATTGCCGTAAAAATGACAAGCCGATATATTTTCATCGAGAAAGAACTCGAAACGGTAGAAAGAGAAAAAGTCGAAGCCGAACTGAAAACACTGAAAAGTCAAATCAATCCTCATTTCCTTTTCAATACCCTCAACAATATATATTCACTCATCGACCTATCTCCGGAAAAAGCCCAGCAGGCAGTCATCGAACTCAGTAAACTGATGCGCTATGTACTTTATGACAACACACCTCGATACGTCCCGTTATCGAAAGAAATAGACTTCATCTACAATTATGTCGAACTCATGCGCCTGCGTCTTGCCTCCAACACCGATCTTTCGGTAAGCCTGCCGACAGAAAAATACTCGCACATAGAGGTGGCACCTCTCCTCTTTATCGCCCTTATCGAGAACGCATTCAAACACGGTGTCAGCAACACCCAACCGTCGTTTGTACACATCGACATCTCGGTCGACGACGACAGCCACCGCATCATCTGCCGCATCGAAAACAGCTGCTTCCCCAAAGGGAGCGATGATAAAAGCGGATCGGGCATCGGCCTCGATAACCTGAAAAAACGTCTCGACATACTATATCCGGGACATTATACGTTTACTACTAAGGAGAATGAATATTCTTATTGCTCCGAACTGACACTATCGACACACCCTGTACAGCCATGAAACTGAAATGCGCCATCATCGACGACGAGCCACTGGCAGTAAGCCTGCTGAAAAACTATGTAGAGAAAACCCCTTTTCTCGAACTTGCCGGTTCGTACACCAGTGCCATAAAAGCAATGGAAGAAATTACAAACGGATTACAACCCGACCTGCTCTTCCTCGACATACAGATGCCCGAAGTCAACGGACTAGAATTTTCCCGTATCATCGGTGATCGTTGCCGCACCATTTTCACTACGGCATTCGAACAATATGCCGTAGACAGCTATCGCGTAAACGCACTCGACTACCTGCTCAAACCTTTCTCTTATTCCGATTTTCTGCAAGCCTGCGAAAAAGCACGTCAATGGTTCGAATTGAACCAAAATCGGAATTCCGCACCGATAATACCGCAATCGATATTTGTCAAAAGCGAATATAAACTGATACAAATCGACCTCGATAAAATACTCTATATAGAAGGCCTGAAAGACTATGTAAAAATATATATCGAGAACGAGCCGCACCCCGTACTCTCCCTCATGAGCCTCAAATCGCTCGAAGAACAACTGCCAGAACAGAAATTTGTACGTGTACATCGCTCATTTATTGTACACATGGACAAAATCAAAGTCATAGAACGGAACCGTATCGTTTTCGGGAAAACATATATTCCCATCTCCGACTCTTATAAAGGACAACTGATAGAGCAGCTCAACCGTCGTTCCATCATCGGAAAACTGTGAGCCAATCTTTGCTCAGGCATAAAAAAGTGAGCAGCCCGTTACGGACTGCTCACTTTTTTCCATAGTCAGAGAATATCGACAATCTCTTTCAAAGAAGATACCTGATAAGTAGGGCAAGCAACCGGATAATTTGGCGATGTACGACCCACGTATGCCCGATTGACAGGAACTTCGCTCGTACATGTTTGCAGAAGCGGTTTATTCCCGGGATTGAAATAGATTTGTTTTATTCCTACCCGGGCGGCACCGCAAATATCGGCCTCGTAATTATCTCCTATCATCACGACAGAATCGGGCGTCGCCGAAAGCAATGCAAGCGCATGGCGGAATATTCCGGAGTGGGGTTTCAAAAAACCGACATCGTCGGAGAGGACAATATGGTCGAAAAACGACCGCAGACCCGCATTATCGAGTTTTCGATATTGTACTTCCCGGAATCCGTTACTCAACAAAGTAAGCGTATAACGCAGAGACAAATATTGCAGAAGCTCCCGGGCATAAAAATGCAGACCTATCTGCTCGGACAATGCCGAGAGATAGGTCTGATTGAGTTCGGGAATGATTTTCTCGTCGTAAACGCCTATCCGCTGTAAAGGATAACGAAAACGCTCGACAATCAATTCTTCGCGTGAGATGCGACTGTGATGATAAAGATTCCAAAGTTCGGCATTCTTTTCACTGTATATCCGATAAAAATCATCGAATGATGGGTAGTAACCGGCCAGTGAAAACTTGTCATACGCAATTTTTAATGCGCCATAGGAATTTCGCTTAAAATCCCATAAAGTGTCATCGAGATCGATGAAGACATGCCGTAAAGAAATCGCAGCCACACCCTATCCGCAATTATTTACGGATTACGAGATATTTCGATACGCTCCAGAATTCTTCGGGATTGGTGATAGAAAGTTCGGTGATAACTTTACCTTCTTTCACAAACGTATAAGAACCTTCGGGGTGAGAAGTCATAAGAGTAGCTTTCTTCACATTCAAAGGAATAGAAGATACATTGCGCAGATCGGCTTTGGTAAAGTCGGCATCGTTTACTACACCTTGAAGAGTTCTAACTTTGAGGATACCACCTTCGAGAATGCCTTTGGCTTTAAGTTCTTTTTTGGTACCGATCGTATAGAATACTGTGTTGAGAGCTTGGTCTTGAGCATTGAGTTGATCTTGTTGATCTTTATTCTCATTCGAGAGGGCATCGAGTTTGCTGTTCAAAGAAGCGATCGAAGCGTCGAGTTCTTTGATTTGAGCATCACGTTGTGCGAGCTCGGCTTGGAGAGCCGTGATCATAGCTGCTTTTTCCTCGTTTTCGGCTTTGAGACGCTCAACGGTTTTCTTCAAGCTGGCAATATTGTAATTGCGGTTCTTCACTTGTTTTTCGAGCGTAGCGATTTTTTCTTGATTGTCTTTCAATTGCTCGATAATCTGAGCGATAGAAGCTTTCAGACGTTCACCTTGAGCCTGATTCAGAGCAGCCTCGGTTTTCGTAATCTGTGAGAAATTTGCTTCGATCTCGTCTACCATTTGCAACAATTCTTCTATGTCGGAAGCCAAGCGTGCATTGACTTGCGCGATAGAATCATTCTGAAATTGCAAACGAGCGATTTCTTTTTTCGGACCCTGGCATGCTACGAAGAAAAGCATCGAAAGGGCAGCCATACTTAATACTACTTTTTTCATAATCTACTTGTTTTAAGAGTTGTTTTTTTAATTATTGTCTAATTCTTCTTTTTCTTTTATTTTGGTTTTATCTTTTTTCTCATCGGCGACACCAGCCACCACGATTACGCACTCTCCTCGCGGCTCCTGCTGCGTATAATGAGCAATCACCTCCTCGAACGTCCCGACAAAAGTCTCCTCATGTATTTTGGAGATCTCGCGGCTTACCGAGACCCGACGCTGTACTCCGAATATTTCGGACATCTGTACGAGGGTTTTCACCAACCGGAACGGAGACTCGTAAAAAATCATTGTCCGAGACTCAGTCGCCAATTCCCCCAAACGAGTTACCCGACCTTTTTTCTGAGGAAGGAAGCCTTCGAACGTAAACCGGTCGCACGGCAATCCAGAATCGACAAGAGCCGGTACAAAAGCTGTCGCCCCGGGCAAACACTCGACAGGTATTCCTGCCTTACGGCTCTCTCGCACCAACAGAAAACCGGGATCGGATATAGCCGGCGTTCCTGCATCGGAAACCAGCGCTATGGTCTCGCCTGCTCTCAAACGCTCGACAACCGCCTCTACGGTCTTATGCTCATTGAACTTATGATGCGACTGCATACGGGTCTTGATATCGAAATGTTTCATCAGGATACCGCTGGTACGGGTATCTTCGGCCAATATGCAATCTACCTCCTGCAAAACCTTGATAGCTCTCATCGTCATATCTTCGAGATTGCCTATCGGTGTGGGTACGATATAAAGCTTCGACATAATCGCTTCTATTCAAAACGTTGCTGTAACAAAGATCGCAACAATTCAAAAGCCTCAGACTCGAAATCCCATGCAAAACGATTTTGCAGATACGTCAACGACTCTTCGTACGACGTTATATGATTGAGTTCTTCAATGGTTTGAGCCATCAAATCGCCGTCGTTATCGAATAACTCCCGACGAAACAAAAAGCGATCATTGATACTCATCATTTTTTGTAATTCCCGATAATCCGGTTTACTTTCTTCGGAATGAACAATCGTCTCTATACTTTCTTCCGGCACATCAGACTCCGGCTTTTCATCCAAAGAATTCTCTTCGCCCGAAACGGTTATCATCTCCTCACTATGATATTCCGACAAAGAATCTCCTTCCTTTTCTTCGGGAGATACGGCATCTTCCTGATTTCCGGCCACGATTTTATCGAGCAATGGAATATCTTTTTTTTCCCTACTCTCTTCCGAACCCGAAGATCCCCGAGAAACCTCACAATACGATTGCGGTAAAATATCATCGGTTCTTTCAGAATCCTGCATTTCGGGAATCCGATCAAAAAGACAAAACTCCTCATCCGTAGCGTCCCAAGAAAAAACAGGTGAACTCGTTTCCACATCAGGAATATCTTTTTCTTCCGAATGGGAGAAAGATTCTCCGTACTCCTTATTCTCCTTTGAAACGGTATCGCACATCGGGATATCGTTCCTTTCCGCACTTTCGGAAACAAGCAACGACGCTTCGCCGCTTTCGACTTTTTCCGCCGTCTGTTCAACCATCGGAATAGTCTCTTTAACAGTGTTTAATGCTCGTAATTCCTCACACAAAGATTCACCTTTTTCAAGAGAAATTTTACATAAAATGGCCGGCACTTCGGGATAACTTTCGGATACAAGTTGCATCAACTCGGTCAACTCCGCAAGCGTCGCATTTATATGTTCTATGCGAGAATCCAACATTATTTCAACGTTTTTACCTACAAAAGTATGAAAAAAAACGATAATTCATACGGTCTCTATCATTATTTTTCCTCCATAACCACTTTTTTTTATTCTTTTACGAGTTTTGTGTTTATAGGAATCTTTTTCCTATATGTATTTCTCATACAATAAGGCACAACATACAATAATAAATAATATATTCGCGGTAAAATATTTTAACCATGATTAAACACAAATTATTTTTGCTCTCATTATTCTTGTTTTACGGGGCAACCGCCTATTCCTACACCGAGATCAAAGAATACGATACAGAGAAAGTCATATCGCGCGACTCCACATTCTACTACGCCTCGTTGGTAAACGACTATTTTATGCGGAATTATCCCGACCCGACAGCCAATTCCTTCGTCGGAGGAAAGAAAAGAAACAGTCGCATCTGGACGCGAGGAGTATATTACGAAGGCCTTATGTCGATGTACCGACAGACTCCCGTCGAAAAATGGTATGACTATACACAAGAATGGGGAGACTTCCACAAATGGATATCAAATGACACCAAAGCTCCGACCAATGCCGATTTCCATTGCTGCGGAATGGCATATCTCGACATGTATATGCTCGACACCTTGCAAACAATCCGTAAAACACATATTAAAAATCATATCGATGCCCTGATGTACGAACGAAAAAGTATCGACGACTGGTATTGGGTAGATGCCGTACACATGGCTATGCCCATCTACGCCCAACTTGGCTCGATCGAAAATGATGACCGTTATTTTGAATACATGTACGATATGTATATGTTTACCCGAGATAAACAGGGCGACACCGGCAAATCGAGCAAAGGGAAAGGAAAAGGTGCCCCGCTTTTCAATGAAACAGACGGATTATGGTATCGGGACTATCAATTCGATCCTCCTTACACCGACAAAGTTGAAACCGATAAACCTTGTTATTGGTCGCGCGGAAACGGCTGGGTTTACACCGCCCTGATGCGGGTACTCCAATACGCTCCCGACACGGTTTGCCATAAAGATCGATACATGGAAGACTTCACCGCTATGTCCGAAGCTCTCACTAAATGCCAACGCGAAGACGGCTTTTGGCCGGTCAGCCTTGCAGCCCCGTCGAACTACGGGTCTACCGAAGCAGAAGGTACAGAAACCTCAGGCACAGCACTTTTCATCGCAGGTATGGCTTACGGAATACGCACGGGATTACTCGACAGCACGACATATATACCTTATGTGGTAAAAGGCTGGAATGCCCTCTGCCACAAAGCGGTAGCCAACAATGGATTTCTGGGTTACGTACAAGGGACCGGTTCAAAACCCGAAGACGGGCAACCGGTAACGCGAACACATATCCCCGACTTCGAAGATTTCGGCATAGGATGTTTCCTATTGGCCGCTGCCGAAGTCTACCAACTGGGTGATGTAGACCTCAATCCTACCAGTTCCATCTATTCGGCAACAAACGATACCCAACTTATCTCAACCCGATATTATTCCATCGACGGAAGACCCTTATCAACTCCCGGAGAAGGGATAACTATCATCAAAAACATCTATTCCGACGGAACGGTCCAAACCGGTAAAAGCATCTCGAACAGATAACAAAATAAGAAATTACACTGCAATATTTTTCCCACAAAAGGTGTAACCTTTTTCTCATTTTTACGTCTAACAAACGTAATATAAAAAGCATCCGTCATGAAAATCAAACATTCTTTCCTTTTGTGGGAACTTGTATTTCTTCTCTTCGTTTCTTGTGGAGAAAAACAAAATTATCTCTCAGGCCAGATTGAAGGTTTGGAACTGGGTGATTGCATTATTTTGGGGGTTGATCGACCCGATTACCGATGAAATTTACATATCCGATTCGACCATCGTAGAAAAGAAAAATCATTTCGACTTATATACCAAAGCGACAGACCAATGGGCATATTTAGCTCACTGTCCTAAAAACGAGAAAATAAAAATCGAACATCACCGAGGAAACAGATTCCGTCTCTTTCTTGAAGGATACGCACCTCTCCACCTTTCCGGATCTACCGACAATTTCCACTACCTAAAAATTACCGGCGGTCTATATGAAACGCCAGATTTGAGACCGGCATCAAAATATATGGAATGAGGTTTATTCAGCACAATAGGAGCAAAATAAGGAATTTACAGGATCGGTAAACAGTAATTGTAGACCGTACACTTATATGAATAATAAAAATATAGCCGCTTCAAAAAGCACATAACGTCCGTCTGGTATTTATCGCTTATTTTCAAACTATTATACCCCAAGTTCGGCGAGTCAATAAGTCAACAACCGACCGTCGTCATTCCAATCGCCGAACATCTTTCCATATGCCGAACTTTGAACAAGCCGATCTAACCGGTTACAAAACACTTTCAAATCTTTTCGTTTATCTCTTTGTATCGTATCTATCCGCACTCTTCGATAAAGCTCCGGAAATTTGAGAAAGTTCTCCCATGCAATCGGATTGTCCATAAATGCCTCCCTTATATCGGGGTCGATCATAAAATTCTCGACACACATGTCCGGCAAAACCGATCTGCCCGCTTCGGTCATCAATCCCAACTTTTCAAGACGCCGACAACGTTCTTTATTCAACTCCGACCAAAGACTGTTTTTTCTTCTGGGAGAGAATCGTTGAATATATTTTCCGTCCTTCGTTTTAACCGTAGAATCGATCCAACCGAAACATAGGGCCTCCTCCACCGCATCGAGGTAACACAGTATTTGATCATTGGCAGCAGACGATATCTTACCTCTCTTCACACAGATCCAGCACTCTGTCGCATAGGCATGATTTTCCTGCAACCATCTCCTGAAATCGTTTCGGTCTGCATAGGGAAGTATCTCTTTTACATCAATAGCCATGACCACCCTCTTTTGTCATCGTAACCGATAGAGGAAATAATCCTCTACCGGGTTAATATAACACAGAGCACTTTAACGATGAATGATGGAAAAATCCGGAATCCGACAAAAATCAATACTCAAAACGACCGAACTCCGACTCGATGACAAGTCGGTTTTTCTCAGCAGCCGTTACGTAACCGACCACTTGCGCGTCGATACCGAACGAATGAGAAATATCGATAACCTCCTGCGCATGTTTGGGTGCCAAATACACCTCCATACGATGTCCCATATTGAAGACCTTATACATTTCCTGCCAGTCGGTTCCCGACTGTTCCCGAATAATACGGAAAAGCGGCGGAACAGGGAACAAGTTGTTTTTTACCACTTCCATATTCTCGACAAAGTGCATGACTTTGGTCTGAGCTCCGCCCGAACAGTGCACCATACCATGAATGCAGGGACGCATGACATCGAGCATTTTCTTGATGACAGGAGCATAGGTACGCGTAGGTGAAAGTACCAATCTGCCGGCATCGATACCGAGACCTTCGATAGCATCGGTCAGTTTCAGTCCACCCGAATAGACCAAATCGTCGGGAACGGCGGCATCATAGCTTTCGGGATATTTCCCGGCCAAATATTTGGCAAAGACATCATGTCTTGCCGAAGTAAGGCCGTTACTGCCCATACCGCCGTTATAGGATTTCTCATACGTGGCTTGCCCATACGAGGCCATACCTACAATCACATCGCCCGATTGTATATGCGCATTATCTATCACATCGCTGCGTTTCATACGACAGGTTACGGTACTATCTACAATAATGGTCCGCACAAGGTCTCCGACATCGGCTGTCTCCCCGCCGGTCGCATACACGCCGACACCCATATCGCGTAACTCGGACAGCAACTCATCGGTTCCATTGATAATGGCGGAGATAACCTCTCCGGGCACCAACAATTTGTTACGCCCGATGGTAGACGACACCAAGATATTGTCGGTAGCACCCACACACAACAGGTCGTCGATATTCATAATGAGCGCATCTTGCGCAATGCCTTTCCATACCGAAAGGTCGCCCGTCTCTCGCCAATACATATATGCCAAAGACGATTTGGTCCCGGCCCCGTCGGCATGCATGATATTGCAATAAGCCGGGTCGCCCCCCAAAATATCGGGAATTATCTTACAAAACGCTTTCGGGAATATACCTTTATCGATATTCTTTATGGCATTATGTACATCTTCTTTCGAGGCAGAAACACCTCTCAGGTTATATCGTTGATCGCTCATAGGAATTGAATTATTTCGCAAAAATAATGTAAAAAAAAAGGGCATCAAAGTGTTTTCGGCATTATTCGCCGTAAGGCATATCATATTGGTTACGAGAAGCGACTTCGCAGATCGAACGCCGGGATTTTTCACGCAAAGGATCGGCCGAATAACCGATAACGATATCGAGCAATACCCGTTTTCCCGAGGGAATCGCCAGCACTTTACGCACCGCAGCCTCATCGAACCACCCGACAATGCATGACCCCAACCCCTCATCGGCGGCCGCCAACACGATGTGCGCCGCAACTATACCGATGTCGATACGCGGAAAATGCTTACGTTTTATCCAACCTCCAAGCGTTGATGTAATATTTCCCGCCTCTTCCACGACAAGCAGATGCACGGGTGCTTGTTTGGTAAAATGATTCATACCCAATACCCGGTTGGCCGCAGCATCGGCCACTCGGTTCTTCAAATCGGGATCATCGACTACGACAAAATGCCACGGCTGCGCATTACAAGCCGAAGGCGCAAGACGGGCTGCCTCTATGATACGGGCCAATTTTTCCGGCTCGACAGTTTTTTCGGGATCGTACCTGCGATCGCTCTGACGCTGCTTGACCAGATCGAGAAATCGTTCCATTTTTCAAATCTTTTCCGAAAGGTTACTTTCCGTAAGTCATGATGCGGCTGATATACTTACCTACAATATCAAACTCCAAATTCACGACGCTTCCTTCGGCAATCTGATGGAAATTGGTATGTTCGTGGGTATAGGGTATAATGGCAACCTGAAAACTGCCGGGTCGGGAATTACAAACGGTAAGACTCACGCCATTGACCGTGATAGACCCTTTCTCGACAGTCGTATATCCCTCACGTACCATATCGGGAGAAGAGTCATATACAAACGTGTAATACCAACTGCCATCGGCCTCTTCTACCTTCGTACACCGGGCTGTACAATCGACATGTCCCTGAACGATATGCCCGTCGAGACGACCGTTCATAAGCATGCTGCGTTCGAGATTCACTTTATCGCCGGTTTTCAACAATCCCAAATTACTGCGATCGAGCGTCTCCTGTATCGCCGTTACCGTATAGGTATCTCCATCGATGCCGACAACAGTCAGACACACCCCGTTATGTGCAACACTCTGATCGATTTTCAATTCACTGGTGAAACTGCACGAAAGAGTCAGATGCAGATTGCCCTGTTCGCGGCACAATGCCACAACCGGAGCGGCTTCTTCTACGATTCCTGAAAACATATCGGTTCGGTTTTAAGATTTTAAAGATGAAATCAAATTTGTGTCAAATGTAGGAAAAAATTTCATGTCTTCACCTCGGGTTTCATCTTAAATACGTACTTTTGAAAAATTTCTCATCATAACGATAACTTCAATTCAAGATAATGGCCGATATAAAAGTCTGGATAAACGCAGCCCGCCCCCGTACATGGCCCACCTCGGTAAGCCCAGTACTTGCAGCAACGGCCTTAGCATGGGCTCATGAGAAAGCACACTGGGGAATCGCCGCCATATGTTTCTTTTTCGCTTTGTTGGCACAGATCGCCTCAAACTTCGGCAACGACTATTTCGACTACCGTAACGGAAGCGATAAAGCCGACCGCATAGGACCTCGCCGGGCCGTAACTTCGGGCGACATTTCCCCCCGTGCTATGCTTGCGGCAACAATAGCGACATTGGGAGCGGCTTGCATCTTAGGGTGTATGCTCATACCTGTCGGCGGTTGGTGGCTGATTCTCGCCGGCGGGATAATTGCCGTCGCTGCATTGGCATACTCGGCAGGACCCTATCCGCTCTCCTACCACGGGTTGGGTGATTTGACCGTATGGATCTTTTTCGGGCTGGCGGCCGTAAACTTATCCTACTATGTACAAACTCTGACATTCGACCCCGATGTATTCCTTTGCAGTGCGGCAATGGGGCTGTTATCGGTCAATATTCTTATCGTGAACAATTACCGGGATATAGACGACGACCGCGCAGCAGGAAAACATACGACCGTTGTACTTTTCGGACGGAAATTCGCCCGCGCAGCATATTTGGCAAGCGGTATTGTCGCCCTTTTACTGGTCATGAAGTTTTGGATTGCAGCAGGGATCGCCGGCTTTATACTTCCTCTTGCTTATCTGACAGTACATATCAAAAATTATCGGGACATGGGAAAATGGTCCGGCCGGGAGTTAAATCGGGTTTTGGGAGCAACCGCCCGTAACCAATTGCTATTCACTCTGCTGTTTATCATCTGTATCATCATTGCCGAAAGCTCTTCTCTATAATTTCACGCCATGCACATTCTTTACAACCACTTCGCCCAATCTTCTTTTACCGTCAAATTCCTGATTTTTATAGGAATTGAGTTGCTGTGTTTATGCTTTGTATCGCTCCTTACGGTATTTCTATCGTTTATTTTCTCAGGAATAAGCCTCACTCGCGTGGCACTGACGGCACAAGACATCATACTTTTTATTCTCCCGGCACTATGCGCCGCCTACCTTTTCGGCGGAAATCCCGTCAAGTATCTGCAAGCCGACCGGTCTCCGGGTATCGGAGCCGTCATAGGTATCGTGTTATGTATGCTTTTCTCTATCCCGATGATGAACCTCATCATCGAATGGAACGAATCGATAATCCTACCGGAGGCACTCTCGAATATCGAAAATTGGTTGAAAGCACAAGAAGCCAGTGCTCAAGAAATGACCCGCCACATGTTACAGATGTCGAATATCGGAGACTTGACGATCATGATACTGATCGTCGGCGTCCTAACCGGTATCGGAGAAGAATTTGTGTTCAGGGGAATCGTCCAGCGCCTCTTTCTCGAAAAGTTTCGTAACCGTCATATCGCCGTATGGACAACTGCCATAATTTTCAGCGCCATACATTTCCAATTTTACGGTTTCGTCCCCCGTATGCTATTAGGAGCTTTTTTCGGGTATCTTTTGGTATGGTCGGGTAATATATGGCTACCCGTAACCGCTCATGCCCTCAACAACAGCCTCTCGGTCATCGGCGCCTATATTTGGGGGACAGACAATAACGACAGTCTATTCGATGCCGTCGGCACATCTTCGGGCGATGCAGGCTGGATCGTAGTCAGCACTTCGATTACCGTAATAATGATATGGATTCTACAACGCCGCCTCAAACGGCAAAAAGACTCGAAAAACCTCCATTTACCGAACCGATAGCCTGAAGCAACCGGCACACCTTAATTATTTCCCTTCGAGGTGGTCGAATTGTTTCCGATGGAATATAAAATTACGTCCCAAGTATTTCTCCCGCACAACCGGATTGGAAGCCAACTCTTCGGAGGTTCCCTGAAACAATATCTTGCCTTCGAAAAGAAGATATGCCCTATCGGTAATACTCAATGTTTCCGGGGCATTATGGTCGGTAATAAGAATACCGATATTTTTCTCTTTTAATTTATAAACGATATACTGAATATCTTCTACCGCAATGGGGTCGACACCCGCAAACGGCTCATCGAGCATAATGAATTTCGGGTCAATAGCCAGACAACGGGCTATTTCGGTACGACGGCGTTCCCCCCCCGATAAGCGGTCGCCTAAATTCTTACGCACTTTTTCGAGCCGGAACTCGGCAATAAGACTTTCGAGCTTTTCTTTCTGATACTCCTTGCTTTTACCGGTCATTTGCAGAACGGCGATCAGATTATCTTCTACTGACAACTTCCGGAATACCGAAGCTTCCTGCGCCAAATACCCGATACCATACTGCGCCCGACGATAAACTGGAAACGACGTAATATCGAGGTCATTGAGAAAGATGCGGCCTTCGTTGGGCGTAATCAACCCTGTCGTCATATAGAAGGTCGTCGTCTTACCGGCACCGTTCGGGCCCAACAAACCTACGATTTCGCCCTGACGCACATTGATAGACACATGATTGGCCACCGTACGCTGCCCGTATTTTTTTACAAGGTCTTCGGTACGGAGCACCATCTTTCCCTCGGCGGCAAAACGCTCCATCTCCTCCGGAGACGGCATGGCCACCTTTTTATGATGAATGATTGGCTTTATGTTCTCGATCCATTTCATAATAGGCAAAGGTAATGATTTTCGACGAATTGCCACACGGTTGTCCTTTTTTTATGCCGAAGTCTTATTTCGCCACAGGAGAATAACCCCTTCATACAATGGAAAATTTTGTTCCGTCATTCTTAATTTTTCCTTGTACAATAATAAAAATCATTATTCTATAAGGTCTAACCTCCATTGTTACAAACCCGCGACAAATTATCTCCTGCGCATACAACCCTGATGCCTGTTCTTTCACAGCACCGTAAGGAGCACATACGGCAATAGCAGCAACTCTTTCGATGCATCAAAATTTTTAAGTAAAACAATATCCTCAAAAGAGATAAATAAAAAGGAATATTCCCTTTGTAATCACAAAATTAAAAAAAGAATCATACCAGCAGGCCGTAAATTATTAAAAAAAATCACCCCTTTATTCCGTATAACCACTCTTTTATATTCAACCGAGCGAAGCAATTCTTTTGATTTTATTCGCTTATTCCGACGATTTTCATTAAGTTTGCAAGGTTTTCTGTTGTTCTCTTTTTTAGGAGGCAGCTAAAATTCATGTTTTTATGAAAATTCTTTTTCGATCACTATACCGTTTCGGCGACTATATTTTATTGCTGAAAAAGATTTTTACCACCCCCGACCGTTGGAGCGAATTTTTCAGGCGATTCAAAGATGAAGCCTACATGCTGGTCATCGGGTCTATTGCCATTGTCGTTACCATATCGCTCTTTATCGGAGCCGTTATCACCATTCAAACGCAACTCAACGTCTCCTCCCCCCTATTGCCGGCCTACACCGTAGGACTCGTTACCCGCGACACATTGCTATTGGAATTTTCGTCGTCGATCATGTGTCTGCTGCTGGCCGGGAAAATAGGTTCGAACATCGCATCGGAAATCGGAACCATGCGAGTTACCGAACAAATCGACGCTCTCGACATCATGGGAGTAAACTCAGCCAACTACCTAATACTTCCCAAAATCGCCGCTATGGTGGTATTTATTCCGGTTTTGGTCGTTTTCAGCATGTTCTCGGGGCTCTTCGGCGGATATATCGTCTCGACATTTACCGACATCATTCCGGCATCACGGTACATCTATGGGCTGCAATCCTATTTCACCGAATATTATGTTTGGTACACCATTATCAAATCATTCTTCTTCGCTTTCGTCATCAGCAGCGTAGCCTCTTATTTCGGATACCGGGTAAAAGGCGGTGCACTCGAAGTGGGCAAAGCTAGTACCGACTCGGTCGTAGTGAGCAGCGTCATGATACTCCTGCTCGACGTGATACTTACTAAACTGCTTTTACAATGATCGAAGTAAAACATATTTTCAAGACATTCGACGGGAAAACTATCCTGAACGATATTTCGGCTCAATTTTTCGCCGGGAAAACCAATCTTATCATCGGCAAAAGCGGTTCGGGAAAAACCGTAATGATGAAATCGATCGTCGGACTCATACGCCCTGACTCGGGTGAGGTCCTTTACGACGGTAACGATTTCCTCCGCATGAACGCCTCCCAAGTAAAAGCCCTGCGCAGCGAAATAGGCATGTTGTTTCAAGGCTCGGCTTTATTCGACTCGCTCACCGTTCTCGAAAACGTCATGTTCCCGCTGAAAATGTTTACCCGGCAATCTGCCGCTGAAAGAGAGAAACGGGCCAGATTCTGTATCGAACGTGTAAACCTTTCGGGGGCCGACAAACAATATCCGTCGGAGATAAGTGGCGGCATGCAAAAACGGGTCGCCATAGCCCGAGCCATTGCTCTCAACCCCAAATATCTTTTCTGCGATGAACCTAACTCGGGACTCGACCCGCAAACATCGATCCTTATCGACGAACTCATCAAGGACATCACGCGCGAATATAACATCACGACCATCATCAATACACATGATATGAGTTCGGTGCTGGGCATCGGTGAAAATATCATTTTTCTCAATCAGGGACAAAAAGAATGGGTGGGAAATAAAGATGATATTTTCACCTCGACCAATGAGAAACTGAATAACTTCGTTTTCGCATCGAACCTCTTCAAAACCGTAAAAAAATATATCGATCGTAATCCGCAAAAAGAATAACTGTCTTGTGGCAAAGCGTAAGATTCATAAGTTTTTCGGCTCGTTATTTATTATTTCCAATAAAAACAAATATCTTTGTAGACTGATTCACACATACATGTTTCTCATATTTATTTGAGACTAAAAAAATACAAACTGCTATGAGCAAAAAAGTTGTTACTTTCGGGGAAATC
>UMHU01008943.1_pt1 | contig 18864 bp, 15 predicted proteins | sample 1965591 | NCBI WGS metagenome assembly UMHU01 (sample SAMEA4836101, study PRJEB28245) | human gut metagenome | biome: gut microbiome; material: fecal sample | place: Denmark | collected 2008
GTAGAGGATTTGAGTGCATATGCCTATTTTTTTATTGAAAAAAGTAGGCGCTGAGAGGACACGCATCTGGACGGTCACGTTAGCGCCCCAAAATAAATTATAGAACCAAATAAATTATAGAACCATTTTCTATGTCTATATGAAGATAATGGAAGATGTCATTTTTTTAGTACTTCAAAAGATTGCTTTATAAGATGATTCCTTATATAATGAATAGACAGTAAATACAGTCAATTTCAAACAGCAATGAAAAAAGAAAAGACCTGCCTAAGCAGGTCATAGCACACACTGTGCTGCCGGACGAACCGGCGACTTCGTAAAAACGTTATTTGAACTCGATATGTAAATTAAAGGATATTTACATGTTTACTCTAGCATAATCTTAAGGAGATGTCAACATGGGAAAAATGTATTATCTTGGTCTGGATATAGGAACAAATTCTGTTGGATATGCCGTAACCGACCCATCGTACCATTTGCTCAAATTTAAAGGCGAACCGATGTGGGGTGCCCACGTGTTTGCTGCGGGGAATCAATCAGCTGAACGGAGAAGCTTTCGTACGAGCCGCAGACGCCTTGACCGCAGGCAACAGCGTGTCAAACTGGTTCAAGAAATCTTTGCTCCCGTGATTAGTCCCATTGATCCACGTTTTTTTATCAGACTTCATGAGAGCGCTTTATGGCGGGATGATGTGGCTGAAACGGATAAACATATTTTCTTTAATGACCCGACCTATACGGATAAGGAATATTATTCTGACTATCCAACCATCCATCATCTCATTGTGGACCTTATGGAAAGCAGTGAAAAGCATGACCCGCGGCTTGTTTATTTGGCTGTTGCCTGGCTGGTTGCTCATCGTGGTCATTTCCTCAATGAAGTGGATAAGGATAATATTGGGGATGTCCTGAGTTTTGACGCCTTTTATCCTGAGTTTCTGGCATTTCTTTCCGATAATGGGGTGTCACCTTGGGTATGTGAGTCAAAAGCACTCCAAGCGACCCTGCTTTCACGAAACTCCGTCAACGATAAGTATAAAGCCTTGAAGTCTCTGATCTTTGGCAGCCAAAAGCCGGAGGATAATTTTGATGCCAATATCAGTGAAGATGGACTTATCCAACTTTTAGCAGGAAAAAAGGTCAAGGTCAATAAACTTTTTCCTCAAGAAAGTAATGATGCTTCCTTTACACTCAATGATAAGGAAGATGCAATTGAGGAAATCTTAGGAACGCTTACACCGGATGAGTGTGAATGGATTGCGCATATTAGGAGGCTGTTTGATTGGGCCATCATGAAACATGCTCTCAAAGATGGCAGAACAATCTCCGAATCGAAAGTAAAGCTCTATGAACAGCATCACCATGACTTGACACAGCTCAAGTATTTTGTGAAGACCTATCTAGCAAAGGAATATGATGACATTTTTCGAAACGTAGATAGTGAAACAACCAAAAACTATGTCGCATATTCCTATCATGTAAAAGAAGTCAAGGGTACATTGCCCAAAAATAAGGCAACCCAAGAAGAATTTTGCAAGTATGTCCTTGGAAAGGTAAAGAACATCGAATGCAGTGAAGCTGATAAGGTTGATTTTGATGAAATGATTCAGCGTCTTACAGACAATTCCTTTATGCCGAAACAAGTATCAGGTGAAAACAGGGTTATCCCTTACCAGCTTTACTATTATGAACTAAAGACTATTTTGAATAAAGCCGCTTCTTATCTGCCTTTTTTGACCCAATGCGGAAAAGATGCCATCTCCAATCAAGATAAGCTCCTTTCCATCATGACCTTTCGGATTCCGTATTTCGTTGGGCCCTTGCGCAAGGACAATTCAGAGCATGCCTGGCTGGAACGAAAAGCAGGGAAAATCTATCCGTGGAATTTTAACGACAAAGTTGACCTTGATAAAAGTGAAGAAGCGTTCATTCGGAGAATGACGAATACCTGCACTTATTATCCCGGTGAAGATGTTTTGCCACTTGACTCCCTTATTTATGAAAAATTCATGATCCTCAATGAAATCAATAATATCCGAATTGATGGTTATCCTATTTCTGTAGATGTAAAACAGCAGGTTTTTGGCCTCTTTGAAAAGAAGAGAAGAGTGACCGTAAAGGATATCCAGAATCTCCTGCTTTCCTTGGGTGCCTTGGATAAGCATGGTAAATTGACGGGAATCGATACTACCATCCATAGCAATTACAATACATACCATCATTTTAAATCGCTCATGGAGCGTGGCGTTCTTACTCGTGATGATGTGGAACGCATTGTGGAGCGTATGACCTATAGTGATGATACAAAACGCGTCCGTCTTTGGCTGAACAATAATTATGGAACGCTCACTGCTGACGACGTAAAGCATATTTCAAGGCTCCGAAAGCATGATTTTGGCCGGCTTTCCAAAATGTTCCTCACAGGCCTAAAGGGAGTTCATAAGGAAACGGGGGAACGAGCTTCCATTTTGGATTTTATGTGGAATACCAATGATAACTTGATGCAGCTTTTATCTGAATGTTATACTTTTTCGGATGAAATTACCAAGCTGCAGGAAGCATACTATGCCAAGGCGCAGCTTTCCCTGAATGATTTTCTGGACTCCATGTATATTTCAAATGCTGTCAAACGTCCTATCTATCGAACTCTTGCCGTTGTAAATGACATACGCAAAGCCTGTGGGACGGCGCCAAAACGCATTTTTATCGAAATGGCAAGAGATGGGGAAAGCAAAAAGAAAAGGAGCGTAACAAGAAGAGAACAAATCAAGAATCTTTATAGGTCCATCCGCAAGGATTTTCAGCAGGAGGTAGATTTCCTTGAAAAAATCCTTGAAAACAAAAGCGATGGACAGCTGCAAAGCGATGCGCTCTATCTATACTTTGCGCAGCTTGGAAGGGATATGTATACCGGGGACCCTATCAAGTTGGAGCATATCAAGGACCAGTCCTTCTATAATATTGATCATATCTATCCCCAAAGCATGGTCAAGGACGATAGTCTTGATAACAAGGTGTTGGTTCAATCGGAAATTAATGGAGAGAAGAGCAGTCGATATCCTCTTGATGCTGCTATCCGTAATAAAATGAAGCCTCTTTGGGATGCTTATTATAACCATGGCCTGATTTCCCTCAAGAAGTATCAGCGTTTGACGCGGAGCACTCCCTTTACAGATGATGAAAAGTGGGATTTCATCAATCGGCAGCTTGTTGAGACAAGACAATCCACGAAGGCCTTGGCAATCTTACTAAAAAGGAAGTTCCCTGATACGGAGATTGTCTACTCCAAGGCAGGGCTTTCTTCTGATTTTCGGCATGAGTTTGGTCTCGTAAAATCGAGGAATATCAATGACCTGCACCATGCAAAGGACGCATTTCTTGCGATTGTAACAGGAAATGTCTATCATGAACGCTTTAATCGCCGGTGGTTTATGGTGAACCAGCCCTATTCCGTCAAGACCAAGACGTTGTTTACGCATTCTATTAAAAATGGTAATTTTGTAGCTTGGAATGGAGAAGAGGATCTTGGCCGCATTGTTAAAATGTTAAAGCAAAATAAGAACAATATTCATTTCACGCGGTTCTCTTTTGATCGAAAGGAAGGCCTGTTTGATATTCAGCCACTAAAAGCGTCAACCGGTCTTGTACCAAGAAAAGCCGGACTAGACGTGGTAAAATATGGTGGCTATGACAAATCGACAGCAGCTTATTATCTCCTTGTTCGATTTACACTAGAAGATAAAAAGACTCAACATAAATTGATGATGATTCCTGTAGAAGGCTTGTATAAAGCTCGAATTGACCATGATAAGGAATTCTTAACGGACTATGCACAAACTACAATCAGTGAAATCCTACAAAAAGATAAACAAAAGGTGATAAATATAATGTTTCCAATGGGAACAAGGCACATTAAACTGAATTCCATGATTTCAATCGATGGTTTTTATCTTTCCATTGGAGGAAAGTCTAGTAAGGGAAAATCGGTGTTGTGTCATGCTATGGTACCTCTTATTGTACCTCATAAGATAGAATGTTATATTAAGGCGATGGAGTCTTTTGCACGTAAATTTAAAGAAAATAATAAATTAAGGATTGTGGAAAAGTTTGATAAGATTACGGTGGAAGATAACTTGAACCTATACGAACTATTTTTACAAAAACTTCAACATAACCCATATAATAAGTTCTTCTCCACACAATTTGATGTGCTGACTAATGGAAGAAGTACATTTACTAAATTATCTCCAGAGGAACAAGTTCAAACGTTATTGAATATCTTATCAATTTTTAAAACTTGTCGGAGCTCTGGCTGCGATTTAAAATCCATTAACGGTTCTGCTCAAGCTGCCAGAATTATGATCAGCGCAGATTTAACTGGACTCTCAAAAAAATATTCCGATATTCGGCTTGTTGAGCAATCAGCATCTGGACTTTTTGTTAGTAAATCACAAAATCTTTTGGAGTATTTATGAGCTATCGAACAATCGTCATCACGCAACGCTGCAAATTGGACTTCTGCATGAATTATGTAGAAGTCCAGACAGCAGTTTCTAAAAAGCGCATTTTCATTGATGAAATCAAGACCCTTATCATTGAAAATACAGGAGTTGCGATAACGGCCTATTTACTGTCCGAACTGATGAATCGGAAAGTCAATCTTATCTTTTGTGATAAGGCCCATAATCCACAGTCCAGTCTATTGCCGTTGCACGCACGATTTGACTCTATCCGAAAAATCAAGCAGCAAATGATCTGGTCGCAAGAAATCAAAGATGAAGTATGGGATTGTATCGTTAAGGCGAAAATTAGGCAGCAAGCCCTGTTCCTAGATGAACTGGAAAAGAAGGAACAGAGCAAGATGCTCATGTCGTATCTTGATGATGTGGTGTCGGCTGACGCCCATAATAGGGAGGGCCATGCAGCTAAAGTTTATTTTAATGCACTTTTTGGTAATTCCTTTACCAGGGACCTCGATTCGCCTATTAATGCAGGACTTAATTATGGCTATTCTCTGCTTTTGTCTTTATTCAATCGTGAGATTGTCTCTGCTGGCTATCTGACGCAGCTGGGCATCTTTCATGAAAACACCTATAATCCTTATAACTTTAGCTGTGATTTAATGGAACCCTTTCGCATCCTTGTCGACCGCTATGTTTATAATATGAATCCAACAACCTTTGCAAAAGATGAAAAGCGAGAGATTATCAACCTTTTTCAGGAGATTCTCTATATTGATGACTCGAGACAATTTTTAGCAAATGCTATCAATATTTATGCAAATAGCATTTTTCAAGCCCTGGAGAAGTGTGATACTTCCAAGATTAAGATCTATGAAATATGAGCTATCGATTTATGAGACTGTTAGTATTTTTTGACCTGCCAACAATAACGGCGCAAGATAAACGGGAATATCGAGCTTTTCGCAAGCTATTGATCAAGAATGGCTTTTTTATGATGCAGGAATCCGTCTATTGCCGGATGATCCTAAATAAAGGCCAAGAAGAGGCCATTGTTTCCATCCTCCTAAAAAATAAGCCCAAGGATGGATTGGTCCAGCTCTTATCGATTACGGAAAAGCAGTTTTCCAATATTAAGTGCATTGCGGGAAGTTTTGAGACGGATGTACTCGCTAGTGATGAACGGGTGGTGGTTTTGTGAAGCTCCTCATTCCAGATTATCAAATCAATTTAACATGGAAAGATTATTCCGTTCCCACCCTCATTATTGAAAATCCTCATCAGTTCTTCGAAATTATAAATGACTTGGTCTTGCAGATCAAAGAAGGAAATAATGGAAAAGCCATCTATTCTGATAAGGATAAGCCTGTTCCTTTAGAAAAAGCTTTTGAAATTTTAATCGATTACCTATCCATTGATTCAGTTCCCAAAATGCTTCTTACGAAGATCCAAAAAAGAATGGAATTTCAAGCTACAAATGGGCCTTTATTTGAAAACACACAGATTCTGTTAGCACAAATGGAACACCTAGCGGAAGAAATCGCCATGAGTCTAGATCTTGAAATAGATTGCGAAAAATTAACGGTTGGAAATCTCTTAAAAGCCTTGGGAATCACTATTAATTTGGATTATAATGGACTTGGTGAAAAAATCTTTGTTCTTATGGATCTTATTTCACGCTTTGAAGGAGATAAAATCTTTATTCTAGTCAATCTTCGAAGCTATCTTTCTAGTGAAGAAATACAGCTTTTTGTGGATACGGCCTTGGCTCATGACCTTAAATTTTTGCTTATAGATAACCGCCGATATCCCTTGTTTCATCAGGAAAAGAGGGTTCTTATAGATAACGATTTATGTGTATTATAAATTAGCACCTTTTGAATTTATCTACACGGAATGATAATCCGTTGATCAAATTTGAGGTTTGAGAGATATGTAAATTCAAAGGATAATCAAACACGTATGAATACGAACAGAACCGTCAAGGGGTTTGAGAGATATGTAAATTCAAAGGATAATCAAACTTTCAAGCGCACTGTAAAGCGTGTCAGGGAGTTTGAGAGATATGTAAATTCAAAGGATAATCAAACTGATTGGAAAGCACAATATGAAATACAATAGTTTGAGAGATATGTAAATTCAAAGGATAATCAAACTGAATACGGCATTGACATTGACACCGATACGTTTGAGAGATATGTAAATTCAAAGGATAATCAAACAGCTGTGCAATCCTTGTCGGATGGCTGGCGGTTTGAGAGATATGTAAATTCAAAGGATAATCAAACCGGGTCAAAGAATCTATCGCGGAAATGGGGTTTGAGAGATATGTAAATTCAAAGGATAATCAAACGCCTGCCGGTCACGATTGATGAGTTTGTTGTTTGAGAGATATGTAAATTCAAAGGATAATCAAACGCCGATGGTAATGGCCTTGCCGGCGGCAATGTTTGAGAGATATGTAAATTCAAAGGATAATCAAACAAATGCAGCTGAAAAGAATATAATAACACTGTTTGAGAGATATGTAAATTCAAAGGATAATCAAACGTTCATTCATACCCATTGCTTTTACCACTTGTTTGAGAGATATGTAAATTCAAAGGATAATCAAACCTGGATTCTTGGCTAGCATCACGACATGTGTTTGAGAGATATGTAAATTCAAAGGATAATCAAACTTACAAACTGTTTGATTGCCTTATACTGTCGTTTGAGAGATATGTAAATTCAAAGGATAATCAAACGCTGGTCGGTCTGATCTCACCCTTGATGGCGTTTGAGAGATATGTAAATTCAAAGGATAATCAAACAGTTGAGCTCCTGTTCATACAGGCTGATGTGTTTGAGAGATATGTAAATTCAAAGGATAATCAAACGGACTATCTGACGAAGGCGCTGATTGGCTAGTTTGAGAGATATGTAAATTCAAAGGATAATCAAACGGACTATCTGACGAAGGCGCTGATTGGCTAGTTTGAGAGATATGTAAATTCAAAGGATAATCAAACTTCTCTGCTTGTTACTAATGCTCCTTGCAGTTTGAGAGATATGTAAATTCAAAGGATAATCAAACATAGGAGGGCATTCGATGAGCCTTGAATGCGTTTGAGAGATATGTAAATTCAAAGGATAATCAAACGATGAGAGATGCTGCTGCTTGCTGGTTTCCGTTTGAGAGATATGTAAATTCAAAGGATAATCAAACCGGCTATTTGCTGATTCGTAAGGCCCCGTTGTTTGAGAGATATGTAAATTCAAAGGATAATCAAACCAAGCTCCTGAAGCTCCGGTAAGTTAGCCGGTTTGAGAGATATGTAAATTCAAAGGATAATCAAACTCAAAACCCTCGCCAAAGAGGTCAACATTAGTTTGAGAGATATGTAAATTCAAAGGATAATCAAACCGTCGGCGTCATCCACGGTTTTGCCCTCCCGTTTGAGAGATATGTAAATTCAAAGGATAATCAAACCATCCAGCCCGGGACGAAAATCAAGATTAGGTTTGAGAGATATGTAAATTCAAAGGATAATCAAACGGGTATAGCACTGTGTTACTGCCTATCACAGTTTGAGAGATATGTAAATTCAAAGGATAATCAAACCTTTTTCATTAGCGTATCCGAAAGCTCATCGTTTGAGAGATATGTAAATTCAAAGGATAATCAAACGGTCGGACTGGACGGTTTCGCCCCAGAGACGTTTGAGAGATATGTAAATTCAAAGGATAATCAAACATTAAGCCCTTCGGAAAGCTTTTCTGGGTGTTTGAGAGATATGTAAATTCAAAGGATAATCAAACGGAATATCATATCGTCATAGCAGACGATGTGTTTGAGAGATATGTAAATTCAAAGGATAATCAAACCTTAATCTCGCCCCCGAGGAGCCGGTCGAGTTTGAGAGATATGTAAATTCAAAGGATAATCAAACCTTCACCTTCTCCCAATTTTACTACATTTGTTTGAGAGATATGTAAATTCAAAGGATAATCAAACACAGTTTGGCGAATTCTTCCAGAAGCTTCAGTTTGAGAGATATGTAAATTCAAAGGATAATCAAACTCAACGATGTTCAAAGCCTTGAAATATGAAGTTTGAGAGATATGTAAATTCAAAGGATAATCAAACAGTATGACGCTTTTTCCCAATGGCAATTGCGTTTGAGAGATATGTAAATTCAAAGGATAATCAAACATATCCCCGAATATATCGTTCCTTATGACGAGTTTGAGAGATATGTAAATTCAAAGGATAATCAAACCATTTTCATCTCTGGTATTAATGGACGTAGGTTTGAGAGATATGTAAATTCAAAGGATAATCAAACAGGATTTCCGTCAGCCACGAGCAATGGTTAGTTTGAGAGATATGTAAATTCAAAGGATAATCAAACAAAAAAGGCAATGGCGGCAAGGGTGGAGGTGTTTGAGAGATATGTAAATTCAAAGGATAATCAAACCTGCTGTCTGAAATGCGAATGACAATAATGTTTGAGAGATATGTAAATTCAAAGGATAATCAAACCATGCTCCGCATCGACTGCTGAACGTGGAGGTTTGAGAGATATGTATATTCAAAGGATAATCAAACTCAAAATCTAGGTTGCGTTTAATGGAATCCGTTTGAGAGATATGTAAATTCAAAGGATAATCAAACATCTTGCCCGTGATCCGTCGGGCCAACAAAGTTTGAGAGATATGTAAATTCAAAGGATAATCAAACCTTAACCACAAAAATGACCTTTAGGAGGTGTTTGAGAGATATGTAAATTCAAAGGATAATCAAACCAATCTGGCCACGAACAAGCCGCCGACGGTGTTTGAGAGATATGTAAATTCAAAGGATAATCAAACTTCCTGCTGTGTAAGTTTTGATAATGCTCGTTTGAGAGATATGTAAATTCAAAGGATAATCAAACTGATAATAATCTCCGGTGTAGTTTTTGCCGTTTGAGAGATATGTAAATTCAAAGGATAATCAAACTGTCATACTCAGGGTGCTGTTGTTGAATAGTTTGAGAGATATGTAAATTCAAAGGATAATCAAACTCAACGATGTTCAAAGCCTTGAAATATGAAGTTTGAGAGATATGTAAATTCAAAGGATAATCAAACAGTCAGTAAGGCCAAAGAGCTGCAGTCTCAGTTTGAGAGATATGTAAATTCAAAGGATAATCAAACGTCGGCGTCATCCACGGTTTTGCCCTCCCGTTTGAGAGATATGTAAATTCAAAGGATAATCAAACCGCTGTCGCTGACTCCGTTCTGGCGTCTGAGTTTGAGAGATATGTAAATTCAAAGGATAATCAAACACTTGCCACGCAAGTTCCAGACTTCAACATGTTTGAGAGATATGTAAATTCAAAGGATAATCAAACAAACATCGGACACAGAGCGCTTGGCCGCGTGTTTGAGAGATATGTAAATTCAAAGGATAATCAAACCGACGTTGACGTCAGCGATTTGCCTGACTGGTTTGAGAGATATGTAAATTCAAAGGATAATCAAACAATGAAAGTCAAAGGGCTCCCCAGGGCCCTGTTTGAGAGATATGTAAATTCAAAGGATAACTAAGCGTAAAATGTTTTTCGGTAGGGAAAAATAGTCCTTGCAGAATAAAAGGGAGGCCCCTATTGTTAAGATAGTGTTAACGGCACGAATATCAAAACAAAGGAAGGTCTCCCATGGAAAAGATTGTATCAGATGTCATCAAAATAATAAAAGGGTCTAAGAACGAAATTGAGATGGAAAAGGTCCTCTGGACCTTTCTCCTAAACACCGTTATCGCCATGATTGCCCTTGCCTTTGAGCGAATTAATGATGAGCTCTTTGCATCCCTCAAGGCAGAAGGATATAAGGTACAGCGCAAGGATGCACGCACCATTCAAGGTATCTTTGGTCCTTTGACCTACGAACGGAGGTTGGTGAAGAAGGAGGGAGAAAAGGCCTTCTATCCCCTTGATAGGCATCTGGGGTTTGAGCGCTACCGCAGGTACACGCCCTACCTTGAGTTCTGTGTGGTCAAGCTGGCTGCAAGGTCCGTCTACCGCGTTGTGGAAGAGTCCATCAAGATCCTTTCCCCAGTGATCATCAGCCACCAGAAGGTGGCCATGCTAGTAAGAGACGCCGGCCGGAGATACAGCAAGTATGAAGAGACCATGCTAACCGTTGACGCAAAGCCGGATGGGGAGCTTGTTAAGCCTGACACGCTCTATATCGAAGGCGATGGGCTCTACATCTCTAGGGTAAACGGCAAAGATCCGTCTCTGGAGAGCAAGGAACCTGAGGAAAAGCCCAGAAAGAAGGAATACAATGAGCTGCACCGGATTCAGCTGGATGTGGGCGTGGAGCAGGAAGGAAACGGGAAGAGGCACAGACTTGTAGATAGGCGTGAGTTCGTCGATACAGACCTTGCCAAGGTTCAGATGCAGCTGGAACGCTTCTTGGAAAGCTACTACAACCTTCAGAAGACCATCGTTATCTGCAACAGTGACAATGGACCAGGGTACGTGAGAAGCTCGTTTGAGCGGATGGCAGGAGAGTGTGGTCAGTTTGAGTTCTTCGTGGATCCGTACCATGTGAACCAGAAGGTCAAGACACGGCTCAGCTTCGCTCCCAAGGGCCTTCAGAACGACGTTTTACGCGTCCTGAGACAGTTTTTAATAGGGAGAAGGTGGATGCGTACCTCAATGCGGCAGAAACCCTTGTAGAGACCAAGGAAGAGCGTCACCAGGTCTTCCGCCTTTGAGGTTACTTGAATAGAAATTGGGACATGCTGAAGCCCCATTCTATGCGTAAGGGACTAGAGAAATCGGTGAGGTGCTATGGGACGTGCGAGAAAAGCCCCAGACAGTATTCCTACCGGATGAAAAAGCAAGGCCAGCGCTGGGGAAAGGAAGGCTGCTTAGCCATAGCCAAGGTCCTTGCGGGCCTGCAAAATGATGAGCTTGAAGCAGCGCTGTCCAGCAAGTTCAAGCCCGTAAAAGCACCGAAGAGCGAGGAACTGCGTAAGGCCTTGAGAAGCGCACTGAAGAAATCTCCCATGGTTCCACATGTGGGAATTAGAAATGGGGGAATTGGTGGCTATACGGCCAGCAGTACAGCAATAGGTCACTTAAGTTCCATTTTCCGCATTTAATTAGGCTGCAACACAATCTTATAGGGATCTCCCGAGAAAATGTTGACACATACCCCCGCGCATACGGGGATGAACCTAAGAACCCATCCCGCCATTCCCGTTTCCCAGGGTATTTTCCCGCGTATGCGGGAATGAACCCCATTTTCAGCATTTGGGAATGGTAGCGGCTCGAATTGGGATGGGCTGTCAGGCCAAAGCACTTTTAGTGATGAAGCTGATATTATCTTGAAAGCGGGACGGTGTTTTTGATAACGAAGGTTGAAAAAAACACAAATTCAAGCAAGATATACATTGACCTTGAAGTTGCTGATAGCCAAAAATAAGGGAGGACGTCTATGAAGAAAGAGAATCTCAGCCGTTATGATAGCGAAGTATGGAGCGACAACTCCAAAAATTGCGAGCAATGCAAAGACTGTATTTTTACGACGATTGAGGAATACCAAAAATGTACTTGCGAGATATACACTGATATGTATGATGACCCAAAACCCAATGACGTTATATTCAAAGGAATTCCGTGCAAGTATTATCAACGTTGCGAGTATTCCACGCGCATACGGGGATGAACCTAAAGGGGTGATCATCATGGAGTCTAATTCAAAAATTACGGCTTTACTTGGTTTGTTGATGGCACTTCCCATCACACTTTTTTGGACAGGCGTATCTGGAATTGGCATCACACTCGTTTGTCTTGTGATTTTCCCTTCAGAATACTTCTTACAAGCAACACTTCTTTTTACCACACTCTTTTTTATCGTTCTAAACGTCAACGGCTGGCGTGAACTACGAAGGTAGGCTGCTTACAAGCTAACTACTCCATAAGCATTCCCCGCGCATGCGGGGATGACTCCTTCGTCTGAGCAACAATCGCAGCCGGGTCAACGTATTCCCCGCGCATGCAGGGGTGTCCCTTGTACTAAACCTAGACTTAGCAGCGAACTCCTGTATTCCCCGCAGCTGCGGGGTTGTTCTTTTTGAGAAATGTATGAAAACTTAATGAAGAAAAAGTAAAAATTGGCTGCACTTTGGAAATTTAATTCAACTTCCATCCAGGCCAGATTAGATTGTCTCCTTTCAGCTGTGGTCTCCCACTTATTTAGTCTATGATACGATTTGAGCGCTGAGCATCTACCTAAACACTCCCTCTCCCTTTCTTATCTCCTATAAATCCTGTATAATAAGACTATCCACAACGAACCATCCACATAAGGAGCTTTTTACTATGGAACAAGATAAAAAATTTGCACTGCTCATTGATGCAGAAAATATTTCTCCGCAATATATCGATATCATCCTTTCAGAAGCAAACAATCTGGGGAATGTCATCTATAAACGCATTTATGGTAACTGGACAAGTCCGCAGATGGGGAGCTGGAAGTCGACCATTCTCGATAACGCAATCCAGCCGGTACAGCAGTACAGCAACACAAGCGGCAAAAATTCAAGTGATTCGGCTCTCATCATTGATACGATGGATCTGCTTTACCGGACCCAGCTTGATGGATTCTGCATTGTCTCATCAGACAGCGACTTTACGCGCTTGGCATCCCGCCTGCGTGAATCGGATAAGTATGTCTTAGGGATGGGGGAGAGCAAGACGCCGCGCTCCTTTATCTCTGCTTGCAATCGGTTCCTGTATCTTGACGTCCTTTATGCAGAATCAAAACGGGAAGATATGCCTGAGACCGAACAGGCAGCGCTTCAGGAAGAACCTGCTGAACCAAGAAATCACGCAAAAACCAGCAAAGCGGTTCAGGAAGGCAATAAAAAAGTGCGGGCCATCCGCAGTGCCCTGATCAAACTTACCGATGAGAATTCCAATGATAATGGTTGGATCAGTTCAAGTTATTTGGGTAATCTCGTCATTCGCCAATATCCGGACTTTGACGTGCGTGTTTATGGATATAAGAAATTCCTTGACTTCATCCGTTCCCTTAATATCTTTGAAATCCATTCAACAAGCAACCCGAAGAACATGACGGCAAAGACCTATTATTTCCGTTTGAAATAGAGGAGAAAGGCTGAAAGGTTTCCATGCCTGATGCGAAAAGTTTTTTAAAAAGGTGCTTGCCAAGTATTAAAAACTATGGTATCATCTATATCTGTCAGGTGACTGATTGGCCCAGTAGTTCAGTTGGTTAGAATGCCGCCCTGTCACGGCGGAGATCGTCGGTTCGAGTCCGTCCTGGGTCGCCAATGCGGAAGTAGCTCAGTGGTAGAGCATCACCTTGCCAAGGTGGGGGTCGCGAGTTCGAATCTCGTTTTCCGCTCCATAGGAGTATAGTTCAATGGTAGAGCAACGGTCTCCAAAACCGTGGATCTGGGTTCGAATCCTAGTACTCCTGCCAGAGAATTTTGAAAGACATGCTGCATAGCGGCATGTCTTTTTCGTTATAATTCCTTATTTGTAATGGTACACGATGATGTAAGGTTATAAAATCCGCATTTAATACCGATAATAAGGCGCGCCCTAAACCGCCCTTCGGGCGGGGACTGAATAAATTTTTCGATAACACGGTTCTACGGACTGCTAAGCACAGCAGACTGTGCTTACAGGCAGCCTCGAACTAGCGAAAAGTGTTCCCCGCTACTGCTTATGTGGAGACGTCGGGGGAAAAACGCCTCTTTTCATCCACTACCCACTCCCGCAAGCAAGCTCGCTGGTTATAATCCTGCTAAGAAAGACTATTTGCAAGATCATCGTACACAAAAACGGTTCCGTTACTTTTGCATCCGCCAGATTCTAACTTAGGCGGATGTAAGGGATAATCCGACTCGCACTCTGTGGTTTCACCTTGGAGCACCGGCTTTGCCGGCAGAGGAAACTCTGAATGCTCCTATCGTCGCTGCCCTCTGAGTAAGTTCGCTGCACGAATTTACTCAGAAAGACGGTGATATTTTTTGGGCGACAGTGAAATGAGAGTGTGGTACGCAGCTTCGTATGAATCGTCATGCTGCCATTGCATTCATAATCATAAGAAGCAAGCAATGGAGGCACGTTGCTCTGGATAATCGGCACGATTTGTGCACCGAGGTTCTTCATAGCTGGCCGCCCCTTGCCTTCCTCCTCCCATAATGCTATAATACTTCTATTAATTCCATACTTATGTGATGAACAAGAGAGTACCTTTTGGCTGGTGTCCCAGAGAGCGCAGGCAAGGTGGGAGCTGCGCACAGAAGCGAGAGGGAAGTTCACTTGGGAGCATCCGTCCTGAACAGAGTAGGGATGGCGCAGGCTGCGTTACGGCCGCAATGAAGTACAAATTAGGGTGGTACCGCGAACCTTCGCCCCTTTTCCGGGGTGGAGGTCATTTTTTTTAGGAGGCGTTGGTATGTACGACAAACTGGAGGAACTGCGGGAAAAGATCCGCAAGGACTTAGGCGAAGTCAAATGTGTGGATGACCTGAAAAACATCCGTGTGCAGTATTTGGGCAAAAAAGGCGCCCTGACCGAAATCCTGCGCGGTCTCGGCAGTGTAGCCGCCGAAGAACGTCCAAAAGTGGGCAAAATGGTGAATGAAGTGCGCAGCAAGGTGGAAGCCCGCATTGCTGACCAAATGAAACTGCTTGAAGCCCGCCAGCTTGAAGAAAAAATGGCGTCTGAAAAGATTGACGTGACCTTGCCGGGCCGCAAGGCAGCCGAAGGGCATCTGCATCCTGTGACGCTCACCCTGCGTGAGATCAAAAAGGTCTTCATGCGCATGGGCTTTGAAGTCGCCGAAGGTCCTGAAATTGAAAATGACTATTTTAACTTTGAGGCACTGAACCTGCCTAAGGATCATCCGGCCCGCGACATGCAGGACACGTTCTATCTGACCGATGAATTCCTCATGCGGACCCAGACCTCTCCTGTACAGGCTCGTACCATGCAGTCCCGTACGCCCAACAGCCCCATCCGCATGATCTGCCCGGGCACGGTGTACCGCAATGACTATGACGCAACCCATTCCCCCATGTTCCACCAGGTCGAAGGCCTTGTCATCGATAAAAATATCAGTCTGGCCGACCTCAAAGGGACGCTGGAACTCTTCTGCAAGGAAATGTTTGGCTCTTCCGTCAAGATTCGTCTCCGTCCGAGCTTCTTCCCCTTTACGGAACCGTCCGCCGAAGTCGACATCAGCTGCGTCATCTGCGGCGGCAAAGGCTGCCGCGTCTGCAAGAACTCCGGCTGGCTCGAAATCCTCGGAGCCGGTATGGTGCATCCCAACGTCCTGCGCATGAGCGGCTATGACCCTGAAAAGGTCAGCGGGTTTGCTTTCGGGATGGGCGTCGAACGAATTGCCATGCTCCGTTATGGTATCGATGACCTGCGCCTGTTCTTTGAAAATGACCTGCGTTTCATTCGTCAGTTTAAATAAGGGGGCCGCTTGTTATGTTAGCTTCAATCAATTGGCTGAAAAAATATGTAGAGATTCCGGTTACGCCGGAAGTTCTTGCTGATAAACTTACCCGCGTCGGGCTCGAAGTGGAGCAGGTCCTTCACCTGGGTGAAGGCATCGAAGGCGTCATTACGGGCAAAGTCGTGACTATTGAGCGTCATCCTGATTCCGATCATCTTTGGGTTTGCCAAATGGACCTCGGAAAAGGGGATACGGTTCAGATCCTGACAGGTGCCCAGAACGTCCATCAAGGGGATGTAGTCCCTGTAGCTCAGGTCGGTTCCCATTTGCCGAACGGCATGGAACTCAAACCCGTGAAGATGCGCGGCCTTGATTCCAACGGCATGCTCTGCAGCGCGGGAGAACTGGGCATCGACGCCAAACTGCTTCTTCCCGAGCAGCGCGACGGCATCTTTATTCTCCCTGCTGATACACCTATTGGGGCCGATATCAAAGCCGTCCTTGGTCTTGATGATGTCGTCCTTGATATTGACCTTACGGCAAACCGCGGTGACTGCTTCAACATGCTGGGTCTTGCCCGCGAATGTGCCGCCGTCCTCGGAACGAAACTGACTTTACCGGACTATGCACCGGAAAGTGGGGAAGGAACCCCAGCGAGTGACCGCGCCACCGTCGATATTGTCGCCACCGACGTATGCAGCCGCTTTGGCCTGCGCATGATTGAAAACCTTGAAATCAAGGAATCGCCTGAATGGATGCAAAAACTTCTCCGCGCTGTCAATATCCGCCCCATCAATAACGTTGTCGACGTCACAAACTACGTCATGATGGAACTGGGCCAGCCTATGCACGCTTACGACTATGACAAAGTGGCCGGCCATCATTGGGTCGTCCGCCGCGCTCATGAAGGCGAACACCTAAAGACCCTTGATGGTCAGGACCGCGCCCTTTCGCCGGAAATGATCGTCATTGGTGATGATGAAAAAGGCATTGGCCTTGGCGGCATCATGGGCGGCTTTGAAACGGAAGTAACGGGCGCCACAAAGACGGTCATGCTCGAAGCGGCCACCTTTAACGGCCCGACCATCCGCCGGACCTCAAAAGCCCTGGGCCTTCGCAGCGAAGCGTCCCAGCGCTTTGAACGCGGGGTCGATACCATCTTGAACCATAACGCCCTGAACCGCGCCATCTATCTCCTTGAAGAAATTGGCGCCGGCAAAGCCGTTCACGGTGTGGCTGAATGTTACCCCGTACCGGAAAAACCGGTGGAAATCAAAGCGGCTCCGACGAAACTGGCCGCCCGCATTGGCTGCGACATCGACGCGGCAACGATGAAAGCCATCCTCGAAAACCTAGACTTTACTGTCGAGGAAAAAGGCGAGGACAGCTGGGTTGTCACCGTACCGACCTGGCGCAAGGACTGCGACTGCAGTGCCGATCTCAGTGAAGAAGTGGCCCGTATGTATGGCTATGACAAGATTGAATCGAAGACGCCGGAACTCATTATGGCCCGTGGCGGTCAGGCCCCCATTGAAGATGTGAAGGACATGATCCGCGACACCCTGACCGGCATTGGCCTTGATGAAGTCATGACCTACAGCTTCTATAACGCCCAGGTCTTTGATAACCTCGGACTTCCGGCTGATGACAGCCGCCGCAAGGCCCTACAGATCATCAACCCCATCAGTGATGATTTCCGCACCATCCGGACCACACTGACGCCGTGCCTGCTTTCCACCGTTGCGTATAACCAGGCCCGTCAGAGCGAACGGACAGCCATCTTTGAAGTGGGCCGCGTCTTCATTCCGAAAACCCTGCCGCTTACGGACTTCCCAGAAGAAAAGATGGTCCTTGCCATTGCCATGAGCGGCAAACGCAACCCCCTTTCTTGGAATACGGCTAAAGACGCCATCGACTTCTATGACATCAAAGGCGCCCTTGAAGAAGTCATGGACAGCCTCCAAGTGAAAGGCCTCTCCTATGGACCGACGAAGGAAGTTTTCCTCCATCCTGGAAAGAGCTGCGCCATCAGCTATGAAGGGAAAGTCATCGGCTTCATGGGAGCCATCCATCCGACCGTTCAGGACCGCTTTGGCCTCAGTGCGGAAACCTACGTTCTCGAAGTGGAGATTGCACCTTTCGTCAAGAGTGCTGAACAGATTCCACAGTTCGAACACGTCCCGCAATTCCCGAGCGTTTCCCGTGATATCGCCGTCGTTGTAAAAGCGGGTGTCTCCGCAAGCGACCTTGAAGCCGAAATCCGCAAAGAAGGCGGTGCCCTCCTCGTAGACGTCCGCATCTTCGATGTCTATACGGGCAAACAGGTTAAATCTGGCTATAAATCTGTCGCCTTTAACCTCACCTTCCAGGATGTTAGCCGCACCCTCCAGGATAAAGACGTCGACGACGTCATCAAACAGATCGTTGCCAACGTCCAGGATAAGTTCGGCGGGATGCTGAGAGATTAAGTTCATATTTTAGTCGGAGCAGCCATTGCTTCGATTTGATGTAACACGTGAGCCCATTGCTTTCGGAAAGATAACTCCGAAGCAATGGGCTCATAGCGTATTGTAGGACGGAAAGCCTCACGGTTGAGGGTAGGGGAAAGGGCTGTCAAGCTGTCTATTCGGTCTAGTGCGTTGGTTGTTCTACAGCTCTTTTGATCGGTGAGAAGGTTGTCGAGCTATATATATATATCCATCCTGTGGGCCGAATGGCTGTCTCGAGCCTGCGGATCTGGCTGTCAAGCAAAAAAACGTGACGCACGGCGTTAACAGGTCGAGTCTTTGCCTTACGGTCTTTTGCCTTACAGTCTTTGTCTTACGGTCTTTTGCCTTCGTGTTTTGCCTTAGAGACGGCGAAAGCCGTTCCGCTCTAGTGGGACGGATCGACTCTACGAGTCGAGCTCAGAGGCAAAACACGAAGG
>UMHU01040730.1_pt1 | contig 18788 bp, 17 predicted proteins | sample 1965591 | NCBI WGS metagenome assembly UMHU01 (sample SAMEA4836101, study PRJEB28245) | human gut metagenome | biome: gut microbiome; material: fecal sample | place: Denmark | collected 2008
ATTTTTGTCTAAAAAGTGTTGCACTTGACTTGACAATCTACCCTGGCGTCCCTGCGACCCGCCTTGGGGCTGCGCCCCAATCCCCATTTCAAAAATATATTGTTTTTTCGACAGACCGAGATATATAAATTCAGTTTGCTGAAAAAATCTGTTTTTGAACTAAACTTCTGATTTATTATCCCTATCCCCTTAGGACACTCTGATGGCTTTGCCTCGTGCAAAGCTTGGTGTGTCCTTATTTCAGCATCCATGCCGAACTGCCCCCTTTCCCCATGAAAGGCTGTGTATGCTTGGTTGGCTTTGCGTCCTTGCAAAGCCCTTGGGCATACACGCCCGGCATCCACGCCGGGGGATACGGGGACTGGCGTCACTGCGACCCGCCTTGGGGCTACGCCCCAAACCCCATACTGAGATATATAAATATAAATAAATTGTAATCGGAGAAATCAAATGAAACTGTATCTTACCGACCTTGACGGGACGCTTCTTGACCATAAGGCGCAAATCGGACGAATGACAGAGGCGCTGATGAACAGGCTTATTGACGATGATATAAAGATAAGCTACGCCACCGCACGTTCAGTGCATTCAGCCGAGCCGAAAGTAAGCTGTATCAATTTTAAGCTGCCAGTGATAACTCATAACGGCGCTTTTATAATCGACCCTGTCACAAAGGAGCGTATCGTAACGCATTTTTTCAGCGAAGAATCAAAATCGTTCATAAAGTCATTTTTCTATGAACATAAAGAATCTGTGCTTGTGTACTCGGTCATAGACAATTACGAAAGAGTAAGCTATCTTAAAAACCGACTCAACAAGGGTGCGGAGCGTTATTTAAAGGACAGAGCCGGAGACAGAAGAATGCACCGAGCAAAAAGCTATGACGAGCTGTTCGAAGGCGATATTTATTATATAACGCTTATTGAGCCTGTAATGAAGCCCGATGAGCTTGACCGATATTTTTACAAAACAAACGGCTTTTCAAGAAACTATCAGCCCGATACATACGATACCGACGAATATTGGTATGAAATCTACCGTGAGGACGTTTCAAAGGCAAATGCGGCACTGAAGCTGAAGGAGCTTGTCGGTGCTGATGAGCTTATAGTTTTCGGCGACAACACAAACGATATATCAATGTTTACGGTAGCAGACAGATGCTATGCCGTATCCAATGCAACAGATAAGCTCAAAGAACTTGCAACGGGGATAATCCGTTCAAACGAGCAAGGCGGTGTGCCTGTGTTCATACAGTGCGACAGCTGTACGGTGAGGCAGTATGATAAACAGCCTCTTTACGTTTCGCCCGACAACGCACGGTTCAGCGCCTGTACTGCTACCGCCGACAGCGGCGACGGTGTGGGCATACTGAACGAAAAGCAGATACACGCTACGCTGAAAAGCTATTTTGCCACCACTCTTTTTGATAAGGAAATAAAGATAGGCAGTTACTTTGCCGACCTTGTTACCGAGAACGGAATATTTGAGATACAGACGGCAAATTTCAGCTATCTTGTACCTAAGCTGAATACGTTCCTCAAAGCCTCGCACGTTACGATAGTCTACCCTTTTCATAAAAAGAGCCGTCTTAATTATGTCGATAAGGCTACAGGTGAGATACTGAAAAGCGGAAGGAACGTTACCGCAAGCGATATGACCGATTTTTTCCTTGAGCTGTACCGAATCAGGCAGTACCTGAACGATCCGAATCTGACCGTCTGCATTGCGGATATAGCCGTAGAAAACCTTCGCTACTGCGCAAAGGATATGAAACGCAGAAAGACAGACAGAAAGGTAGCCGTTCCCACTTCCCTGCTTCGCCTTACGTTTCTTGAGGACAGCGACAGCTACCGATGCTTTATCCCCGAAGGATTACCCGAAACATTTACGCTTAAAGAATTCAGAAAGTGTATGCGTTCAGGCGATGCAGGCATCGCAATCAAAATTCTGCAATATGTCGGCGTAATTGATTATATCGGCAAAAGAGGCAATGAATATCTTTATAAAATCACATAAACGAAAAGCTCCCGTAAACCGTTTTGTCGGCTTACGGGAGCTTTTTATTCATCGCCCTTAAGATACCTTACCGCTATCTGCGTCCTGTGTTCAAGACCTGTTTTTTCAAGTATCACGCTGATATAATTTCTCACTGTACCGTTTGACAAAAACAGCTTTTCGGCAATTTCTGCGTTCGAACAGCCGTCTGCAATCAGCTTTACTATATCAAGCTCTCTTTCGGTAAGCAGACCGAAAACGGCGCTCTTGCCGTAGCATTTTACTGCAGCGTCACGGATATACGACAGAATATCCTGCTGGAATACCGTACCGCCGTTATATACCGTCCTCAGCGCACTGAAAATCCCGTCTGTCTGCGTGTTTTTGAGAATATAGCCGCTGACCCCGACTTTAAGCGCACGCTGTATAAGCTCCTGCTCGTCAAACGTTGTCAGCAAAAGCGGTTTGCAGAGATTTTCTTCAAGCATTATCTTTGCGGCTTCAATGCCGTCCATAACGGGCATTCTTATATCAAGCAGCGCTATATCGGTCTTGTATTTCCTGCAAAGCTCTACCGCTTCTGCGCCGTTACAGGCAATGCCTGTCACCTCGAAATCAGGCTGTGACGAGATTATCATCTTAAGCCCCTCACGGATTATGCTGTCGTCATCTGCGATAATTATCTTCATACGTTCTCCTCTTTCAGACTGAATATGTTTACTACCGAAAATCCGTCCGTCTGTGCAGGAAATATGCACTTTCCGTCCGTAAGCACCGTGCGTTCCTCTATCGCCGTAAGACCCGTACCCTTTTTGAAGCTGTCGCTTCCTTTGCCGTTATCCTTGAACTCGGCACGGATTACCTTGTTCATAACCGATATTTTCAGCGAAAATTCGTCCGCTCCCGAATGCTTGAGCGTATTTGTAAGCGTTTCGACGAGATTTTCCTTTATGCAGTTCCATATGCGGAATGTGATCTTGTCTAAGTCCCCCTTGATTTCAAGCGTTGTCCTTATGTTATATTTTGCTTTATATTCACCGAGTATCTCTTTAAGCTCGCTTATTCCTATTGTTTTGCTGTCGGGACGTTCCTCACGCAGTGCCTGCCTTATATCGTCAACTCCGCTTCTGAGGTTATCGGTTACAGTTGTAATACATTGCTCGGCACTGTCGGGGTTTGTCCTGATGTTCAGCTTTGCCGCCTCCAGCAGAATTATACTTCCTGAAATGCTGTGTCCGAGCTTATCGTGTATCCTTGCTGAAAACCGTCTGCGTTCTTCGACAGCCGCAGATTTTTTTGCTGTTTTAGCGTATTCTTCAAGGCTTGCTATTCTGCGGTTGAGGCGAACAGTTTCCTCTCTGCTGTCCGCAAGCTGTTCACGGCATTTGATAAGCTGTCCTGCGGTAATATGGCTGACAGTGAATGCCACAAGCATTATAATAAGTATCAGAACATCAATAAACGGCGGTTTTACTATGAAAAGAACAAGCAGTACCGAAACGGCGCCGATATGTCGGAAATACTTTCCCGCACCGAATTTATCTACGGCATAGATTACGGCAAAGCACAGCACGAATATCAGATTGTCGCTGTATATAAGAAATGCGATAAAAGCCGAAACGCACGAACATACCGCCGCCGCTTTATCCGACTTTTTAAGCACCGACAGCAGATATTCAGCCAGAGCAAAGCAGGAAAAGGCGAGTACGGTAAGCACCGTATCGCCCGAATCACAGTTATTCATTATATTCATAGTGCCGAATGCGGCTGTTGCCGTGAGTTTGAATACAAGATATATAAGTGACAATTCGTATTCCTTTCGTTACGCCTTTGAAACTACCGACTTTCTGCCGAAAAGTGCGGCGCTTGCAAGCATTATAAGCAATGTGTAGAGTATAAGCACGCAGATGTTTATCACAGGCTGTTCGGCCTCGCCCGACATAAAACCGACATACCAGTATTGCGGCGTGATATATGACAGATATTTCAGCATACCTGCCGTTTCGTCTATCGGGAACCACGCACCGCCGAGCAATGCGCCTATCGAGGTGATACAGCCCGAAAGCGTGGCAAGTGCCTGCTTTGAGCTTATCAGCTGTGCGAGCATTATTGATAATGCCGAGTTAAACAGAGAATAGATTATTACGGCGGCAAACACAAGCGGATAGCCGGCTGTCATCCGAGCGCCCGTGATAAGCAGGTACAGCGGTAAAATGACAAGCGCCGTAAAGGATATAAGCACGCTTGCCCCGAGCGTTCCGACAATGTACTGTACGCCCGTTACAGATGAAACAGCCATTCTGCTGTATGTTCCGTACTGCCTGTCTTCCATTACCGCAAGAGTGATAAATATGCCGATAGCGGTGACAAGCATTATCATAAATCCTTCGGAGAACTTAAAGCCTGCAGAGACATATTCGTCCTCCATGTCGGATGTTACCGCATTTTCCTTAGTGAGCTTTGTGTCGGCGGCATCGCTGTTCATAATTTTCGAAAACAGCTCTGCATCGCCTTTTGCGGCATTTGCGGCAATGTTGACGCTTCTCATAAAGCCTTCGATATATACCGAGATATAAGCACCGTTTTCGTAATCGTCAAGAGTGGTGGATTTTATCTTCACGTCTTTTCCGCCGATTACATTCTTTTCAAAGCCCTGCGGTATCTCTATTATAGCAGAAACGTCACGGTTAATCAATTTATCATTGAATTTTTCTTTGCCGTCCTCGATAATGTTCATATTTATTCTGTCGCTGAGATAGCTTTTCAGCATTGCGGAAAGCTCCGAATTATCGTTATCGGTAAGGGCAATGTCTATCTTGTCATTTACCGAGAACACGTTTGCTATCGGTCTGCCGCAGTAATAAAGCCCTATACTGCCTGCCCCTACAAGAAGTGCGATTATAAGTGCGTATTTAAGACGCTTCAGCATACCGAAAAATACCGTTCTTATATTATTCATAATACGCTCCCCTTTCAGACGGATTTTTTTACACGGAATATTGCCGCACCGATAAGCGATACCGCAGCCGTCACGGCAAGGCATACCGCAATTACCGCCAACGCACTGTCGCTTTCACCGTAAAGAGTGAGTCTGAACGCCGCTTGCTGAACGATATAAGGCGGCAGCTTGTCGCTGAAGCCTTCGACGAATACCTGCTTTGAAAACGAGCCGGAGAAGAACAGCAATGCCCATGTAAGCGGTATCACGATGCTCTCCGCAGGTATTTTTATCAGTACTCCTATCAGCATACCTACGGCTATCGACGCAAGCGAGCAGCAGGAGAGCAGCAGGAACAGGATAAGGTTTCCGACAAAGCTGTCGCAGTATTTCGCACCGAACACAAACACCGAAAACAGCATTATCACCGCATTTCCTATAACGGCGGAGGGAAGCGTACCGATGAGCTTTCCGAAAAACAGCTTTACTTTGCCGACAGGTGACAGATAAAGACGCTGCAGGGTGAATATCCTTTCCTCGTCCTTAAGAGCCGTACTGCCCATTATCATATGCGACATGAATATCATCATTACCGCCATACTCACCGCATAATAGTCCATCATACTCCGTGTAACGCCAAGTCCGTCCTGCTCTACAAATGACTTTTCGGTATCGGTATCTGTATTCATAAGCAGTGACGGGTCGGTCGATGCTATTTTATAATATGTATCGGATACCGCAATGAAAGAATTCAGCACCGAGCCGAGCGCCCTGTTTGCAATTTCGTTTCTGCCGCCGTATAACAGAATTTCCCCGTTTTTAAGCTCGATATATGCATCTATATCGCCCTTATCGGTAAGGCTCAGTGCGTTTTTTTCGTCGCTTGTCTTTTCCGCCTTTATCATACTGATATTGTCAAGAAACTCAGCAAATGCCTTGCCGCTTTGCTCGTCTGTTTGCGCAACGCTGTATTGCAGTTTAATTTCTCCTATGTCATAATCCGCTATATCAAGATTCTGAAGCATCGTTCCGAGAAAGAATACCAGCAGTACCGGGAATAAAAGCCCCATGAATACGTTTGCGGGGCTTCTGAAATACTCCCTTATCTGTTTTATTATCAAACTAAGCATATTTCTGCTCCTTAACGTATCTCGTGTCCTGTAAGCGACAGGAACACAGCGTCCATATCCGGCTTTTCCGTGCTTATCTCGATTACAGGCAGATTTTGCTTTACAAGTTCGCTTATAACGTGTGAAATATCGTTACAGCTTATGCTCATATCAACGCTTATCATATTGCCGCTAAATTGCACCCTGTTTACATCGGGCAGGCAGGAAACAGCCCTTGATACTCTGCTTCTTGTTTCGCTGTCGCACTGCTTTGTGGTGATATGTACCGTACAGCTGTCGGTTATCATCGTTATAAGCTCCTGCTGTGTACCCTCTGCCACAAGCCTGCCTTTGTCAATTATAGCGACTCTGTCGCAGATTTCCTCTACCTCGTGCATATAGTGCGAGGTATATATTACTGTCGCACCGCTTTCACGCAGCTTCTTTATCGAACTCATTATATGCTCTCTTGATTGTGCGTCAACGCCTACGGTAGGTTCGTCCATAACAATCAGCTTAGGCTTATGCGCTATACCGCAGGCAATGTTAAGTCTGCGTTTCATACCGCCCGACATTTTTTTCGGCTTCATATCAGCCTTATCCGCAAGCCCTGCAAATTCGAGGGCGGTCATTGCGTTCTTATGAAGCTGTTCGCCCTTGAAGCCGTACAGCGAAGCGAAAAATTCAACGTTTTCCTTTGCGGTAAGATACGGGTACACCGCTATCTCCTGCGGAACGCATCCGATTATCCGTCTTATCTCCGCTCTTTGCTTCACTGTATTCATACCGTCTATCGTCACACTTCCCGAAGTCGCTTCGTCAAGTGTTGTGATAATATTTATCGTTGTTGACTTTCCTGCCCCGTTAGGACCTATAAGTCCGAATATCTCGCCCTCGCTTACATTGAAGCTGAGGTTATCTACGGCACAGTGATTGCCGTAATTCTTGACAAGGTTGTTCACGCTTGCAAATATCATAAGTATTCCCCTTTCGGCTGTTTATTTATCTTACTGTAACGATTATACACCTGCAAAGCGGATTTCACCAGTTACAAACGGTATTTTTCCGTATGACATTTGTAATAAAAAAGCTCCGACGGAGCATTAACCCCGTCAGAGCCTTTGACTTATTAAGTTATTGATTATTCATCGTCGGCTGAGATGCTCTCTGTTCTGTAAATGAACTTTACAGTGCCTTCTGTCTTATCCGACTTACCGCCGAATGTGTCATAGTCCTTGCCTAAAGCAACCGTAGCCTTCAGCTTGTCGATAAGTCCTGCAATATCGCCGTCAACAGCGTCTACTATCTTCTTGACAGCCTTCTCGTTGAACTCATCCATACCGTCGTTCAGCTCCTTAGCACCGTCCCTTAACTGCTTTACACCGTCAATAAGAGTTGCTACACCGTCATTGAGCTTATCAGCACCGTCCTTAAGGTCGCCTGCACCGTCATGAAGCTGTAATGCACCGCTGTGAAGTGTGCCGACTCCTGCAACAAGGCTTGTCGTACCGTCCTTTAACTGTCCTGCGCCGCTGTCAAGCTGTGTTGCACCGTCATAGAGTGTGCCGATGCCTGCTACAAGGCTTGCTGTACCGTCTTTCAGGTCGCTTGCACCCTTGTCAAGCTGATTTACGCCTGAGATGAGCGTTGAGCCGCCGCTTGTAAGCTGCTGTGTGCCGCTCTTAAGCTGTGTAGCACCGCTGTGAAGATCCTTAGTACCGCTGTAAAGCTGTGTTGCACCTGCCGACAGCGTCTTTGAGCCGTCATATGCGCTGTCAACGCCCGCCGTATACTCAGTAAGTCCTGTGTAGAACTCATTGTAGGAATCAAGCTGTGCGATAAGATTCTTTATCGTTGTCTGACCTGCCTTAGCCTTTGCTACAGCTTCGTTTATCTGCTTTGTGACCTTTTCGCTTTTCATATTCTGATCAATAAGCTGTTTCTTCTGCGCTTCAACATTTGTGCTTATCTGAGCCTTTACAGCGTCTGTTGCCATCTGAGCGGAAACTGCGGCTGTAACCTTAGCCTGTACGGCTTCGGGTATCTGTCCTGCCTTTACTGCCGCATTGTACTGCTCTGCGGTCATATTATAGCCTGCGGCTTTGAGAACACCCTCAAGCACCTTTGCCTGTACAGCTTTTGTAACGCCTGCTGTTATAGCGTCATTGTTCTTTTCTACCTCGGCAGTTACCGTTTTGAGTGCCGTATTGTAAGCAAGAGTGTAGACCTTATCCTTGTCAAGAGAATCTACCAGCTTGTTAAGCTCCTTCTTGTAATTCTTTATCGTCAGTTTTGAAACGGTAAGACCGGAAGCCTTTATCTGCGTTTCGGCTGTGGATAACAGTGTATCGAATACCTGCTTTGCGCCTGCGTTCAGCTGTTCGCTGTTTGATGAAAGCTCACCAAGACCTTCGTTCAGCTCTGAAGCTCCTGCGCTTACCTGTCCTGCGCCGCTCTCTACCTGAGATGCGCCGCTGTCAAGCGATGACGCACCGCTGTTAAGCTTATCTGCACCTTTGATAAGATCATTTGCACCGCCTGCCAGTGCAGATGTGCCTTCCTTCAGCTTTCCTGCACCGCTGTCAAGAGCCTCAGCGCCTGTTTTCAGATCCTTGATACCGGCTACCAGAGAAACTGTGCCGTCCTTTAGCTTTACTGCGCCTACGTTCAGTTCATCCGCACCGCTCTTTAAATCGTTTGTGCCGTTTACAAGTGTGCCTGTGCCGTCATACAGAGTGCCTGCACCGTCTGCAAGCTGTTTTGTACCGTCAGCAAGCTCGCCCGATTTTTCAAACAGTGTAACAAGTCCGTCATAAAGCTGTGAAGAACCGTCTGAAAGCTGATCTACAGCGTCTGTGAATTCCTTGATGGTACCGTCAATATCGTCCATATTGAGCTTGTCGGTATCAACCTCGTTGAACAGCTCTGTCGTACCTACCGTCATGCAGGTCATAAGCTCGAAATCCTTGACATCTGCGCTGATTTCAACGTATGAGGGAATTTCATAATCGTCCTTGTCAAGTCCTAAGTTTTCCTGCATACCGGGAAGCGCAAAGCCGAGAACCGCCGATCTGTCGCCGTCATTTACCAGCTTGCCGTTGGTTACCTTTACGTTCGAGAACTTCTCGTTATCAAGGACCGTTCCTGTTACCATCAGGAAAGGAACGTACATCTGCGTATCCTTGCCGTCAATCTTTACGGTACGCTTTTCATTGTTTGTATAGTCAAAGCGGATCGTTACCTTGCCGCTCTTGCCTTTGATTTCATCGGGAGTGACCGTCTTGCCGTCAAGAGTATATGTAATCTTCATATCAACGGGGAGCGTCTTGTCTGTTGTACCCTGATAGTAAATGTCACTGCCTTCAGCCGCCCATTTGTAATTTTCACCGCTGTTTGTAAAGCTCTCGTTGCCCTTTACATTCTTAACGTCCTTAAGCGAGGTTTCGTCCTCTATCGTGGCGTTGTGCGAGCCGTTCTTCAGCCAGTCGCTGACGATGACCTTCTTTGTTGTACCGTCTGCGTTTGAGATGATATATACCGTTTCTTCCTTGCCGTCCGTATCCGAGCTGCTCTTTTCGCTGCTTCCGGTTTCTGTGCTGTCAGAAACGGATGACGATGTATTATTATCGTTACCGCCCTGTGCGGCGAATGCGAGAAGTCCGGAAGATGTGCCTATCATTGCGGCTGCAAGAACTATTGAAACTATCTTTATTATCTTTTTTCTTATCTCTTTCATACTGTTGTCCTTTCTCAGTTCGTCTTTTTGCCGGCTTGTCTTGCTTCTTTAAAGCCGAGGCTTGTGTGGATTATAATCTTATCGAACAGCTTGAGCATAGCGGGTAATAACAGGATTACCGATACCATGCTTATGATTGCGCCTCTTGCCATAAGTGCGCAAAGCGAGCTTATCATATCTACGTTTGAATAAATGCCTACACCGAATGTAGCGGCGAAGAAGCCGAGCGCACTTACTATAATTGAGGGTATTGATGACTTAAGCGCTGTATAAACCGCCTCGTTCTTGTCACTGCCCTTGTTACGTTCCTTCTTGTATCTTGTTGTCATAAGGATTGCATAGTCAACGGTTGCGCCAAGCTGGATGGTACTGATACAGATAGGTGCGATGAACGCAAGCTCTGTACCTGTGTAACACGGAATACCGAGGTTTACGAATATAGCAAACTCAATTACCGCTACAAGTATCAGCGGAAGTGAAACCGATTTGAAGGTTACCAGAATGATAAGGAAGATTGCGGCTATCGAAATTACATCGACTACCTTGAAGTCCCTGTCGGTTACTTCGATAAGGTCCTTCGTACAGGGTGCTTCACCGATAAGCATTGCCGAGCTGTCATACTTCTTTATAATGTTGTTTATCTCTGTTACCTGATTGTTTACCTCGTCTGTTGCCGTTCCGTATTCACTGCCTACAAGCATAAGCTGGTACTTATCACTCTTAAGCACATCCGAGATAGAATCCGGAATTATCTCTGAGGGAACAGCCGAGCCGATAAGCGAATCGAAGCCTACCGCAAGGTTTACGCCGTCGACCTTTCCGACCTCGTCAAGCATCGCCTTTGCATCCTTCTGCGACAGCTTTGAATCTGCGAGTATCATATGAACATTTGACATTCCGAAATCGTCCTTCAGCTTTGTGTTGGCGATAACGAAGTCCATATCCTGAGGCATTGTCTGACTCAGATCGTAATATTTCTGTGTGTTGTTATAGCCGTAAACCGCAGGTCCTATCAGCACTGCGAATATTATAAGGAATATCCACGAACGCTTTGTGATGAATTTTGCAACCTTGTCGAACTTCGGCATAAGCTGTTTGTGTCTTGTCTTTTCGATAGCCTTATCGAATACAAGGATAAGTGACGGGAGGATAGTTACACAGGCGATAAGACCGAATACAACGCCCTTCGCCATTACGATACCGAGATCCGCACCGAGCGTAAAACTCATAAAGCACATTGAAAGGAAGCCGGCAATCGTTGTGATAGAAGAACTTGCTACAGAAATGATACTGTTTGAAATGGCGTGTGCCATCGCACGTTCCTTATCGCCGTCAAATCTTACCTTCTGCTCGTTGTAGCTGTGCCAGAGAAATATCGAATAGTCCATCGTAACACCAAGCTGCAGTATAGCGGAAAGTGCCTTTGTTATGTAGCTTATCTCGCCTAAGAAGTAGTTACTGCCTAAGTTGTAGAGAATAGCCATACCGATACTTACGAGGAAGATTATCGGGATAAGGAAAGAATCCATAAAGAGCATCATTACCACTACAGCAAGAACTACTGCGATAGCGACATATATCGGCTCTTCCTGCTCGCAAAGGTTTTTAAGGTCTGTTACCATTGCGGACATACCCGAAACGAAGCACTGATTGTTAGTTACATCTCTTATCGTATTGATAGCGTCCATTGTTTCATCGGCTGATGTCGATGTATCGAAGAATACCGCCATAACCGTTGAATGATCGGTGTTGAATGCGTCTTTTATCTTGTCGGGAAGAATATCCATAGGTATTGAAATGTCTGCTATCGAATCATACCATATTACCGAGTCAACGTGATCTACCGCTTCTATTTTTTCTTTAAGAGCGGAAACGTCCTTCGGCTCCATATCTTCCACAATTATCATACTGAATGCGCCCTTGCCGAAGTCATTCAGCAGAATGTCCTGACCCTGTATGGTTTCCATAGTGTCGGGCAGGTAATTGAGCATATCGTAATTTATTCTTGTAGCTATCATACCGAGTACCGAGGGTATCAGCAGTACGACCGCAACTATAAGAATGATTACTCTGTGCTTTGTTATCCATTTGCCTAGCTTAATCATCTTTGTCCTCCCTGTTGCTTGTTTCTACATAGATTTTGTCATCGGCGTGTATTTCTTTTTTTATAGCCTTGACTGTGTATGCGGCAATCCATATATTAGAAATGCCGTCCGCAAGCAATGTGATACCGAGCAGAACAGTAAGCGCTACCGCACTCTCAAAGGGATTTACGAGTAACAGTATTCCTATTCCGCCTGTAACTATTGCGCTGACAAGAATCAGCCACCAGCTTTTTACGCCGAAACGCTTTGCATCAACGGCTGTCTGTATCTTCATTATGCCGTCGATCATAAAATAAATGCCCATTATGACAGGCACCAGAGCCATTATATTACCCGGATGGATAATAACTACAAGTCCTAGCAGAATCGCTATGATACCGAATGCAAAGTCAAACTGGAACGCCAGACCGTAGGGGTCGGCTGAAAAATATCCCGTGATTTTTACAATGCCGAATACTATAGCCGCTATTCCGAGCATATAGCATACCGCAAGCATTGAAATCTCCGGGAAAAGAATAAGTATAAGTCCTATGACCGCAATTGCGGCGCAAGTGGAAATATATGCTGCTTTTGCACGTTTGATAAATCTCATGATTTTCAGTCCTTTCTTTTTCTTTACAGCTATATTTTAACCCGCCGTGACGGTTTATACAACGGTCAATCCTGCGCCACTGTTCAATTTTAGGGCAATCGATATAAAATGACCGATTTTTAGGCAGATGCGACTTTTTGCCTAAAACTTGAATTTTTGACGGGAATGTTGTATAATTATAACCGTAAAATAGAAAGCAGGAGAAACCACAGGCTAAAACGGAGGTAATATGTCCGAACTTACCAAAAGAGCAATACAGGAATCGTTCAAAAAACTGCTGAGCAATCAGCCCTTGGATAAAATAACGGTAAAGAACATCACCGATGACTGCGGAGTAAACCGCAACACGTTCTATTATCATTACAGCGATATTTATCAGCTTCTCGAAGAGATCTTCCTTACTGAAGCACAGAAATCTGTAGAAAAGATGGAGGTCGGTCAGTCGTGGGAGGAAGGGCTCAAGACAGGACTTTGCTTCGTAAAGGAGAACAAGAAGCTGATATACCATGTATATAGCTCGCTTCACCGTGAAACTATCGAGCGTTATCTTTACAGCGTTTCACTTGACTTTGCCGGCAAATTCATTGATAACGTTTCAAAGATGCTGAAGCTCAGCGTTTCCGACGATGATAAGAAGTTTATCGCATCATTCTATAAATATGCAATTGTCGGCATTGTCCTTGACTGGCTCGAGGGCGGTATGAAAAACGAGCCCGACGAGCTTATCGAAAGAATGTCCAAACTGCTCAGTGGCACTCTCAAGACCGTACTTGAAAACGCCGTAAAAAAGTAATAATCGCTTTTCGCACGGTCGGCAACATTGACAGTTAACGGTACTTACTTTCTTTATAAAATATTTATTCAGATTTTTCAACATATTTACCGTATTTCTTCTATCAATTATTGACTTTTTTGTGGAAGTATTGTATAATTGAAGCAGTATACTGTGATATTCTGTCATAAAGTATAAAAATGTCGGCCTGCATTTTGATGCAGACTGTTTCGATAATAAGGGAGAAATTTATGAAGAAGATTATTGTAACATTTATTGCGACAATAACAGCGGCGCTTCTGCTCTGCTTTTCCGTAAGTGCGTTTGACAATAACGACTACGGCGGTGGCGGCGGTTACGATTTCGGAGGCGGCGACTATGGCGGCGGATATGACTACGGCGGTAACGATTACGACAGCAGCAGCTACAGCGGTGACGCCGACCCTGTTTCCGTTATAATAGGTATTGGCATTGTCGTTGTTATTATTATCATTTCGACAATCGGCGGAAACAAAAAGAAATCCGGTGGCGGCGGCACAACACGACCTTCATCAATGAACGGCGCAAACGTTGTACTGCCCAACAGAACCGAACAGATAGAAGGTATTATAAAGCAGAAGGATCCCAACTTCTCGGCTTCCGACCTTATCACTTTCACAAAGCAGGTATACATAGATATTGAAAATGCCTGGTGCAAGCGTGATATGACCCCTGTAAGACCGGTTATGCACGAAAACCTTTACAACACTACCTGCAAGCAGGTACAGGCAAAGATAGAACAAGGCGTTGTTTACCACTACGAGAGCATCGCTATAGATACGGCTTACCTTACCTCGTATGAGCGTGATTCGCAGTTCGAATATGTAACGGCATACCTCACCTCAAGAATGATAGATTATCAGGTGGACGAAAAGACAGGCAAGATTATAAGAGGCGACAAGACTACACGCTGGGTACAGAAGTACAAGATGAAGTTTGTACGTTCGCTCGGTGTCGAAACAAAGACGGAAACCGGCAAGATGACCGGACACAACTGCCCCAACTGCGGCGCACCGCTTGAGATTTCTTCTTCCGGCGTATGCGAATACTGCGGCTCTGTTGTTACAACAGGTCAGTATTCATGGGTACTGACAGATTTCTCAGGTATAAGAAACGATACCGTAGACGACGGTATAAAGGGAGTATAATTTGGATATAACATCGTTCATTCTTTCAATATTAAGCTGGCTCACTCCGCTTATAGTCATCGGTATCATCGTACTTGTCATTGTGTCGAAGGTGCGGAGCGCATCGCAGAAATATCTCGGTATGTCGCCGTCACAGGCAATGGAACTGATAAACAAGGGTGTCAAGGAGGAAGCTACCACTCCTAAGGGTATAACAGCCCTCAGCGAAATGTACGGTCCTGCCATCACCCGTGATTTTCCCGAAATAGGATACAAGGGCATGGAGGTCAAGGCAAGAAATGCGATAGTCGCAATTCTCAATGCCATAATGAACAAAAATGCCGAATCGCTTAAGGCAAGCGAATATACGCAGGATCTTATAAACAAGGTCAATAACCGTATAACCACCCTTAATGCGAACAACGAAAAAGAGATTTTCAATAACATAAAAATTCACCGTTGCGGAATCGCAAACTACCAGAACAGAAGCAAGGAGGCAACGGCAAGGTTTGAAATTTCTCTCCAGTATGAATATGCAAAGGTGTCGGAAGAAAAGGCGGACAGCGCAAAGCCTGCGCTTACGCAGACAGCGTACAGCGTAACGCTCGCTTACAAGCAGGATCTGCACGAACAGACGACAAGCATTGTATTTTCAAGCAACTGCCCCAACTGCGGCGCTCCCATTGATGCGTCTGCAAAGGGCAAGAAGTGTCCGTACTGCGGAAGCGGCATTACAGAAATTTCCGACCGTATATGGCTGGTCAACGATTTTAATTTAGTAAAATAAATTAAAAACTCAACACGAAAGGAAATATTACTATGGGACTTATTAAAGCAGCTGTAGGCGCACTCTCAGGTACTCTCGCAGATACCTGGAAAGAGGCCATTCACTGCCCTGTTATCGGCAACGATACTGTTGTTGTTAACGGCGAGAAGATGCACAACGGTAATGCAAGAAGCAGTAACACAAAGGGAACAGACAACGTTATCAGCAACGGCTCGGCAATCATGGTTGAAGAAAACACCTGTATGCTGACCCTTGACAACGGCAAGATAACAAACGTTGTTACAGAACCCGGACGTTACATACTTGACAACTCGACAGCACCTTCAATCTTTGCAGGTCAGATAAAGGATTCGCTCAAGGATCTTATTTCAAGATTCACATACGGCGGAACACCCGCCACCGAGCAGAGAGTAATTTACATCAACCTTCAGAAACTGCCCGGCATCCCCTTCGGTACAGGAACACCCGTTCCCTATCCCGATCCCCGTTATAATACAACAGTAGAGCTGCGTTTCTACGGCACATTCGAGGTTCAGATACCCGATGCCGAGAATGCCTGCAAGTTCTATGCAGAGGTTCTCAGCAAGGGCGTAAACGCTCCTCAGGTCTACGTTAAGGACATTTTCAAGAACGAGCAGTACAAGAACGAGTTCATGCAGTCACTGATGGTAGCGTTAAACCAGCTTTCAGCAGAAGGCTACAGCTACAACCAGATTACAAGCCAGCTCAACAACCTTACCAACAAGACTAAGGACGAAACCGCTAACAACTGGGCACAGAGAGGTCTGATGCTCACAAATATCGGTCTTGGCCCTATCACGATTTCCGAAGAAACAAAAGAGCTTCTTAAGGATCGTCTTAAGGCTGATACAATGCTCGGCGGCGATGTTCAGCGTGCTATGATGACAGGTGCCGTTGCTCGTGGTATCGAAGCGGCAGGCTCAAATGAAAACGGCGCTATGATGGGCTTTATGGGTATGAATATGGCTATGAACGCAGGTAACAACGTTCTCGGCGGTATGCCTGCGGCTCCTCAGCAGACAACACCTCAGCAGCCGACTCCGGGCGGATGGAAATGCTCGTGCGGCGCTACAAACACAGGTGCATTCTGTTCTTCCTGCGGCGCTAAGAAGCCTGAGGCTTGGACCTGCTCATGCGGTCAGTCAAACACAGGCAAGTTCTGCGCTAACTGCGGCAAGAGCAAGGAAGGCGACGCTCCCGCTGCTCCCGCTCCTTCAAGCTGGACGTGCGAATGCGGCGCTACCAACACAGGCAAGTTCTGTGCAGAATGCGGCAAGTCTAAGCCTGCAGCTCCCAAGAAGTACAAGTGCGACAAGTGCGGCTGGGTACCTGCCGATCCCGAACATCCTCCGAAGTTCTGCCCCGAATGCGGCGACCCCTTCAACGAGGACGATCTGGTATAATAAACATAACAAACAAGCCTTTACCCTCCCTTGCGGGAGGGTTTTGTGCGGTTTGATCAAGATAACGAGTGTAGAACAATGAATACTGCGATAAGTTTTATAAAGAAAAATACAGTTATGGTGATAGCTTTACTGGCGGCGGTTATCACATCATTTATAGTTCCGCCCGACGAGAAATATCTCGATTATTTCGATTACAAGACGCTTGCCTGCCTTTTCAGCGTACTGGCAGTTGTATGCGCCCTTAAAAACGTACAGTTCTTTTATATTCTCGCCTGCAACATAGTAAAAAAATTCCGCAATATACGCCTTTGCACAGTGGTGCTTGTATGGGTCACCTTCATAGGCTCTATGCTGATTGCAAACGATATGGCTCTGCTGACCTTTCTTCCGCTGGGATACTATGTACTGCATACCGCAGGCAAGGAACGCTATATGGCGTTCACGTTCATAATGCAGAATATCGCCGCTAATCTCGGCGGTATGCTTACCCCCTTCGGAAATCCCCAGAACCTTTATCTTTATTCAAAGTTCAATATTCCGATAGACGAATTTACGCTGATAATGCTTCCGCCGTTTATCCTTGCCGTTGCAATGATAACGCTATGCTGTATTATCTTTGTAAAGCCTGAGCCGATAGAGCTTAAGTCCGCTCCCGAAAAAATCGACCGTAAACGCACAGCCGCTTATCTTTTCCTGTTCGCCATAGCTATAATTATCGTGTTCAATTTTATTCCGTACCTGATAGGTATGATTTTCATCACGCTGACGCTTATTGTTATGGACAGAAAAGCGCTTGCCGCAGTTGATTATCCGCTTTTGTTCACATTTGTATTTTTCTTTATTTTTGCCGGAAATATGGCAAGGATAGATGTAATAAAGAACCTGTTTTCATCTGCCCTGCAGCTTAACCCACTGCTTTTCAGTGTGATTTCCTGCCAGTTTATAAGCAACGTTCCTTCGGCAATACTGCTCTCGCAGTTTACAAACGATTATCACAGCCTCTTGCTCGGAGTGAATATAGGCGGTGTCGGAACACTGATAGCTTCGCTCGCAAGCCTTATAACGCTCAGCAAATACAATTCGCTCTGCCCCGGCAAGACAGGCAGATATATAGCTGAATTCTCCGCTTTCAATTTCAGCTTTCTTATTGTACTTACTCTATTCTGTTCGTTTCTCGTCTGAGCTTATGTAGTCGATCATCAGACATTCGTCAAGCATTTCGTCTGTAAAACTGCTGTTTGCGCTTTCGTACCGTCTGACATTATCCTCCTTCATCCACTTCTCAATGGTAGGGTATACAGGCATATTCTGCCGCCCGTGCATATCAGCCCAATTTATTGAAACGTTCAATATATCGCTCAACGTTGTCCGTACCGAATCTTTCGGTTAATTTTGCTTTGTATGCGGCGGCGGAGAGCGATTTTTTGTCGGTTTCGTCCGACAAAACGACATTTACCTCATCAAAACTGCTCTTAACTGTGCTGTCCTTATCTGAACTTTCCTCGCCTGTGCCGTCATCTGACGGGCAGATGTCAGACGCTTGACTACATTTTGTTGTCATGGCTTTTTCCTGCCCGGCTGATTTTCTCTGCTCCGCCGCTTTTTCGGGATCGAGTATATACATCCCGTCAGCACGGACATATAGCATATCACGCTCATCTGAGAACGAGGTCTTTTTCATACGGTCAGAGCGTATATTGTTATTTATCTTCCAGTGAGCAATTGCATATACTCCCGATTCAAACGGGATAATAAAGCCGTTTTTGCACAGTGCTTCTATATCACTTTCACTGCACCCAGTAAGCCTGCGTACATATCCGGCGCAGTTGACAAACCCTTCATCGTCAGCATACATTGAAAGCTGAAAGTACAGCACCTGTGCCGGCAATGGCAGATCGATAAATTTATCGCTCCATAACACCTGCTTTGAAAACATCCGCTTTTCTGCCATTTTTACATTTCCCCTTTCTTATGGCACAAAAATAATCAACAATTTGTCGATAATGGTATTATAGCACTGTTTTCTTTGCTTGTCAACCCTATGTTGCAAAATTTGTTTGTTTAAGAGGATAATTTAACGTAATGTAGACAAAAAGGAACCGCAGGCTATGCCTGCGGTCAGTTTGTAGAAAAAGTCTGTATTTATAAAAATAGAGCAAAT
>UMHU01046320.1_pt1 | contig 18760 bp, 14 predicted proteins | sample 1965591 | NCBI WGS metagenome assembly UMHU01 (sample SAMEA4836101, study PRJEB28245) | human gut metagenome | biome: gut microbiome; material: fecal sample | place: Denmark | collected 2008
AAACAAGACAGGAGAATACCATGTTTGCAGACAGAGCAAAAATTCTGATCCGCTCCGGTAAGGGCGGAGACGGACATGTCAGTTTCCGCAGAGAGCTTTTTGTACCGAACGGCGGGCCGGACGGCGGCGATGGCGGCAAAGGCGGAGACGTTATTTTTGAAGTTGATGAAGGACTGAATACACTGGTTGATTACCGCCACAGAAGAAAGTTTTCTGCTACCGACGGCGAGCCGGGCGGAAAACGCAGATGCCATGGCGGAAACGGCGCAGATATTGTCCTGAAAGTACCGGAAGGAACGGTCATTATGGACGCTGCGAGCGGAAAAGTCATCGCAGATATGTCCGGTGAAAACCGCCGTCAGGTTGTATTAAAAGGCGGAAAAGGCGGAAACGGAAATATGCATTACGCAACCGCTACCATGCAGGTTCCGAAATACGCCCAGCCAGGCCAGCCGGCACAGGAGCTGGAAGTAAGAATGGAACTGAAAGTCATCGCGGACGTCGGACTCGTCGGCTTCCCGAACGTTGGAAAATCGACCCTGCTTTCCCGCGTGACAAATGCAGAACCGAAAATTGCAAATTATCACTTTACCACGCTTTCCCCGAACCTCGGTGTCGTAGACCTTGAGGGCTGCAACGGATTTGTTATCGCAGATATCCCGGGACTGATCGAGGGTGCATCGGAAGGAGTCGGCCTCGGCCATGAATTCCTGCGCCACATCGAGAGAACCCGCGTGATGATCCATGTAGTAGACGTTGCATCGACCGAGGGAAGAGATCCGGTGGATGATATCAACAAGATCAACAAAGAGCTCGAAGCCTATAACCCGGAGATCGCAAAACGCCCGCAGATCATCGCGGCCAATAAGACCGATGCGATCTATGTAGAAGAGGGCGAAGAGGATCCGGTGGAACGTCTGAAAAAAGAGTTCGAGCCGAAAGGCATCCCGGTTTATCCGATTTCTGCCGTCAGCGGAAAAGGCTTAAAAGAGCTTTTATATGCCGTACAGAAAAAACTCGATGAGCTTCCGAAAGAGCGTATGGTCTTCGAGCAGGAATTCTTCCCGGAGGATATGCTTCTTGCCGAGAACCTGCCGTACACCGTCGAGCAGGACCCGGAGGACGAGCACCGCTTCATCATCGAGGGACCGAAGATCGAGAAAATGCTCGGCTACACTAATCTGGATTCCGAGAAAGGTTTTGCTTTCTTCCAGCGGTTCTTAAAAGATACTGGTATCTTAGACGAACTCGAGCAGGCCGGCATCCAGGAAGGCGATACCGTCAAGATGTATGGATTTGAATTTGATTATTATAAATAGAACGAATAAATAACGAAGGAGGAGACGTATGACCAGCAAGCAGAGAGCATACCTGAAAGGCCTTGCCATGACCATGGAACCGATCCTGCAGGTAGGAAAAAGCAGCATCACGCCGGAGCATACCGCTGCTGTAGCAGAGGCACTTGAGGCGAGAGAACTGATTAAAATCAATGTACTGCAGAACTGCCTCGATGATCCAAGAGAGATCGCAGAAGTTCTGGCAGAACGCACCAATTCCCAGGTCGTACAGGTGATCGGCAAAAAGATCGTGCTGTACAAAGAGGGCAAAAAAGAGAAAAAGAAAATTCAGCTTCCGAAATAATCCGCAGGAAAGAACCGCCGGGACCGGAGCATACCGCTGCAGTTCCGGCGCTTTTTGAGGAAAACGTATGGAAAAGACAAACAGAAAAATTGGCATTATGGGAGGCACATTCGATCCCATTCATATCGGTCATCTGATCCTTGGCGAGGCGGCGTACGAGCAGTTCGGGCTTGATGAAGTCTGGTTCCTTCCGGCCGGAAATCCGCCACATAAGCGGAACCGGGCGGGACGGGCAAAGGATGCACAGCGTGTCGAGATGGTGCGCCGTGCCATCGCATCCAATCCGCATTTTGTGCTCTGCACCAAAGAGATGAAAGATGAGGGCTATACCTACAGTTATCGGACGCTTGAGGCGATGCGGAAGGAACATCCGGGCACGGAGTTTTACTTTATCATTGGAGCGGATTCCCTGTTCTATTTTGATGAGTGGAAAAATCCAGAGCGGATCTGCGCCGCGGCAAAGATCCTTGTGGCGACCAGGGATCGGGCAAAAGAGAAAGAGCTTCTGGCCTGTATGGAACGAAATGCAAAAAAACTTCACGGTACCTTTCTGAAACTCGACACACCGAATCTGGATGTTTCTTCCCACGAACTGCGGGAATGGATCCGGGAAGGAAAATCCGTGAAATACTATCTGCCGGATTCTGTGATTTCCTACATTCAGGAGCAGAAAATCTATCAGGATTAGAGGAAGAGCAGGATGGAACAGTACGATTTATGGAAACTGGACAAAAAACTCCAGAAGGAAGTCGATGAAGACCGCTATCATCACACGCTCGGTGTGATGTTTACCGCAGCATCCATGGCGATGGTATGGGGCGAGGATCTCGAAAAAGCCCGTGTCGCGGGACTGCTTCACGACTGTGCAAAATGCATTCCGAATAAGAAAAAAATCACCATGTGTGAGAAAAATAAGATTGAAATCACTGAGTTTGAGCGGAACAATCCGTTTTTGATCCATGCCAAGCTCGGTGCATTTCTGGCGAAGGACAAGTATAAGGTGGAAGATCCGGAGATCTTAAGTGCCATCACCTGGCATACGACAGGAAAAGAAGATATGACATTGCTGGAGAAGATCATCTATATCGCAGATTATATCGAGCCGGCACGAAACAAGGCACCGCACCTTACCCGCCTTCGGAAGCTGGCATTCACCGATATCGACGAATGCATGTATGAAATTTTAAAAGACAGTATGGCGTATCTGTCGGAAAACCCGAAGACGATGGATCCGATGACGGAGCAGGCATATCAGTTCTATGAAGCACTGCACCGGGAACGGACGGCAAAGGAGGAAGCATAAATGAGCGAAGCAAAACAGACTGCAAAACTTGCACTGGAAGCACTGGAAGATAAAAAAGCAATGGATGTCCGCATTCTGGACATTACCCATGTTTCGACTCTGGCAGATTATTTCATGATCGCCAGCGGAAGCAACCGCAACCAGGTACAGGCGATGGCAGACAACGTAGAGGAGGTACTCGGAAAAGCCGGCGTACATCCAAAACAGATCGAAGGCTATCAGACCGCAAACTGGATTCTGATGGACTACGGCGATGTTGTCATCCACATCTTTGATGAGGAGAACCGCCTGTTCTACGATCTGGAGAGAATCTGGAGAGACGGTAAAGTCGTAGAAAAAGAAGAGATTATGTAAGTTAGGTGGAAAAAGGCGCAGAAAATCCGGAACCGTGCAGAGAAAGGCGGACGGGTTCTCTGCGCCTTTCTGGTGTTTGGAACGCATATGATAAAGAAAAAGGGGAATATCACACGATGAAAAAAATAGAAAGCGGATCGCTTGCTGTGATGCTCGATGAAGAGACGCTGGGACTTAGGATCGAAAAAGACGGCGTTGTCTGGAATACGGATCCGAAAAAGACACCGGAACTGATTTTTGCAGAGGGAACATACCGTTTCCAGGATGCAGAGGAGATTTCCCATGAGGTCTATTCCTTCGGCGTCGGATGCGGCATCCGGAGCCGTTATGCGGGATTTGCGGGAACACCGTATGCCTTCGAGACGATTATCTGGATCGAAGCTGTGGATGAAACACTCTGGATGGAGTGGATTCCGCTCTGCGAGGAGGGACTGCATCCGGTAAAGGTGCTGTGGCCGACGGCAATGGAGTTTGCAAACGGGCGCGATGACTGGTATACACTCCTTACCGAGGGACAGGGACTTCTGATTCCGAATACCTGGAAGACGGAACTTGGAAAGCTTTCGTTTGACGGCAGATTTGAGACCTCCGGCGGCTATATGCCGTGGTTCGGCCAGGTGAAGGAAAGATGCGGCTATACAGCGATCTGTACAACACCGTGGAACGTCGGTTATCAGGCAGAGCACCCGGCAGGCGGCCCGTATACCAGCGTGGGGGCATGGCTGGAGCCGAGCCTTGGAACAATGAATTACCGCCGCGTATTCCGTTATACGTTTTTAAATGACTGCGATTATAACGACCTCTGCAAAACGTACCGCCAGTATGTACGGGAACAGGGTCATCTGCGCACTTTGAAAGAAAAGGCAGTACAGAATCCGTCCATTCACGATCTTGTGGGAACGTGTTTTGTTCATACGGGAATCAAGACGGTTGTGCAGCAGGAGTCCGGCTTTTTCGATTCGCAGAATCCGGAGAAAAATAACCGCGTAGTGTCGTTTTCCGTGCGCGAGCAGCAGATCCGCGAAATTCATGATCTCGGCGTAGAGAAAGTCTATCTTCATCTGGACGGCTGGGCAGAACCGGGGTATGACAACCAGCATCCGGACTACACACCGGCATGCCAAGCGGCCGGCGGATGGGAAGGCATGAAATCGCTTGTCGATACGATGCATGATTTCGGCTACAAATTCGGTATTCACGACCAGTACCGCGATTATTACCACGCAGCGCCGAGCTACGATGAAAATTATGCCTGCCGCCTTCCGGACGGAACGATACCGGGACACAGTTACTGGGCGGGCGGACCGCAGAGCTATCTCTGTGCAACGCAGGCACCGTTCTATGTGAAACGGAATTTTGCCGAACTGAAGAAAAACGGAATCCGGCTTGACGGTGCATACCTCGATGTGTTTACGTGCAACGAGGGCGACGAGTGCGCAAATCCGGAGCATGTGATGACGAGAAGAGACTGCTATACGTACCGCGGAAACTGCTTCGCCTGGCTGCTCTCACAGGGGATTCTCTCAAGCTCCGAGGAGGTCAGCGACTGGGCCGTTCCATATCTGGTATTCTGCCATTATGCGCCGTACGACTTTATGCTGCGCCCGGCAGAGACACCGAAAAAAGGAATCCCGGTGCCGCTCTTTAATCTTGTGTATCATGACTGCGTAATTGAGCCGTGGATGATGGACCGTGTTTCAAAAGACGAGGACTATATGCTGTATGCGCTTCTTGCAGGCGGTGCACCGTATCTTGTACGGGACGGCGCATATCCGAATACAGATGGTGCATTTGACGGGGAGAAAATCAGTCTGGAAGAGATGACAAAAAGATGCCGCGTTGTAACGGAGCTGCATGAAAAAACGGCACTCCTGGAACTGGTACGTCACGAGTGTATGACGGCGGACGGAAGCGTACAGAAGAGTGAATTTTCCGATGGAACATATGTTATTTGTGACTTTGCAGAGCAGATATATGAAATCGGATACGGGGAATAAAAGAAAAGCGCCACATGTAGATTTTGTTCTTATAAAAATACAAGATTTTGTGGTTTTCCTTGTATTTTTTCAAGTGCATATCTTGCGCGGAAAGCAGAGATTTGTTATATTATGCATGCGGAGGTGTTCATGCCCGGTGCAAAGAAGATGCCGGAGCGTGACGAAACAAAATAACACCAGAAAGGAACAAATCAAATGAGAGAATTTGAACAGTGGGATGGCTTTACCGGAAGACTCTGGAAAGAAGGCATCGACGTACGTGACTTTATTCAGAACAACTATACTCCATATGACGGAGATGAGAAATTCCTGGAGGGACCAACAGAGGCTACAGACCGTCTGTGGGGCAAATTACAGGAACTCCAGAAAGAAGAGCGTGCAAAAGGCGGCGTTCTGGATATGGAGACAGACGTTGTAAGCGGAATCACAGCTTACGGCGCAGCATATATCGATGACAGCATGAAAGATCTGGAGCAGGTAGTTGGTCTTCAGACAGACAAACCGCTGAAACGTGCATTTATGCCGTATGGTGGAATTAAAATGGCTGAGCAGTCCTGCGAGACTTACGGCTACAAACCAAGCGAGAAGCTTCATGAAATTTTCACTAAATATCACAAAACACATAACCAGGGTGTATTCGACATCTACACACCAGAGATGCTGAAAGCCCGTCATAATAAAATCCTGACCGGTCTGCCGGATACCTATGGCCGTGGCCGTATCGTAGGCGACTATCGTCGTGTTGCTCTGTACGGTATTGATTACCTGATCGAGCGCAAAAAAGCAGACTTCGCTGCAACAAATCGTCAGGGAATGCGTCGTGGTGACTTCCAGTTAAGAGAAGAGATCGCTGACCAGGTCAGAGCACTGCAGGATATGAAAGTTATGGCACAGTCCTATGGCTATGACATTTCCGAGCCGGCTAAGAACGCAAGAGAAGCTGTTCAGTGGCTGTACTTCGGATACCTTGCAGCTATCAAAACTCAGAACGGTGCTGCAATGAGCGTTGGCCGTGTATCTACTTTCCTTGATATCTACATCGAAAGAGATATTGAAAAAGGAATCCTGACTGAGAAAGAAGCTCAGGAGCTGATCGACCATCTGGTAATGAAATTCCGTATGGTTAAATTCGCAAGAATTCCGTCTTACAATCAGCTGTTCTCCGGTGACCCGGTATGGGCTACTCTGGAAGTTGCCGGTATGGGAATCGACGGACGTTCTATCGTTACAAAGAACGATTTCCGTTTCCTGCATACACTGGAAAACATGGGACCGTCCCCAGAGCCGAACCTTACTGTTCTGTACTCTGAGAATCTTCCGGAAGCTTTCAAGAAATATGCAGCTCATATTTCTGTACAGACAAGCTCTATCCAGTATGAGAACGATGATGTAATGCGTCCGGTATGGGGCGATGATTACTCCATCTGCTGCTGTGTATCTGCTACCGAGACCGGTAAGGAGATCCAGTTCTTCGGCGCTCGTGCAAACCTTGCAAAATGCCTTCTGTACGCTATCAACGGCGGTAAAGACGAGAAGACAAAACAGCAGGTTGCTCCGGAATATCAGCCGATCACCAGCGAGTATCTGGACTATGATGAGGTTATGAAGAAATACGACGTTATGATGGACTGGCTGGCTCATCTGTACGTTGGAACTCTGAACATGATCCATTACATGCATGACAAATACTACTATGAGGCAGCAGAGATGGCTCTGATCGACACCGATGTAAGACGTACCTTCGCAACCGGTATCGCAGGATTCTCTCACGTAGTAGACTCCTTAAGCGCAATCAAATACGCTAAAGTTAAAGTTATCCGTGACGAAGAAGGAATGGCTGTTGACTTCGAGACAACCGGCGACTTCCCAAGATACGGCAACGACGATGACAGAGCAGACGAGATCGCTGTATGGCTGCTTCGTACCTTCATGGACAAACTGAAATACTGCCATACCTATCGTGATTCTGAGCCGACTACCTCTATCCTTACCATTACTTCCAACGTTGTATATGGTAAAGCAACTGGTTCTCTGCCGGACGGAAGAAAAGCCGGTGAGCCTCTGTCTCCAGGAGCTAACCCGTCTTACGGCGCAGAGAAGAGCGGACTTCTTGCTTCCCTGAACTCTGTAGCAAAACTGCCGTATGAGGACGCTCTGGACGGAATCTCCAACACCCAGACCATCAACCCGGGCGCACTTGGCCATAACGACGAAGAGCGTACCGAGAACCTGGTACACGTTCTGGACGGATACTTCGAGCAGGGTGCACATCACCTGAACGTAAACGTATTCGGAACCGAAAAACTGATCGACGCAATGGAGCACCCGGAGAAACCGGAGTATGCAAACTTCACGATCCGTGTATCCGGCTATGCAGTTAAATTCATCGACCTGACAAAAGAGCAGCAGATGGACGTAATTGCACGTACCTGCCATGATCATATGTAATTTCTGAAAATGTTATTTCTAAAAGCCCCCGCGGCCGCAGCAATGCGGCTGTGGGGGCTTTTTGTATATCGGTGCTTGAATTCCAGTAAAATCCACTTGATTTAGAGTACATAAAATGAGAAAATTTATCAGATGCAGAACGCTAATTGAAAAACTTTTATCAAGTAATTCATAGCGTAAGTTACGAGTTAATGTTATAATACCAAAGTTAGAATTTCCTAACATAAGAAAAAATGGAGTTTTATTTATGAAAAAGAAAATTGTTGCAGCATTTTGTCTTGCCATGGTGATGACGGTCGGCGGATGTTCCGGTGCGGGGACAGCAGCGCAGCCGGAGAGCAGTGAAAGTCAGACACAGCTGGCGTCTGTTTCGGAGTCTTCGAGCAGTTCTGACGCTTCGGAAGAGAATTCCACGCAAAAATCCGCATCATCCACAGCTTCTTCCGATGCCGCAGATGCATCGAGCAGCCGAGATATTTTTGCGATGGATACGTACATGACGGTCACTGCCTATGGTCCGAATGCAGAAACGGCGGTGGATCAGGCGCAGCAGGAGATTGAGCGGCTGGATGCACTTCTGTCGACCGGAGAGGAGACGAGTGAAGTAGCGCAGATCAATGCAAACGGCGGCGGAACCTTATCGGAGGATACCACCTATCTGCTGGAACGCTCGCTGGATCTGTATGACAGCACAAACGGCGTTTTCGACATCGCAATTTATCCGATCATGGACGCCTGGGGTTTTACAACCGGAAATTATACGGTTCCTTCGGATGAGACGATCGAAAGTCTCCTTCCACTGACCGATGCCAATGACATTCTTTACGACAAGGACAGCGCATCGATCAGCTTTGCCAAGGACGGCATGAAAATCGACTTCGGCGGAATTGCAAAAGGCTATACCTCCGGCAGAATCGCCGATATTTACCGGGAATGCGGTGTGACGAGCGGGCTCATCAACCTCGGTGGAAACGTTCAGGTTGTCGGCACGAAAACGGATGGCAGCAAATGGCGTGTTGCCGTGCAGAGTCCGGAAGCGGAGGATGATTATCTCGGCATTCTCTCGACGGCCGACCGGGCGGTTATTACTTCTGGCGGCTATGAGCGGTATTTCGAACAGGACGGCATGAAATATCATCACATCATCGACCCATCGACCGGTCATCCGGCAAATAACGGTCTGGTGTCGGTGACGATCGTAAGTGCTGACGGAACACTGGCGGATGGCCTTTCTACTTCTCTTTTCATCATGGGGAAGGACAAGGCGGCCGAATACTGGCGTGCACACAGCGATGAATTTGACACCATTCTGGAGGATGCGGACGGCGTTCTGTATATAACCGAAGGAATTGCTGACGATTTCACATCCGATCACGAGACAAACATTATCAGGAAAGACGGTGATACATAACCATGGGAAAATGGAAAAAACTGACAGCATTTGCACCGGCTCTAGCGGCAGTTATCGTAGCAGCCTGCGCCGGTATTTCGCTGAACGGCTACACTGCACCGGTTTACGCCGTAGAACAGCCGGAGGCACTGGTGACACCGGAGCCGGAACAGGATACCGATGCAGCGGAAAAGAAAGATGATACAAAAAAGAAGGACGATACCAAAAAGACAACCGATACCGAAGCAGAACTTGTCGCAGCCGTCGGTTCCGGCAGCTTTGAGCTGGCGGACGGAACGTACAAAGGAAGCGGAACAGGTTTTGGCGGTACGATTACAGTCTCTGTCGTATTGAAAGACAAAACGATTCAGTCGATCTCGATTGTAAGCGCTCCCGGCGAGGACGCAGCTTTCCTGAACCGTGCGAAGGGAGTTATCGACCGTATCATCGCATCCCAGAGTGTGGATGTGGACACGGTTTCCGGTGCAACTTTCAGTTCAAAAGGTATCCTTGCAGCCGTGAAAAATGCACTCACCGGTCAGGAGGACACTTCAGAACCGGCATCCGCATCAGGAGCGGCAGGCGGCGGAGCCTCTGCCGGCGGAACCGTTACAGTATCTAAAATCGAAGAACCGGCTGCCTATCGGGATGGAACGTATTACGGAACCGGAACAGGATTTGGCGGCACAATGAAAGTCTGCGTTGTTGTCAGCGGCGGAAAAATTGCTTCGATTGATATTGTGGAAAACAGCGATACGCCAAGCTACCTTTCCAGTGCTTCCTCTCTGATTTCGACGATTATCTCAACACAGAGTACGAATGTGGATACGGTCTCCGGCGCGACATACAGCTCCCGCGGTATTATTGAAGCTGTGCGGAGTGCCTTAAGTCAGGCGGCAGTCAACGGGTCTTCCAGTACAAACGGAGGAAGCCAGGGCAATACAAACAACGGAAACAACAGCCAGAATAATAATCAGAACAATAACAATTCGTCTGCATCCAAGGGAAGTTTCCCTTATCAGGACGGAATTTATTACGGCACGGCCGCCGGTTTCCAGGGAGACATCAAAGTGGCGGTAGCCCTGCAGGATCAGACGATCAAAGCGGTACTGATTCTGGAAAACGAAGATGACGAGACATTCTTCAACCGTGCCAAAGTCGTAGCGGACCGCATCGTAGACGGACAGAAAACCGATGTGGATCTCGTATCCGGCGCAACGTACAGCTCCCGCGGCATCCAGAACGCAGTAAAACAGGCGCTGGAAAATGCGAAGAAGGCAACAAACGGCGAGACCGTTCCGGATAACGGAACGAGCAGCGGCGGAACCACAACGATTCCGGAAGGAAAATTCCCATACGAGGAAGGCATTTACTACGGAACCGGCGAGGGCTATCTGGGAGACATTACAACGGCAGTTGTCATTCAGGATGAGACGATCAAGGCAATTCTCGTGACCGAGAGTGAAGATGACGAAGCATTCTTAAAACGCGCAAAACAGACAGCAAAGGACGTTGTGAAAAACCAGACACTGGAAGTTGACACCGTTTCCGGCGCAACCTACAGCTCCAGGGGAATTCTTGCGGCAATCGAGGAAGCTTTAAAAGAGGCAGAACGCGTAACTGAGGAAAAGAAAAATCCAACCCCGACACCGACGGAAACACCAACCCCGACCGAAATCCCGGAGCCAACTGAGACGCCAACACCAACCCCGACGGAAACTCCGGAACAAAAGATCTATCAGGACGGCGAATACACAGCGATTGCCGTCTGCGAGCCGGATGAAGATGAAGATTTTACCGCTTATCAGCTTTCTGTGACGGTAACAATTGAAAACGATAAAATCGTAGCGTTAAGCAACATCACCGGTGACGGAGACAGTCAGAATGCCTCCTACATCCGCCGCGCATCCGAAGGAACCTCCAAAATCAAAGGCGTTTCCGCTCAGATTCTGGAAACCGGAACGCTTGAAAACATCGACACCGTTTCCCGTGCAACCTGCTCCTCAAAAGCCATTCTTGAGGCATGCCGGAATGCGCTGGATGCTGCGAAAGTAACGCAATAAAGGGGAAAACGGATGAGACAATTGATTGTTCGTTTTTTGAATGTCGCTGTCATTGCTGCTGTTCTGATCGGCTACAATACCGTACTCGATAAAAGAGACAAAGAGGATCAGATCGCGCGGCTCTCGGCAGAGCTTGAGACGACCCAGCTTCAGAAGGAAAATCTGCAGGCCGCAGCAGCTGCATCCAACACGGCGGATACGGCCGCAAGTGAAGCAGCAGAAGCAGAAGGGCAGTACGTGGACGGTACGTATGACGGTGAAGCTGACGGCTTCGGCGGCACCATTGCAGTTGAAGTAACCGTAGAGGGCGGCCAGATTACCGATCTTGCCATCACATCCGCCGACGGCGAGGACAGTGCGTATCTGTCAAACGCGGAGGCGATCATTCCAAAGATTATTGAGGCACAGTCCGCCGATGTTGATACGATCAGCGGAGCAACATTCAGCTCCACCGGTATCAGAAATGCGGCGCAGGAAGCAATAGAAAAGGCGGAGAAATAACATGAAAAATTTAGATCTATCCACATTACCGGCAAAGAAGAGAAAACAGATCGTTTCCTGCCTGCGTGCCGGAATCCAGCTTTTATATTTCCTGTTTCTTCCGTCAGTATTTACCGCTGCATTTAACGGAGTGAAATACATTTTTACGCAGCTTGGACAGGGTGAAAAAATTGAGATGACCGCGTTTGTGTCGGCTCTGCTCCTTGTCTGTGCATTTACGATTGTTTTCGGCAGATTTTTCTGCGGTTTTGCATGCGCTTTTGGAAGTCTGGGGGATGCAATGCACGCAATTTATGGTATAATCTGTAAGAAACGTAAAAAGAAGCCCAGACGCATCAAACCGGAACTGGCAAAAAAACTGGCGCTGGTCAAATACGGCATTCTGCTTCTGATTGCTCTTTGCTGCTTTGCAGGAGTTTATCAGAAAGCAAGAGGAACAAGCCCGTGGGATGTCTTTTCCATGCTGCATGCGGGAAATTTCCGACTTTCCTCTTATATTCCAGGCATTGTTCTTCTGGTGCTGATCCTGGTCGGCATGTTCTTTGAGGAGCGCTTTTTCTGCCGTTTCCTGTGCCCAATGGGAGCTGTCTTTTCTCTGCTTCCGATCCTGCCGTTCTTTACTCTGCACCGGAAACGCGAAAACTGCATCCGCGGCTGCAGCGCCTGCACGAGACAGTGCCCGTCAGCGGTGGAACTGCCATCCGATGGATACGTGGAGATCTCCGGCGACTGTTTCCAGTGCCAGAAATGTATTGATACGTGTCCGAAAGGTAATATCCGCTGCGGGGTAAAGGAATTTCACGGAAATGAAATCCTCTTTACGCTGTTCCGTGCTGTATTCCTGCTGACACTGCTGTTATGGGCTGGCATCTGATTCAGAATAAGGAAAACTATATGAAGAAAAAAGATCTGATTCTGGCAGGCGCCGTTCTGCTCCTGGCTGGAATCCTTGCCCTGGCGCTTCGGCTGCCGAAAACGGAAAATGGAAATACCATGAAAGTCACGGTGGACGGCGAAGTCTACGGAACGTATTCACTCGCAGAAAATCAGACCGTGAAAATTCAGACGGGTCACGGAACGAATGTCCTGGTGATCGAAAACGGAAGTGTCCATATGGAAGAAGCTGACTGCCCGGACGGCTACTGCAAAAGACAGGGTACGATTTCCCGGGTAAATGAGACGATCGTGTGCCTGCCGCATAAGCTGGTTGCGGAGGTAGAAAGTGACGGATCCACAACGGACGACGCCGACGATGCGCCGGATGTGATTGTAAAATAATACCAGCTTAGAAGAAAGGAATTGGAATTTATGAGAGACAGCCGCACTGCAAGCAGAAAAATTGCCTTATGCGCCATGCTGATGGCACTTGCCATGATCTTCAGTTATGTGGAGGTACTGATCCCGATCAACCTCGGTGTTCCTGGAATCAAACTCGGCATTGCCAATCTGGTTGTAGTCGTCGGCCTCTTTTTCCTTCCGGCAGGGGAAGTCCTGATGATTTCCGTCGCCCGCATTCTTCTGATGGGGTATCTGTTCGGAAATGGAATGTCCATCCTTTACAGCCTTGCCGGCGGGCTTTTGAGCTTTCTTGTGATGCTTCTGCTGAAACACATCAAGGGCTTTAGTATCACCGGCGTAAGTATTGCAGGAGGCGTGACGCACAATGTCGCGCAGATCTGCGTGGCGGCTCTCGTGGTGCAGAACCGCAAACTGTTCTATTATCTGCCGGCGCTTCTCGTGGCCGGAGTCATCACCGGAATGCTGATCGGAATCCTTTCGGACCGCATTCTTTCTGCGGTAAAACGCGAGGGACGAAAGAGTTCTTCGCGGTGAAAACTCCATAAGTTCTTCGCGGTGAAAACTCCATATCTACGGAATTTTTTCTGTGTGGGAACGAAAATCATCCCACAAACTTCACAGTATCGGATCATTAAATAGTAAAAATACTCAATAAGCAGAATCTGTGCCTCTTTTGAGAAAAAATAATCAGTTAAGAGTTAGACAAAACGATCAAAAATTAGTAGAATAATCTACGGTTAGTTAAAACAATTATTGATTAGCGAAAACTAATATAATAATGAAGGACAGTTTTGCCCCTGTTTTTCCTGCAAAACTGTGGAAAAGGAAAAAGGAGGAAGTTATGATCAAAAGAAAAGAACTTCAGAAAAAATCATTAGCAGCCGTAATGGCAGCTTCCATGACCATGAGCCTGCTCCCGGGAACCGCACTGGCGGATGCTACAAGTGGCGTGCTGGCAGATGGCACTTATGAGTCTACGGCTCATGTTACCAGAACTGCAGAAGACGATGAGGATGAGAATGCATGGGATGAATATGACGTTAATGTCAAAATCACAGTTGCAGACGGTAAGTTTTCTGATATTGCAGTAACGCCTGGCTCTGGATACAATACAGAGAATGCCACATATTTCAAAAAAGCAGCTACAAACAGCAAAGGCTTTAAAACCAAATTGCTTGGACAGGCAGCAACTATCGAAAATATTGAAGGATGGGATATCGTATCGGGTGCAACCAGAACGTCTAATGCAGTAAAAACTGCGGCTCTTGCAGCAACCCAAAAAGCAACCCCAACTCCAGCAGCAGTAGACACTGCAGCTCTTGAAAAAGCAATCGCATCTGCCGAAGCATTAAAAGAAGCTGATTACACTGCAGATTCCTGGAAAGCTGTTCAGACAGCACTTACCGCAGCAAAAGCTGCTCTTTCTGCAAAAGAGTCTCAGGCGGCTGTTGATACTGCAGCAAACACACTGAATACTGCAGTAAAAGCTCTTGTAAAAGCTCCGACTCCGACTGTAACTCCGACAGCTACACCTACCGCAACACCAACAGCTACTCCGACAGAAACACCTTCCGAGCAGGTATCCTATGTCCTGATGAACATTCCGTATGATAAATTTTACGCTGCAGATGTAAATAACTCTGTTCCGGTAGATGTATTTTCCTCTGCAACACTGAACAAAACAAGAACATCAAGCCTTGCCGGCGGCTCTTATCATTCCAATGCAGATGGAAGTGCGATTAACGGTATCACCTTCCCGGTAAAAGTAACAGGAGTGGATCTTTCTAAATTTAAGAAAGTTACAGATTCTGATTCTGTAAGTATTACAGTAACAAACCGTGGTCAGACATCTACACAGACATACACCGGAAAAGACGCCTTATTTGAAAACTCAGACTATGCATATTATGTATTAAGCGAAGTACCTTCTTACTACAAAGAAGCAACGGTAAATGCAGATGGCTCTCTTTCTTTTGGAAAAACAGTTGGAACTGCAATTGAACTGACCAATGTATCTCCGGAATTTATGACTGAATCAAAATATGGAGATTATCAGCTGGATCTCGACGGACTGGAGAACACGATTGATGTTGGAACCGATCAGATCTATGGTGTTATTGTCAGCACGAAAGAAGGCAATGACTATGGTATGCGTCATGTGGAAAATATCTGGCGCGGAACAGAGCTGGCATGGTCAACTGGATTTACAACACAGGTACATGGATGCCTGACTTCTTCTGCACATTACAAGAGCATGATGGGACAGCATATCAATAAGGTTACTTATTATACCAGCAAAGGAATCTACACGATTCCAGTGAATGATATTTTTGTTCCAACAAAATTTGAGGCAAGTGTATCCGTAGAAGACGCTTCTCTTTCCGCTGGAAAGACAACGATGACCGTAACCGGACTTCCGGCTGATTATGATGCAGAATATTCCGTAGATGGTCTGGATGGATTTGCAGTAGACGGAAATACCATTTCTTATTCCGCAAATGCGAAAAAAGGAATGTATACTCTGACGATTCATGATAAAAAAGGTGTTTATGCAGATCTGACACAGAGCTTTACTCTGTATACAGATGCAATGCCGGCTGCTTACAACGAAAAAGGAAGTGCTCCGGCGCTTGTAAAAGCAGAGAATGCATCAGAAGATGACTTTGCTGATTATATCAAGAACATCACTTCGGTAAAAGTAAATGGAAAAGAATATGCAGCAACTGGAAAACGGAAAATAATTCTGATCAAAGAAGACGGTACGCTTGATCTGACAGCTGCCGCTTTTGCAGAAGGAAATAAATTTGAAATCGAAGTAACTGCAACAGGTTACAAGACGCTTTCCTTTACTTATGAGAAGAAAGAAACAACATATAAATATGTATATGCAGGTCTTACCTGGGCTGAGTATTGGGCAGCAGAAGGAGTTCAGGCGGCAGGAAGCGACGCTGGTTCGGATGAAACTGACAGTCGCAAAGAAAGTGATAAAGGCGCTTTTGATGTTGTAACCCGTGCGACCACAAACCATGGACTGCACAGAGGAAGCTTCCAGTGCGCAGCGACTATCTACATGAAAGATGGCACAACCTATGATGTGGCATATTATACCGCAGCAACCACGGCAGTTCTGACCAACGGCGAGACCGTAACTTACGACAAAAGCCAGATTGATCATTATGAAGTAAAAGGCCTGAAATATGTGCCTGTAAAAGTTTCGGAAGATGATTACGAAAATTTCTGCAAAAAGTATGTTGTGGTAGAAAACGGCGGAACACTTTCCGGTGGATTTTCTGAAAATAAACTGCAGAGCTATACAGGCCTGGTTGCAGATGTAACAGAAAACACAAACGGTCTGAAGATAGCAGTGAAAAATGTAGATGGAAGCTTCTCCTTCTCGGCAGGAACAACAGGAAGTGAATCCGGAATCAAAGATCAGGCGCTGAAGACAGCTCCGGATGCTGAGACCGTAGGACTGACCGTGAAAGAAGCCAATGGTTCTTATGGAGAATTCCTTCGCGTAGATTTAACGGGAGATTACGGCGATCTGGCTGCTAATCTGCAGACCGTAACCTGGACTTATTACGGTGATGATTCCACTTATACGAATGCAAAAGCAACGTATGGAACAAAATTCGCAGCAGATAACTGGATGCATAAAGTAATGGGAATCCAGCTTGGCCTTACCGATTCCCTGCGCTGCACTTTACCGGAGGGAACGGATGGAACCGGTTATTGGAAGATTACGATTCATGCACTTGGCTATGCAGATGCTTCCTACACTTTTGAAGCAACCAAAGCGAACATTGTAGGAGCTGATCCGGTAGAGAGCACAGCAGCACTGGAAGAGGCAATTGCAAAGGCAGATGCACTGAATAAAGATCTTTACACGGAAACTTCCTGGAATAATATGCAGACAGAACTGGCAGAAGCAAAAGAAGCATTGGAGAAAAAACAGAGCCAGGGAACCGTAGATGAAGCAACCGAGCATCTGAATGCAGCCATCGAAGCTCTGCAGTCCCAGTATGTATTAATGAATATTCCGTATGCAGCGTTCTATCAGGCAGAGGTTCATAATGATGTTCCGGTAGATGCGTTTACTTCCGCAACCAAGAACAAAACAAGAACAGCCTCACTTTCCGGCGGATCTTACCATGTGAATGCAGACGGAAGCGATATTACAGGTATCACCTTCCCGGTAAAAGTAACAGAGGATATGGATCTGAGCAAATACACGAAAGTGACAGATGAGGATTCTGTAGAAATCACCGTTACCAACCGTGGACAAACATCCACCACAACGTATACCGGAAAAGATGCACTGTATGAGAATGCAAGCTATGCATATTACACTTTACATGAGGTTCCGTCTTATTACAAAGAAGCATCTGTAGATGCAGACGGCAATGTAACCTTTGGTGCTGTTCAGGGAACCGAGGCAGCAAAGCTGGAAAATGTAACGGCAGAGCTCTCCACTAACAGCAAATACGGTGATTATCAGCTGGATCTGGATGGTCTTACTGATACCATCAAAGCAGGCGAAGATACCGTATATGGTGTTGTTGTCAGCACAAAAGAGGGCAACGATTACGGAATGCGTCATCTGGAGAATATCTGGAGAGTGTCTGAGCTGGCATGGAGCACTGGATTTACGACAAGCGTTCATAACTGCCCGACCTCCTCGGAACATTACAAGAGCATGATGGGACAGACCATCAACAAAATTACCTATTACACCAGCAAGGGAATTTACGAAGTCGACGCAGATGTATATGTACCGGTTAAGTTTGCATATGAATTTTCTGTAGAAAATGCGTCTGTCACATCTGGAAATGCTTCTGTTAAACTGGAAGGCCTGCCGGATGATTACGATGCTGTCTATACAGTAGAAGGTCTGACGGGAACCGTGTCCGGTGATACTCTGTACTTCAAGAATGCAGAGAAAGGTTCTTATACATTGACTGTCAGCGATAAGAATGGTAAATATGCAGATCTTTCCGCAGACTTTATCCTTTACACGGAAGAGATGCCGGCAGCATTTAACGAAGATACGACAACACCGGGTCTGTTTAAGAACGGGGATGCAACAGATGAAGAGTTTGCAGATTATCTGAAGAACATTACCTCTGTTACTGTAAATGGAAAAGCATATGCAGCAAGCGGAAGAGGAGCTGTTGTACTGTTCAATGAGGATGGTTCCTTAAAGACAGATGCAGCACCGTTCGCAGAGGGCGATTCCTTTGAAATTACAGTTTCTTCACTGGGATATCAGGATCTTAGCTTCACCTGGAAGAAATCAGCAGAAGAGCCGACTCCTACTCCTACAGAGACCCCAACCGTAACCCCGACCGAGACTCCGACTGTTACCCCGACGGAAACCCCGACCGTAACCCCAACTGAGACTCCGACGGTTACACCTACAACAGCACCAACCACAACCCCGACGACTGCTCCTACCACAATACCTACGACGCAGCCGACGAAGACCCCGACAAGCACCCCGAAAGCAACATCTACTCCGCTTGCAAGTAATAAAGTATCCAATACTTCTACTTCCAAGAAGAGCGATAATGCAAAGACCGGTGATGCTACCAACATCTGGGGATGGGTAAGCATGGCAGTTGCATCTCTTGGTGCCGGCGGACTTGGATTCAAACTCCGCGGCAGAAAGAAAAACGAAGACGAAGAGTAATTCAGAACGAAATAACTGAGAAATTCTTCTGACATAAGAAATCACAGAAACCTCTGTTCCAGCTTTTCTGGCGGA
>UMHU01037894.1_pt1 | contig 18497 bp, 7 predicted proteins | sample 1965591 | NCBI WGS metagenome assembly UMHU01 (sample SAMEA4836101, study PRJEB28245) | human gut metagenome | biome: gut microbiome; material: fecal sample | place: Denmark | collected 2008
TGTCCGTGCCGCGCAGCCGCGTTCCTTACGTGGTTGGCGCGCATGGAAGCAGATCGTTAAGCGAATGGTTCTCAGTACCATCCATGTGAGTCAAGCACACATTCTTGAGAAGCAGTCGCGCCGCCGGACGGCGGATTCAACGGTTCGCCCATATGGGTGGATTCAAGAATCCACCGTCCGGCTTTTTCTATATCGATTCGCCGCGACAAGCGGCAGGAAACTCATCGATGATTTATGCGAACAGTTGGATGAAGCGCGTTCGAATCTGCGCGGTGTGCGTTCCGATGCCGCCGTTTGGCGTGTACTGCCTAATTTGATTGCACAGCCGATTATCAACACGCGATACCTGCAGCAAGTGGTGGGACTGTCCAAACCGCAAGCGGAGCGTGCGATCAAAACTTTGAGTGAGCGTGGCGTTGTGGTGGCACGTACGGGAAAGCAACGCAGCGTTGTATACGAACACCGCGGCATTCTTGACGTGCTTGATGATTACGCGGCCGGATTGCGAAGGGGGTGATGGGAGTAACCAGCTTTCAACAGTCTTTGTATGAATTCTTTGATAGCGGGTTGCTCTTTAGAATTGCTCTATTGCAAAAAACTATATTGTTTTTATTGTTTTGGATTGTTAAGGTGATGCTGAGTTTTGAAGCTGTCTTTGAAGAGGGTTAATATGAACTCTACGTGGAAGTTCTGCTAAGGCTAGCGGTTATTAGCAGAACTTCCACATAGCAAAACGAAAGGAGGAGCCTATGGGTAATGCAACAATGCTGATTCTCGCTATCGTTGTGCTTGTTCTCGTGTCGAAATAGAACAAATATAACAATAGTGCGGGTGAAGGACGTGAATGCGTCGTTCACCCGCGAATAAGCATTTTCATTGAGGAATTGTATTTATGTGTTTCGGATTTAAATCCGACTGATTCTTTTCTCTCAGCAGAAAAGACTTCATTTCTGTGTTGGTGCGCGTGGCGTTTTCTTCATGCGCACCAATACACCCTTACACTAGTGCTTAACGATATGGACGCGGTTGTCCATATGAAAAAGAAAGGACGCAAGAATGCGTGCACTTACCATCGAAGATTTGAATGCTGCTGCACATGTTGGCGGAGCCAGCAGTTTGGTTATGCGCCAGGAACTGGAACCGGCTAGCGGACCTGATGGGGTGATTGCCCCTGCAAAATATGTTGATTCGAATGGCAATGCCACTTATATTATCGAGAAGCGTTATATGGAGGGTGAAGAGAACCCCGCAAAAGTGGTTCTGATCGATTCCAAGACTTCCTTCGCGAACCGGGCCGAGGCAACGACTACGGAAGCCATGCGGAATGGTGAGGGGATTCTTTCCAAGATGCCTCATATTGCTGTTGAATATGATGTTGATGATGGCAAGAATGTTTTTTATGATAATCAGCTTCCACATCGTGGCTTTGACGGCCATATCCGTGTCAGCAGTTACGAAGGTGAGTCCACGTCCAAGGCTGAACCATACGCGAATGCACGAAATTCTACGTTGGAGAATCTGCTTCCGTTGTTTGATTTGTCTCCGGAAACCGTCATCTTTGGTGGTTGGGATTCGACGCGTAGTAAGAATCAGCTGAGAATTCCGTCTATCTTGGTCGGAGAGACATATGCTGTTTTGGCCGAACAGAATGAGGATCCTGCAATTCATCGTGCCGGAGGCCGTGTCGACCCTGTGGGTGCCAGCATAAATGTGGACTCTAAAAATGATCGCGTGAAGATTGTTGGCGATAGTGTCGATTTGAGCGATAAGACCAAGGCAAGTTTCGAAAAAACCGGTAAAGGATCGACTATTGGACTGGGGGCTATTCCGCCGAGCGCAAAAAAGGATTTGCTGGACGGTGTGTCGGTTCGCAAGGTCATCTCGACTCGTGTTGTGAGCTTTGCTGCCGTGCGTACATTCCACTTTGGAAAAGGTGCTGAAGGTGATGCTGCGATCCGTGCCCTTATTATTGCGGTGTTGTTGCGAGACATTGCCGGTTATGATGCCAATCCCTTTATCCGCGCAAATTGCTTCCTTTCGGAAACGGGTAAACCGACTGTTGTGCTGAACAAGCGTTACGGGGAAAAAGAGGAACTGGAGCCTCTTACGGTTGATCTCACGGAAAAATTGCTGGAAACAGCCTATGCTCAGGCGCATGAGAAAGCTGGAATTACTTGGGAGGGCCAGGAGTTCCTTGTGCAGGGCAACCCCGCAGTCCTGGCCAATTCGTCCGCTGAAGATGATGCAAAGGAAAACTGATATGGCTTTTGCGATATCGGCATTCTTCCCCTTGGGATTTTACCAAGGCAGTGATTCCGGTGGAAGGCCGGAATCTTACCCCTCGCCAAGTAGACTGTATTCCGCGCTTGTCTCTGCGGCGTATTTGACATTTGGTTTTGAAACACCAAATGCTGACTGTGGCTTAACGGATGAACAGATCCATGCTGCCTTGGATTGGCTTGAAGGCAATCCTCCGCAGGAGATACTGTTTCCTCGCGTCATTAGCGCTGGGAATAAAGCTGTGGCATATCGGAACAAGGGAAATGTCCAAGACAGGAAGAAACCTAAAGACAAGAAATCTCCTGCGGCGGCCTACATCGCCACTGCATACAAGCAGCATCCCGAATCGGGAATGGTGCTGACTTGGGTATGGCATGAGAATCCCTCTTCCGAAATAGCCCGAACGCTGAGTTCGCTCTGTGGTGAGGTCCCTTACCTAGGCGAAGCATGTTCTGTTGTGGAACTGCGCACGCATGAGGACTACGGTTTCCCCGTTGATGCTGGAAAATATGTATGGACGCTTTCTACCGATTCAGCATTGACAAGCATTTTTAAGAAAGGAAAAGTGTTTTCATTCCCCAAGAAAGGTCGTCTTGAGGATTTGAAGCAGGCATTCGCTGCGGCGAATCCCGCTCCAAAAGGCAAGAAGAAAGCTCCTATTGTCAGAGACAAGGAAGCTGAACAGAATTTCCTCAATGAGTATCTTCCGCTGCAGACGGAAGAACAGGCTAGATACCTTCCTCCTTCTCTGCAAGAAGAGAATGCTCTTAAAGCTCCGTGGGCAACGGCCTTCTATATGGAAATTGATCAAGTTGACAATGGTCGGGCTAAGAACGGTAAGGTCGAGTGGAAACCGGAAGAGTCTGAATTTGTTGGCTGGGCGGTGGCTCTTCATCGTTTTCTTGTCAGGCAGTGGGGCACCGATCCTTCTCTTGCCTTGGTCGGCAAATATGCTCCGGGAGCGAAGAGGCCTGCTAATAATGTCTCGATTCAGATTGTTGATTCTGGGTTTAAGGAATCGTACGGCCAGCAGCTTCGCAAAGAGATCGCGGAAAAGAGACCCGGCTTTTTGATTCTGCTTCCATACGATATGGCAAAAGCCGATATCCAGAAATTGCATGATGTATGTGTGCGTGCCAAAGGTAAAACTTTGTATTATTCGCCGAATAAGCCGACCTTGCGACTTGGGAATACCACGGTAATCGATGCAGCACATCTATGGAAACCTGTGGCTGAGGGAATGTGTCGATACTGGACGATTAGGCCCATGGCCATTGCCGAAACGCGCCCTGTTCCCGATTCAAAGCATAATCGTAAATGGGGCGTTCGAGAGGCTATTTGTTTGGCTTTGGGACATGTATGGCGTGATAGCTATGTACCTCAAACCGACGCAACCAGTAGAGAAGAACGTTACTGGGACCTTGTGGATGCAATAAAGTCGAAGACATCGCACTTCCGAATTTTTGACTGGCATGCCGTATATCGCGTCAACATGACCGATTATGCGCATCATGCTGATTCCTCCAATGTTCTGCATGGCATGCAGGCATTGGTCGCAATTTCAGACGGTGCGGATTCGCTGGATTGCGCGGCAATGGCAATTGGGCAAAGCCGTCACTTGGGCGGGGGGCTTTTGGTGCCGGTTGATCTTTACCTGAGCTCGCTTCGTCCGGATGAGGATTTTGGAAAAGGGGTTCCAACATGGCTGAAATGAATTTGGAACAGCGGCAATACCTCACAGCAAGATTTGAAGAATTCGTTGCTGTGGTTCATCCATCGGGTGATGATCAGCCGGTCCGTAAGCCCTATCAGTGGCAGATTAGATTGATGCTGTATGTCGCTGGACATGGGCATTGGCCACAAGGTATTGGAGCGCCGACGGCATCGGGCAAGACTTGTGTAATCGATATCCATGTGTTCCTCAATGCAATGGCCGGGCTTGTCTCTGCCGAGGGGAGCGCCGAGAGCCAAAAGCTTGCTGGCGTGCCGCTGCAGCGCATTCCTCGTCGTCTGGCGTTGACGGTGAACCGCCGCTCGCTGGTCGATGACCAGTTCGACGAGGCAAGCGCGTTGCAAAAGAGGATACAGGCTGAAAACAACGAAAGCGACAAGCTCGATATATATCGTAAAGGTTTGGATCTGCGTTCTGCCATTAATGATGGGCTCCAGCCAGAATCTCCGAGTCCTCGAATGATTGCGGTCGAACTTCGTGGTGGCGTCAGTCCGGATCGTGAATGGCGCTATTATCCGCAGACTTGCGCTGTAATCTGTGCAACGCCGGATATGTTCGGTAGTCGGCTGCTGTTTCGTGGCTATGGAACCAGCCGTACCATGCGTTCCATGGAGGCGGGATTGCTCGCCTACGATACGGTGTTGATTGTCGATGAAGCGCATCTCAGCAGGCAGCTGCTGAAGACGGCTCGTCAGGTAGCTCGTATCGAGAATATGGCCAAAAAGCCTCTTGTTAGGCAGATTGCTCCTCTGCAGGTTGTTGAGACCACTGCGACTCCTGCATCTGACGATACACATGATGCAGTCTCCGTTGAAGAAGCGGATTTTGACATCGATTCTGCGTTGAAGAAACGTTTGTGCACTCCGAAATTCGTATTTGCCAGCCTTGATTTCAAGAAGCCCAAGGACGAGATAGATGCGATTGTTTCGAAATGTGTTGAGCTGATTCATGACAATGAAGAGGCCGATCGGCTGAATGATTCCGATCCTCATGTTCTCGGGTGTGTTCTCAATACCCTTGATAAAGGTAAGGCGGTCGCTAAAGCACTTGCCAAGCAGTGCAAGAAAGAAGGAATCCATCGTCCCATCGATGTGTATGTTGGTCCGATGCGTGCCTACGATAAACACAAGGTGGTCGAGAAGCTTCGGAATCTGTCCTCGATGGATCCGCAGGATGCGCCTTGCTGCATCATTGGCACGCAGACCTTGGAAGTTGGCATTGATGTCGACTTTGCAAATATGGTGACTGAAATCGCCCCTGGCTCTGCGCTGGTCCAGCGTGCAGGACGCGTAAACCGTCGTGGCATGAGGCCTGAAGGTTCATTGCATGTATTCGGTCTTGATCTGCAGCCGTTCAATGAAAAGAAGCAAGCCCAGCAGGTGTCTCCATACATGCCGGAGGATATCTATGCGGCGCAGGATTGGTTGAATTCTCTGAATATGGGAAAAACCGCGGCTCCTAATATCAGTGCCTGGTCTTTGGCTATGAGCAAGTCCCCTATTCCAGGAGAAAAACCCGGCAGGCTCTTGTTCCAGCGTCTGGAACCATGGGATGTTGAGAATCTGTCGGTTACTGATGAGGATTTGTGCGCTGATATTAGTATGGCTGATCTTCAGCAGGGACATTCGGATCTGAACATCTGGTTGCGTGACGATCTCGGATCCGAAGATCGTGAGATCAGTGTCGCGGTTCGCCACTTACCATGGGACGACGCTCTGGCCATCAAACTATTGGAAGTGACACAACCGGAAAACGATGAGCTATTCCCCATCAGGAAATGGTATGGACTTACTAAGTTTTTTGAAGAGCTGACGAATAAAAACGCTAAGGCCGAAGTCGTCTTTGAGGAGGAAACCGACTCCGACAAGAAAATTGCCCATACCGTCAAGGTCGATCATAGGGTGTTCAGGTACCGTGCTTCGGATCCTGAAGGCCATCGTGTGGTTTGCATGCATAATGCAAAGCAGGGTACCGTGCAGTCGGGTGACGTGCTTATCTTCGATGACTATGAGAAGGTTTTCTCTACATTTTCCGAGGGGGTTGCCGTCTTCGACCCGGAAGGCTCCGAAACGGCGGTTGATGTGTTCAATCAATGCGGCTCTTCCGTCTTGATTACGGATTCTGCTACGCACAATGGAACGGGAATCGACAAGGCATTCCAACGTATTCGGGAGATCGAGGAGGAAGATCTGAGCAGGAACGGGGAAGAAGTCTCTGAAGCTGCTGAGGAAGATATGCAGAAATCACTGCAGGTGCTTCGTGCGGCAGCAGTTGAAGAGTCAGTGGAAGGCGGTGAGCATGAGGAATGTTCGCTGATTTTACGAGCTGACGAAGATTTCGAAATTCGTTATGTTGATGTCAATGGCAATGCAATTCAGCGTGATGTTCAATGGGTTGTAAGCAGCGCTTCCGAAAATGTACCAAACTCCGAATCGGATCAGGAAATCTTGACGCCAGGAAAGGAGAAAACTCTATTTTTGGGAGGCGGCCTGAATAATTCTGATGGGCATCGTCGTAAGGAAGGGCATCAGGATCATGTTGCCTGCCGTGCGCAAGCACTTGGCGCTCTTGTCGGACTTGATCCCACAATGGTGGAGGATCTGCGCATTGCTGGTGAGTATCATGACGAAGGCAAGAAAGACGAGCGTTTCCAGAAGCTACTTCGTAACGATCGAAAGACAAAAGATGGGGAGCTTCGAGCTAAAAGCCGATTCTTGATGTCTCATTCTCGGGAACGCGAGCTTCGTAATACATATGAGCTTCATGGTTGGCGTCATGAGCAGCGTTCTGTTGCCGAATTCCAGTGTGCCTGTGAGAACCATGAGCAATTGAAAGCCTTGAGCGAATTTGATAAGCAACTTATTGAGCGTCTTATCGGTACATCACATGGTCATGGTCGTGCAACATTCAGGTATGAAACGGCATATCTGCTTCCTCAGGAGAAATATGATTTCCTCAATGTGAGTCCGGAATTGAATGATATCTCGAAACGGCTATTCGATTCGGGGGAGTGGGAAACCATTATTGACCACACCAACCAGCGGTATGGCTTCTGGGGTATTTCCTATCTGGAAGCACTGCTGCGCGCGGCTGATATTACATGCTCGAAGGAGGGACTGTGATGAGCGTCATTATTCCCGCGGATGCGACCGATGCGTTTTCGCATCTGTTTATGGTCGGTCTTGCTTCGATCCTTGAAGATGCCGATGCCGAAAGGGTATGTGCGTTCCGTTGGAAGGACACGTTGCAAGCGTTTGAATTGAAGACCAATGATGGCCTAGGTATCGATCAGATGGCCGAAGCTGTTCACGCCCACGCTAAGCGATGGTCACAGTCGTTGCCACTGACTTCCGAGAATGACTACACAGTTGTCGACAAAGATGCTAAGCCGAGTCAGACGCTTCATGCCACCATGTCCCCAAGACTAAGCAATCTGGGTGTCCCCTTTGGATGGGAAAAACTGCAGAAAGACAGGGAATCCGCAGTTGATGCCATGCAGACTGCCGGTGACTACCGTTACTTCGGTGCGCTCGGGCAGCCTTCGTACTGGTCGGGGAAAAAGAACAAGGATGATCTGCAATCTGATAATGGCGCCTCTCGGTGGGAGATGGTGACGCGTAACCAAGGAAAGGAATTCGTCAGAGACCGCTTGCTTCCGTTGTCACAGATAGTCGCGGCAAGATCCGTTGATGAAGTTCGCGACGGACTTCTGGGGTTACGCATCGAGGATGAGACCGGTAAGAATGAGGCTACAAGCCGTACCGCGACGGGTTTGCACGCTCCATCGAAGACCGACAATGCACGTGCCTGGTGTGCGTTGCTTGGTGTCTCGGCTTTTCCGACCCGTATCTCAACTGACGGCTCTCATGCTTCCGCTAGTGGATCCGGCGTTTTCCGGGACAGCAGTGCTGCGTTGTTCCAACTTAAAGGACAAATTCGATTTGCGATTTTACCGTTGTTCGATCAATATTGGACAACTGCAAAATATCGTTCCATCGTTCGTAGCAGTGCGCTCGCAGAATTCGGTATCCAACACGCTCGAGCAATCGATACGCAATCGCGGTTGGCAAGTGCCTCAATTGACTGGCTTGACGAAAAAGGTGTTCTGGCATGTTGCCTTTTTAACCAGTTTATGTCGAATAATCCGAGTGCTCCAGAACGGTGGCTGGAACCTGGTGAAATCATTCCGGTGAGGCAAATGGAATAACGAATACGGAGGAAAATCATGGACGACGACCCCATTCCGATTAGTCTGGTTGCAAACTACATGTTCTGCCCGCGTAGAGCATGGCTGGAAGCGGTAGGAGAAAAAGTCGATTCGGATCAAATCATGCGAGGAACATATGATCATCGCAAGGTTGATCGCACTGGCGGCGCTCCTGATGCTGATTCATTTCAGGCCGTGAATATCAGGCATGAGGAATGGGGCGTTAGTGGCAAGCTTGATGCTGCGAAGATGACGGATGATGGCATTGTCATTCGTGAATACAAGGCAACACCTGTGAAACGGGCGATGATCGTTACCGAGGCGATGCGGACGCAACTCGCCTTGCAGGCCGCTTGTCTTGAAGATATGGGTTTTCACGTGGCGGGAACGGAGATTTTCTTTACAACCCATCATCGGCGGGTCGATGTTGAACTTGATGAAGACGATTTTATCAACGCGCATAAAGCTGTAGAAGCAACACGGACTCTTATCAATTCTGAGCAAGCTCCTGAGCCATTGGAGGATAGTGCTCGATGCATGCGTTGCTCGCATGTGGGAATTTGTTTACCGGAAGAGCGCAAGCTGTGTGCGGTAACACATAGAGTCATGGTTTCGTCGCCAGACAATCAGGTGACCCATCTTGCGTCTCCTGGTGCAAAAGCTTTTACTCGGTCTGGCAGAATGATTGTTCAGAAAGACGGAGAGGAATTAGCGTCAATTCCAATTGATACCATGCAAGGGTTGCAAATTTACGGGAATACGGACCTATCAAGTGGTCTGATTCGTGAATTGATGTGGCGTGACATTCCTATCGTCTGGTGCAGCGGGGCGGGACGCATGTATGGATGGTGTGTTCCATCATATGGGCCGAATGGAGAGCAGCGCGTCGATCAACATGTGGCTTCGCATGAAGGACGACTCGGACTCGCCCGTGAATTCATCGTTGCGAAAATACACAATCAATCCGTTCTCTTGCGACGTTCGGAATCAGATAATCCGGTTTTACCGCAGCTACGTCGTATTGAGAAACAAGTCGGCAATGCGAATCGTTGGCAGGATGTGCTTGGGCTCGAGGGGGAGTCTGCGGCATTATATTTCTCACAGTTTGGGCACCTCATCAAAATGGACCGTCAAGCCGAATGGCCTTGGATTGCTCGTATGAGAAGGCCTGCTCCGGATGCATTGAATGCCTTGCTTGACTTTACATATACCTTGCTATTGTCGGATTGCGTCCGAGCGTTGATTTCCTGCGGCCTTGATCCTCATGCGGGTTTTCTACACAGCAGCAAGCGGAACAAACCAGCATTGGCATTGGACCTCATGGAAGAGTTCAGAGCTCCAATCGCGGATTCCGTAGTACAAACAACGATTAACAATGGAGAAATCAGCGCGACCGGATTCACGGATGTGCTTGGCTCTGTGCGAATGACTGATGAAACGCGTAAGGTAGTGATCAAGGCTTACGAACGGCGAATGGCCACGGAAATAATCCATCCGGTATTTAAATACAAAGCTTCTTGGCGAAGGACGATTGAAATTCAAGCACGAATGATTTTGGGATATCTTGATGGAACTCAGTCCGGATATCGTGGAATCAGAATTCGCTAAGGAGATGCGACATGGTGAATCAGCAACGGGGCTATTTAGTCGCATACGATGTGAGCGACGATTATCGTCGTTCACATATCGCGAAGATTCTTCAGCATTATGGGGAGCGTCTGCAATATAGCGTGTTTCTATTGCGCGTCAGACCTTCGATGATGCTTGATGTTCGCATGCAAGTTGAACAGGAAATTGATGGTTCAACTGATTCCGTTGTGTTCTGTTCTTTGGGGACGATTGCACAGACGGAAGAGGGATTGGATTTCTTGGGACATCGTGGGTATACGGATTTAGACATACCAACGGTGATTTGATTCTTAGCTCAACATAGCTATGTCGCTTGATAAGTGAAGAGTGTTTGTTTTTAGGTGCGAGTGCTGAATCGTTTCTGTGACACGCGGTGAGCGCTCGCACCTAAGAACAATAGGCCTTATGTGTGAGGGCATTCTGGGGATGTATCTCTAATCTGGACAAGGGGAAGGACCTCTCGCAAAAAGCTTTGAGATACGTGTCATTGCAGTGTTTTATAGTGTGACTATTCCTAAGCTTTTACGCTTAGGACTTCATTGAGGTAGCAACGCGGTGGAGGCGGCGGCCCGCGCGCAGATTCCTAAGCTTTTACGCTTAGGACTTCATTGAGGTGGCACAAGAGCGGGCTCGTGCTCGTCATGCTGCTGGCCATTCCTAAGCTTTTACGCTTAGGACTTCATTGAGGTAGACACAATCAAGGACGTGGCGCGGAAGGCGGGTATATTCCTAAGCTTTTACGCTTAGGACTTCATTGAGGTTTCGTCTCCTGCGTTGAACATGGTTCCTCCTTCGAATTCCTAAGCTTTTACGCTTAGGACTTCATTGAGGTCAGTATATCCGGCTGACCGGCGTGAAGCCGCTCGTATTCCTAAGCTTTTACGCTTAGGACTTCATTGAGGTGTCAACACGCCAACCGTGACGGGGATAACCCGCGAATTCCTAAGCTTTTACGCTTAGGACTTCATTGAGGTATGATAAAACATGGATTCGTTTACGTCACGGTCAAATTCCTAAGCTTTTACGCTTAGGACTTCATTGAGGTTCGGCGAATGGTGCGAGGAAGTCGCTCACACCTAACAATTCCTAAGCTTTTACGCTTAGGACTTCATTGAGGTGTGAAGGGAGCCTGACATGGCCATCGGAGAGACCGTCATCATTCCTAAGCTTTTACGCTTAGGACTTCATTGAGGTTGACCTAAGTTATAAGCGAGACTCGTGCTGTAGAGTTATTCCTAAGCTTTTACGCTTAGGACTTCATTGAGGTGTGCCACTCTTCGCCGATCCCATCGACTGGGACAAATTCCTAAGCTTTTACGCTTAGGACTTCATTGAGGTTGGATATTGAGCGCACTCACGGCGATCGGCCTTGCAATTCCTAAGCTTTTACGCTTAGGACTTCATTGAGGTTCATTGACAGGCGCCTTACCTACACGGCGAAAAGATTCCTAAGCTTTTACGCTTAGGACTTCATTGAGGTGAGTTCAACCGTGCCTTCGAGAACGCAGACCGCCAGACACATTCCTAAGCTTTTACGCTTAGGACTTCATTGAGGTTTTATCCAAAATGTAGACTACGTGAATGCCACTACGTATTCCTAAGCTTTTACGCTTAGGACTTCATTGAGGTCAGGTGCGAGACACAATGTATGGCACTACGCAGTTCTACAAATTCCTAAGCTTTTACGCTTAGGACTTCATTGAGGTGGGTTCGATGGTTCCACTGGGATGGATCTGCGTCATTCCTAAGCTTTTACGCTTAGGACTTCATTGAGGTGAGGGCGACATCCGTGAGGCCGGCGATACCGTGCACATATTCCTAAGCTTTTACGCTTAGGACTTCATTGAGGTGAAACTTGACCGTGAGATGGCGTCGCGTCCGCTGATAAATTCCTAAGCTTTTACGCTTAGGACTTCATTGAGGTTCGTTGAAAAGGTCTTCAGGTGGTTCCGGCGGCGATTCCTAAGCTTTTACGCTTAGGACTTCATTGAGGTGACCTCGACAGCATGCCAGACCTGTCCACCGTGCTATTCCTAAGCTTTTACGCTTAGGACTTCATTGAGGTACGTCGTCGAGCAACGTCTGGAACTCGGGAGAGTCGAAATTCCTAAGCTTTTACGCTTAGGACTTCATTGAGGTTTTCCATAACGACGAGCCGCGCATCACGCCACGCGACGATTCCTAAGCTTTTACGCTTAGGACTTCATTGAGGTCAGCACGTACGCGGGTGGAAATTCCGGAAAAGCAAATTCCTAAGCTTTTACGCTTAGGACTTCATTGAGGTGACATCAATTCCAACGGCCAGATCGTGAATGAGACGAATTCCTAAGCTTTTACGCTTAGGACTTCATTGAGGTGACCAGAATCTGCTCACCGTCATAAATGACGTATGACATTCCTAAGCTTTTACGCTTAGGACTTCATTGAGGTCTGCCCTTTTTCGCCATTCACGCGAAACTCGTACGATTCCTAAGCTTTTACGCTTAGGACTTCATTGAGGTACGTGGATGATGGCAAACCCGTCAACCCGCTATCGGATTCCTAAGCTTTTACGCTTAGGACTTCATTGAGGTAGACGCAGATCCCGGCGAGCATGTGCGCAGGCCGAGGATTCCTAAGCTTTTACGCTTAGGACTTCATTGAGGCGAGGACAAGATCATCGCACTCCTGAAGTGGATCCTATTCCTAAGCTTTTACGCTTAGGACTTCATTGAGGTCCGTTCTCGCAGATTTCGTTGACTATCCACATGGATTCCTAAGCTTTTACGCTTAGGACTTCATTGAGGTGGTCCCAACGAGGGCTTGCAGGAACGCGCCACCAAGATTCCTAAGCTTTTACGCTTAGGACTTCATTGAGGTAATGCGAAAGGTTTCACAGTCATTCGCACTGGCAGGATTCCTAAGCTTTTACGCTTAGGACTTCATTGAGGTGAGCTCAGCAACGCCGACGCCGCCGAACTCGAGACCAAAATTCCTAAGCTTTTACGCTTAGGACTTCATTGAGGTTCCACAGCTACGATGACCCACGCAAGATCGCGGTAGATCACATTCCTAAGCTTTTACGCTTAGGACTTCATTGAGGTACCTCGAAACGCTCCTTGATATTCGCCTTGATAATCATTCCTAAGCTTTTACGCTTAGGACTTCATTGAGGTTGACGAATTTTGCGCGAATCACCAACACCTTGCAGGATTCCTAAGCTTTTACGCTTAGGACTTCATTGAGGTTTATAAAAAGTTTCCTCATTCATGGAAACCTTTTGATTCCTAAGCTTTTACGCTTAGGACTTCATTGAGGTGTTGGTCATATTGTCGCCACTGCCCCACATGCCTAAAATTCCTAAGCTTTTACGCTTAGGACTTCATTGAGGTCCGATTTCTTCGTGATGGTCAGTCCGGTGTCGCATTCCTAAGCTTTTACGCTTAGGACTTCATTGAGGTTTCAGCGCGTCCGCCATGCAGCCGGGCATCGCATCCTTGATTCCTAAGCTTTTACGCTTAGGACTTCATTGAGGTGCGTTCCTTGCCACCGAACAGCGCAACCAATATGCCATTCCTAAGCTTTTACGCTTAGGACTTCATTGAGGTCCCGAGAAACTGAAAGCACAGATTGCGTTGAGTCTCATTCCTAAGCTTTTACGCTTAGGACTTCATTGAGGTTGGTTGATTCTCAAGCTTTGCCGCATTTCGGGCAATTCCTAAGCTTTTACGCTTAGGACTTCATTGAGGTTTCGTCATTCGTGATTGGCGTCGCAGGCCCTTCCGATTCCTAAGCTTTTACGCTTAGGACTTCATTGAGGTGATATGGATTACTGCCTCCCAAATAGCCTTCGGTGATGATTCCTAAGCTTTTACGCTTAGGACTTCATTGAGGTAACCGCAAAGGACGCGACGGACGCCGAAACGCTACAGACATTCCTAAGCTTTTACGCTTAGGACTTCATTGAGGTCCGCGGCCGACCAAGCGGACGGCGCCACCGCCAGATTCCTAAGCTTTTACGCTTAGGACTTCATTGAGGTGGTGCAGACGAATATGGACATCGGTAGTCCCAGATCAAATTCCTAAGCTTTTACGCTTAGGACTTCATTGAGGTGATTCCGGAACCGCCGACCTTGACTATCCATATGATTATCATTCCTAAGCTTTTACGCTTAGGACTTCATTGAGGTGCCACCACTGCAAGCCAAACGGACTCGACCGGCAACATTCCTAAGCTTTTACGCTTAGGACTTCATTGAGGTTCGACGGCGAATGAGACCATCCCAGAAGCGTTTCGTATTCCTAAGCTTTTACGCTTAGGACTTCATTGAGGTTTTCCGCGTTCTTGGTCTGTCATGGCGAGGAATGTCTTATTCCTAAGCTTTTACGCTTAGGACTTCATTGAGGTATGTCGTTCACGATCGAGAATTGCGGCCAATTGTCGAATTCCTAAGCTTTTACGCTTAGGACTTCATTGAGGTACGGACCCGTACACTGGCGAGGTGATCGATGATCCCAGATTCCTAAGCTTTTACGCTTAGGACTTCATTGAGGTCGGCAACGATAATGGTTCCTGGACGTGCAACGCCAGATTCCTAAGCTTTTACGCTTAGGACTTCATTGAGGTTTGGACTCGTCGCAGCGGCATGTTCGAGGTTGGCGACACGATTCCTAAGCTTTTACGCTTAGGACTTCATTGAGGTTAGCGAAACGAAACCTGTCACCCTTGCGGGGTGCTTGAGATTCCTAAGCTTTTACGCTTAGGACTTCATTGAGGTCAGAAAGCCATCTGGGAACTCCGCGAAGGCCACCATTCCTAAGCTTTTACGCTTAGGACTTCATTGAGGTGGCAGCACCTACGAACAGGCCGCAGTCGGTCTCGTCAATTCCTAAGCTTTTACGCTTAGGACTTCATTGAGGTGCAGGCCTGCAACACTGGACACCTCACGTTCGCGAATTCCTAAGCTTTTACGCTTAGGACTTCATTGAGGTTGCCAAGAAAGACATTGCTAATGCGATGGGCAAAGATTCCTAAGCTTTTACGCTTAGGACTTCATTGAGGTATTGCGCAGGCAGGACGTTGTTGCGATGAATACGAACATGAATTCCTAAGCTTTTACGCTTAGGACTTCATTGAGGTTTGTATTGCGACGCTTGAGCGAACGGCACCGGCAAATTCCTAAGCTTTTACGCTTAGGACTTCATTGAGGTGTCGCGCACGCGGTCGGCACCACCGCCGTCGATGACGAATTCCTAAGCTTTTACGCTTAGGACTTCATTGAGGTACCGAGCACAACCGCACCAAAGAGCAGGTATTGCACGCCCATTCCTAAGCTTTTACGCTTAGGACTTCATTGAGGTATTCGTGGTTAGATGTGAGTGTGACAAACATTTTAATTCCTAAGCTTTTACGCTTAGGACTTCATTGAGGTGAAAAAATCATTGCATGACGCTTATATCGGCGGCTTCAATTCCTAAGCTTTTACGCTTAGGACTTCATTGAGGTTCGTCAGCAGCTTCTTGATAAATTTGCAGATGGAATTCCTAAGCTTTTACGCTTAGGACTTCATTGAGGTCCATAGATGGCGGCTGTGATCGTCTTCTTGACGAAACGTATTCCTAAGCTTTTACGCTTAGGACTTCATTGAGGTTATCACACGACGCTAAGTTTTGCTATGGAAAGGAGATTCCTAAGCTTTTACGCTTAGGACTTCATTGAGGTGAGCGCAAACGATTTGCCAATTAATTTTAGTTACGCGAAATTCCTAAGCTTTTACGCTTAGGACTTCATTGAGGTGGACGGTTGCATCCTGAGCGGTTGGGAGCCGGTGGGATATTCCTAAGCTTTTACGCTTAGGACTTCATTGAGGTGACAAGCGAAATCACCGCGTTGGCCATCACGTTCGCCAATTCCTAAGCTTTTACGCTTAGGACTTCATTGAGGTTCCTTGTTGAAATTGCGGGTGCGTGCCTTGACTAGGCCATTCCTAAGCTTTTACGCTTAGGACTTCATTGAGGTCCATTGCGCATATAGAAAACGCCATTAGTGACCGTATTCCTAAGCTTTTACGCTTAGGACTTCATTGAGGTGAGATCACGGAGCGCAAGGTTGTCACCGGCGAGCATTCCTAAGCTTTTACGCTTAGGACTTCATTGAGGTTGAGATTGCAGATGGCGACCGCCGACGTTTTGAGCTATTCCTAAGCTTTTACGCTTAGGACTTCATTGAGGTCGGCTATCGACTTGGCAAAATACGATTCGACGACTCGCATTCCTAAGCTTTTACGCTTAGGACTTCATTGAGGTTTGGACGGCACCGTCAATCCGCCTAATCTGATTGCGATTCCTAAGCTTTTACGCTTAGGACTTCATTGAGGTATACAATCGACTTCATGAGCCAGGGTAACCAGTCTCATTCCTAAGCTTTTACGCTTAGGACTTCATTGAGGTGATGGGCATGATTTGGCTCAGATCGACGGCATGGATTCCTAAGCTTTTACGCTTAGGACTTCATTGAGGTCGCAGTCTTATTTACTTTTGGCTCAGAATAGGTCAAATTCCTAAGCTTTTACGCTTAGGACTTCATTGAGGTCCAACCGCCCGTACACGGCGGCGACACGACGCGAATTCCTAAGCTTTTACGCTTAGGACTTCATTGAGGTTTGCCGTGGATCAAATCAGGCAACATCATCGTAGCGGATTCCTAAGCTTTTACGCTTAGGACTTCATTGAGGTGAGCCGATTTCGCGGCGCGTGGATGGAGTCTGCAGATTCCTAAGCTTTTACGCTTAGGACTTCATTGAGGTTCGAAGACGTACCCGATCATGAACGGTGGCACATATTCCTAAGCTTTTACGCTTAGGACTTCATTGAGGTCAGCTCGATACCGCGGGACGGGGCGGCGGCATATGATTCCTAAGCTTTTACGCTTAGGACTTCATTGAGGTAAGAAAAACCCCTGTATTTAGTCAAGTCGGTGTTTCGTGATTAGTCACGAAAAATTTTCGGTTTTAGTCAAGGAGCGTTCCGGCCTGTTCCTTTGTCTTCTCCTTGGACCCGGACGCGGGTCCCGCGGGAGTCCTGCCGAACATGAGCGCCTCGCTGACGCGGTGGCTCTGTCCGGTGAACTCGAGCAGGCGTCCGTGGTGCACGATCCTGTCGATGATCGCGGCAGCGAGCTTGTCGTCCGCGAGGATCGTGCCCCATTTGCTGAACTCGATGTTCGTGGTGAACACGATGCTCCGCCTCTCGTAACTGCCCGCGATGATCTGGTAGAGCAGGCGGGCCCCGTCGATGTCGAACGGCACGTAGCCGAACTCGTCCAGGATGATCAGGTCGGCCCTGCCGAAGTCCCTGAGCATCGCGTCGAGGTTCCCGTCGCGTTTGGCCTTGCCGAGCTGGAGCACGAGTTCCGCGGTCTGGTGGAAACGCACGCTCAGGCCCCGTTCCACGGCCCTCATGCCCAACCCGATCGCGAGGTGTGTCTTGCCCCTGCCGGTCTTGCCGTAGAACACCAGGTCCTGCGCGCGGGGCACGAAGTCCAGGTCCAGCAGCCCGTCGAGCGCGTATCCGTCCGGGAGCCTCACGTTCGAGAAGTCGTAGCCGTCCAGGCCCTTGACGACGGGGAACCTGGCGCGGCGCAGGAGACGCTCGCGTTTCGAGCGTTCCCTGTTGGCCAGTTCCGTGTCGAACAGCCTGGACACCGCCTCGGTCTGCCGCGGCGTGGCCCAGCCCGTGAAATCGTCCATCGTCGCCCTGGATATGAACAGGCTCCTGGCCTTCGCGTAGAGCCCCTCGTCGTTCCTCGCGGCCATCATTCCCCTCCTTCCGCGTCCGTGGTGGTGAACGCGATGTCGTATTCGCTCAGGTCGGGCCTGTCGTCGTCGTATTCGACGCGTTCCACGCCCTCGGCGAGCCTGGCCGCGAGGAGCGTGACCGCCGGCCCTGTCGACCCCGCCGGTCGATTCGAGCGTCGTGAGCATCGCCTCGACCGCGTTCGTCCAGCCGGACTCCCTGTCCACCCGTTTGAGGGTCCGCAGCGCGCCGCGCCGTTCCCTCTCGTCCTGCCGGTCGAGCCATTCGCGCAACGGGTCGGGCAGCATGTCGCGCACGAGGCTGTTGCGCCACGCGTTCGGCCTGTTGCAGAGCATCGCCAGCTGCATGGACGGGTCCTCGCTGCTGGTGCTGGCCTGGCCGTACGCCCTCGGATGCGCGGCCAGCCGGGTTCCCTCCACGTCGAGGATCTCTATCTCGAGGGCGCGCAGGCCCACGAGCACGTCGCGGCGCGCGTGCGACCCGTCCGTGGAGTAGCGGTGCCTGCCGTCGAGCGTGACCACGCCGTACTTGTCGGTCCTCATGCGCTTCCACGTGACCACGTCGAAACGTTTCCCGGGCAGGGGAAGCAGGGCCCCGCGGTCCTCCGCGAACAGGACGGCCTCCTCCTCGTCCTTGGCGTGGTGGGGCTTCCCGCCGAGCTCCAGGCACCTGTCCGGCAGTCTGGAGTTGAAGTTCTCCAGGTTCCACACGCTCGGTTTGGGCACGAACAGCTTGCGCCGGACCATGCCGACCTTCGCCTCGACCGCGCCCTTCTCGTGTCCGGCGTACGGCGAGCACAGGGAGCTCTCGAACCCGTAGTGCGCCTGGAACGCCTGGAACAGGCGGGTCCAGCGG
>UMHU01072967.1_pt1 | contig 18461 bp, 11 predicted proteins | sample 1965591 | NCBI WGS metagenome assembly UMHU01 (sample SAMEA4836101, study PRJEB28245) | human gut metagenome | biome: gut microbiome; material: fecal sample | place: Denmark | collected 2008
ACCCATGACCGCCGCCGTAAGTTCGTCGGTCTGGGCATTTCGGAAGCTTTGGTGCATTGGGATTTCGACAAGCAACAACCTACCGCCGACTGCCCCGATAGAGCAGAAATACAGTTTCAAATAACCTCCAAGATACGTGAATACGAGAAGAAAATCAAAAAGTTGGAGGTGCTGGAAATTCCCGTTACATTCGATACGCTGTTTGAACAGAACGGCAAACGAATCAACTGCACGGTCGGGGAGTACTTCAAACAGATTATCGAACGCTTGGAAAAAGTCGAAAAGTACAGTTCCGCCAGCAAACATAAGGTAACGTTGGTCCTTGTGTCGCAATTCCGCTCGGTCAATATGCGTTTTGATGAATTGGATTTGACGTATTTAAGGGAGTTTGAAATCTTCTTGAGTCAAAAGGGTAATGTAAACAACAGTTGCAATTATGCAGCATTCCAATACTGCCGGTTGTATCTTATTGAAATTCTACATCAAACCACAACACACTGCAAATGTATACAATTTACTTTATGTTGTATCTTATCGAAATTCTACATCAAACCACAACATGAGCCACTGGCGAGCCACATCCCAAGGTGTTGTATCTTATCGAAATTCTACATCAAACCACAACGCCGGGACGACCACTCCTAATTCTGCTCTGTTGTATCTTATCGAAATTCTACATCAAACCACAACGGCGGTAGCCGTTATAGTGATTGGTTGGAAGTTGTATCTTATCGAAATTCTACATCAAACCACAACCATACCAGAAACCAAATAGTTGAAATAGAGGTTGTATCTTATCGAAATTCTACATCAAACCACAACCTCCCGGCGGCGGCACAAACGCAAAAAAGCGTTGTATCTTATCGAAATTCTACATCAAACCACAACCTCCCGGCGGCGGCACAAACGCAAAAAAGCGTTGTATCTTATCGAAATTCTACATCAAACCACAACAGATGACCACATCCATGAAGGATGGGTTGGTTGTATCTTATCGAAATTCTACATCAAACCACAACTCGCGTTACTATAAATACTTTCTTTTCCAGTTGTATCTTATCGAAATTCTACATCAAACCACAACCGGAAAATGTATTGAATGTCGCCAAAAAAAGTTGTATCTTATCGAAATTCTACATCAAACCACAACACAACCACGATGCGAAGATCGACATCAAGAGTTGTATCTTATCGAAATTCTACATCAAACCACAACACTGAACTGGAACGTCGTATATCGCTATCGGTTGTATCTTATCGAAATTCTACATCAAACCACAACAAGCCGAACGCCCAGGAGTCATAGCCTGGGGTTGTATCTTATCGAAATTCTACATCAAACCACAACTACGGCGAAGGAATCTATTTCCACGTCAACGTTGTATCTTATCGAAATTCTACATCAAACCACAACACGAAGAACGCGACATAGTCTGCCCCGTCGTTGTATCTTATCGAAATTCTACATCAAACCACAACGGTTGGGACGTTGGACGTTTCGAACGCCTTGTTGTATCTTGTCGAAATTCTACATCAAACCACAACTATGAACTTGACGGCGTTAGGGAAATTGTCGTTGTATCTTATCGAAATTCTACATCAAACCACAACCATCAAGCAGATTCTAAAATGGGCAGCAACGTTGTATCTTATCGAAATTCTACATCAAACCACAACCCTAAGCCTGTCTATTCATATTGGGTACAGGTTGTATCTTATCGAAATTCTACATCAAACCACAACTTGTATCCGGTGCGAATCGATTTTATTAAGTTGTATCTTATCGAAATTCTACATCAAACCACAACGGTACTCCGCTTTATGCTTATTGGGTTCAGGTTGTATCTTATCGAAATTCTACATCAAACCACAACCTTTTTGGCACAAATGTTCTTTACAATACAGTTGTATCTTATCGAAATTCTACATCAAACCACAACCATTTGCGGGTCTTCGATGAAGATAGCCAAGTTGTATCTTATCGAAATTCTACATCAAACCACAACCCAGCTCTCGGCGTTGATCGTCGAGGTTCCGTTGTATCTTATCGAAATTCTACATCAAACCACAACGCGTGGACAAATATCCTTACGCCGATGTGGGTTGTATCTTATCGAAATTCTACATCAAACCACAACCCTTGTCGCTATTCCGTTGGCGCATATCGAGTTGTATCTTATCGAAATTCTACATCAAACCACAACACTGAGAGCGTCAAGATGGAGGGTCGAAAAGTTGTATCTTATCGAAATTCTACATCAAACCACAACGATGTGGCTAAGTCTGCTTTGGCTCTTCGGTTGTATCTTATCGAAATTCTACATCAAACCACAACAGTAGAGCCTCGTTGTAATACTTCGGAGCAGTTGTATCTTATCGAAATTCTACATCAAACCACAACAGGGTAGTGACCCGCCCGCTTGGTGGAAGAGTTGTATCTTATCGAAATTCTACATCAAACCACAACTGTTGGGACGAGGGAGATGCCTTTTTGCAGTTGTATCTTATCGAAATTCTACATCAAACCACAACGTCAACGATTACCGATCTGGGACTGACAGAGTTGTATCTTATCGAAATTCTACATCAAACCACAACTGGTTGGAAAGATCGAGTTCGCCAAAACCAGTTGTATCTTATCGAAATTCTACATCAAACCACAACATATTTGGAGGCCAACTTGTCGATGTTCTGTTGTATCTTATCGAAATTCTACATCAAACCACAACTTCCAATACTGGACCCTTGTTCGCCGTTTTGTTGTATCTTATCGAAATTCTACATCAAACCACAACAAGCAGCCCGGCGCACCAACGTCTCGAGCGTTGTATCTTATCGAAATTCTACATCAAACCACAACAAAATCGAATGCACCGCAAAGTCTGCTAAGGTTGTATCTTATCGAAATTCTACATCAAACCACAACCGAGACGTTGGTGCGCCGGGCTGCTTCTTTGTTGTATCTTATCGAAATTCTACATCAAACCACAACAGTACATGACTAACATAGATCAGTCGTTCGGTTGTATCTTATCGAAATTCTACATCAAACCACAACCGTCGGGCCTCATATTGATTGATAAAGTGTTACTTACGGGCTGTCTGCCACTATAAAAATACGATCGGGTGTTCCGACGAAGCCAGTTTGATGCATTTTCCGTATTTCAAAGAACGAAAATAACGATTTATCAGAAAAATTCCAATTGTTGCGGAATTTCCGGTTTTGCTCGTTCGCTTTTACCCCAAAAATTTAATATGTCTCCATACTGTTTGTCCGTTACAGCAAGAATACTTGTAAATCCTGTCGGAGGCATCGATCGTCGAACCCGCTTAATGTGAACCTGCATATTCTCCTTCGATGCACAATGGCGCACATAGACTGAATACTGCATCATTGTGAAACCATCTTTTTCCAACGCCTTGCGAAATTGCACCGCATGACGTCGTTCCGTTTTTGTATTGGTTGGCAAATCAAAAAAGACAAACAACCACATGATTCGATAAGCATTCAAGCGTACTTCTGACATTCGACTACTCCAATAAAGGATATGCAATCTTTTTTTGGGTTCCAGCAAAGCATTTAGCCAGGGAAGAGGCTGAAAACATAAGTCCTACTTCGAGAGGTCGCACAACCTTGTCGAAACGAGTATCGACAAACAGGAGCCGCAACAGTTCGCCTTTCACCTTTTTGGTCAGTTGTGTATTCCCGTTTCTGTAAAGTTGGCAGACCAATTCGTCGACATACGGTCGATAGGGTTCCATTACGTCATCGGCCAGCGGAAAGGAGTTGTAACGATTCCGATGGAAGATCCCGAATGCTGGGAACAGTCCGGAGCCCATGATCGCACGGGCCACGGCGGCTCGCAGGATCGTATAGCCGTAATTGAGCAGGTTGTTGGGCGGCGAACCTTCGCGGGAACGGTAAAATTCGGCACCGAACAGTTCTGACCAGTAGATTCTCGCTGCTATGCCCTCCCGGTTGTCGGCGTCGGCGCTCTTGACATTCATGTAGCAGGGTTTCAGTTTGTCTCCGTCATACCCCAGCTTCCGCAGCAAGGCAGCCTGGTTGCGGATTTTGGTCTCGACGATCTGTTTCCAAAGGCCCTTCTTCAGCGGTTCGGATGCAGCGATCTGCATCCGATAATGTTCACCTTGCGTTCTGTTTGAATCCAAATTCATCAACAAGGCGTTCGGCATTCGGTTCTCTCCGCACAGGATAACTGCCACGTTGTTGTCCGACAGCGCATTCAAGAGCGGCAGCGTGATGGAGGTCTGCTGGTCCTCCAGCACCACGAAGCCGATATCCTCGATCGGGATGCTTTTCCGTTGGTCGGGGGCCTCGCGCGTGTGGATGATCATCTGGCCGTTGCGCAGGCTCAAACAGTAGGGTGTCGAAAAAAACAAGGTTCGTTTCAGCATGGCCGGTCATCTTTGAATTTTATCTCGCCCGTTACGGTCAGTTCGAAATCATAACCTTCCACCAACATGTTAAAATTGGAAACGCTGAGGCGCAATTTCGGTGATGGATTGGATTGGCAGAATTGAGAGGTCCCAGCTCCATATAAGGAGGTAAGTGTTTTCTGATCTCGGGCCTCCTGATGAAAGAGGAACTGTACCCGTCCTTCTGCAGCCATTGCTGTTACCTTGTAGAGTCGTTTTACCAACTCCTTGCGGGTACATTCATAAAGTTCTGCCGGGGTATTTTCATAAAACAGGACCATGGTCCCCGTTTTTAAGATGTATTTCAAGGGGAAACCGTTCGTGTCGGTCTGCGGTACCAGATCGGGGCGGGCTTCCCGGTCAGCGCTGGCTTTGAAATATTGGGCAGCTTCGAGGTTGCTGACGAGTTCAAAGGTGCGTTTCGTTTTGCCCTTTTTGTCCTGGCCCTCATAGATGACCGTGCAATAGTTCCCCTCATTTACGACATGATAATCCCGCTTGTACTCTTTTGCAGATAGGTCGCGCTGTTTTTTTAGCGCGATCGGATGTTTGACACTCGGTGTGAAGATCCGCACCTTGCGGATGGGAATGCCCTTTTCCCGGTTCATCCAGATCGTGTATTCATCGGGATTCATCGCCGTCTTGAATCCGACCTCGTCGATTGCCTCCCGTACGCGATCCCGGACTGCATCGTCGATAATCTTGTCGATGTCCGTCGGCTGTAACTGCGCGAGCGATTTGCGGATGACATAGCGGATCTCTCCATCCTGCTTAATAGCGCCGTAGAAGGTATCCTGATGCAACCGGCAGCGAGCCGTGTCTCCTTGCTGGTAGATTGGTTCCCCGTCGGCATTCAACTTTATCCGGCCGCGAACCCGTAACTTCCTGCGCGTCTGTTTGGTCATGTTGTCGGGCGTGTGGTGGGCAACGAGCAGTTCGTCGGCCGCCGCCTTGACATCTTCGGTAAAGGTCGGCCAGGGTTTCTCGAAGCGGGGTTTGCCGCTTTCGCCGTAGCCGTATCGCTCCTCGTCGGCGACATATTGCGCCCAGCGGTCGTACTCCCGGCGGCCGATACAGGCGATCGTGATGGCGTCGATGCAGTGGTGGACGTGGTTCGTGCGCTCCTTGCGGGCATACTCCTCCTGCAGTCCCCACATCTTGCGGAACGCGGCGGTCGTGGAACCTTTGACCGTATAGATTCGGTCAAAAACCGTCTTCAGATAGAGCCGTGCATATTTGCCGATGATGCCGATGTCGACTCCCTGCCGATTGCTGAATCCTTCGGGAATCTCGGCCATGGTGAAGCGTTCGTATTTCCCGCGCCAGTAGTCGAGTTGCATCTGCAAATAGTGACGGCGCTGAATGGCGTCGTCCTTTTCGGATTTAATCGCTGCGCTTTTGCTCCTGCGAACCTGGGCTTCAATCTGCTTTTGCAGACTCTCCATTTTTTCCCGCCAACCAAACGATTCGATCCGCTCCATGATCTCGACATGGTTGGACAACTCGGCCGGCAGTTTCGCCCGTTTTGTCTCCCGGTTGAACCGGTTTTCGCAGAGCGTCTTGTTCATCTGCGAGTCATCGCCGCCGCGAGCCTGCGGGAGCGTGTGCTCGATGTCGAAATCCGGAGCCGACCCGACGAAGTCCGAAATGCGGATTTGCCGCCCGGTATAGGGACAGACGTGCTGCTGTTCTTCCCACAGCCGGTATTTCAGCACTTCGTCGTCCGAGGGTTTTATCTCGCGGCCGGTTTCGGCGGCATACTGGCTGTGGATCTCTTCGGCATATTTCCGATTCTCAACCTCCCGTTCCCGCTGATACTGCTCGATGGCCTTCCGCCTGTTCGCATCATTGAGTCCGCGGGCGAATTCAATCCGGATCTTCGTGTCTCGGTCGATCCTGCCTTCGCGTAACAGCGTGTTTATCAGGTTGCGCAATCGGAACAGGGCCCGCATGGCCATCGGGTTGCGAATGGTCGCAGTACGTGGAGAGCCGAGTTGCAGAATGCCATTTGCCTTGGGTTGCGCATCCGGATAGGTCTCGATTTTCGAGGGATGATAAAGACGGATCAGACGAGAGGCATCCAATCCATGATCGCTGAAATAGTCGGCAATGCGGTGCTCCTTTGAATCGAACTTGTTATACGGATTTCGCTTGTAGTCAAGCAGCAGCGAGGCGATGTCCTGTTCGATTTCATGCCGACGGCTTTCGTCGGCATAGACCTCCTTCGGAAGTGCCGCCCGCAGGTTGGCCAGGAATACCGCCTCGTCGTACCGATAGCCACAGCGCAGATAGACCAGAATCTTGCCGATGGCATTTAGGCTCAACGCCGCGTAATCCTGCGGGAGTTTGATGGCTGCAAACGCTTTGGCTTGTTCATCCGTGAGTTGCAATTTTTCGCAGGCCCAGCTACGCAGCCGACCTTCGTCGTTGAACGAAAAGAGGGCGTGCCATACGTCATTCAACATCTGGTCCTCGTTTTTTCCTGCTCCAAGCAGGTAAAGGCTGCGAATCTCCGTAATCCAGTCGTCTCCGAAGATCGCTTGCAGCGATGCCGTGACGGGGCATCCCGATACGGTGGCCGTGCGGGCGAAATTGAAACGATAAGGAGCTTCTGTACGCTCCTCTTTGCAGGCATATTTCCCTTTGCCGGCGATTCTGCGGGCGATCTCTTCGAAATCGAAATAAGGCTTGCTTTTCCGGAAGAAGAGCGAACGAATCGTCTCGAACTCTTCCTGTGTCAAAGGTCGTGGAGCATTGTCGCCCGGTCCTGTAATCCGGATGTTGTTGACGAACGACAGCATCCGGAACTCCTCAAAACGGGGATGCGAAACGGGGCACCGACTCTTCGTCGGCTCGAAGGTGCATCGGCCGACTGACCCCTTCTGCGATTTGAGGTCGCGCTGGAAAAAGATTGCCCGATGCAGCGCCTTACGCCATTCGTCGGGCAATTGCTGCCGGTCGCAGATGGCATTGAACTCGGCCAGGTAGTGTTCGTTGCGCGAGGTGTATTTGTCGCGGATTCGTTCCTTGTGTTGGTACAGTCCGTAGAAATATTCTCCGAGGTACCGACACCCTGCCGCTGCTATTTCAGCCGACAGATTTTTGATACACTCCTTGACCGTGCCGTCTTCTTTCTCATTTCCTGCTTCCTTGCGATTGCTGAGGAATCCGCGTCGCTGTGCCAAATGATAAAGCGCCCGGCCAAGCAGCCAGCGCTGTGTGCGATTCCCGAGATCGAGCCGCTCGGACAGGGCTACATAACGATCGTGGTAAGGATTTCGATCCCCATTGTCGTCGGTTCGCTGCCAACGGAGGAATTCATTGTCCTGCGGGTAACGTTTCTCTTTTTGCCAGGCGGTCAACAGCTCCTCGGGCAACGGCGGGCAAAGGTCGTAACGGATGAGTATTTTGAGCAGTTCGATTTTTCGCAGACGCCGCCGGAAATAGTGGCGGCGCAGTGCCCGGGCGCTCGTCCGATCCTGAACGGCAGGTTTTTCATTGTTTTTGTCGCGGGCAACTCCCTCCTGGAAAATGTCTACACCTTTGTCAATCAGCGTATATTCGTTCTCCGATTCATCGACAAGGGCCCATCCCAGTGAGTTGGTGCCAAGGTCCAAACCCAATACTTTTGCCATATGAAGAAAGTGTTTTCTGTAAAATTAAATAAAAAATTGCAGAAATTCATCTTTTTTTACTATATTTGTGGTGTAAGAATTCTACATCTTATCACAATAAGGCTATATGCCGAAGGTTTTCAACCTATTGTCTCCGCGTACTCCGTGGAGACTTTTTTTATATTTCGTGAATAATTTAAAAACCGTCGGTTGCTATTGCGGAGTGTGCCGGCGCTGTGGCTTTTTGCCTTCGGGAGTTCATGGTGCCGAAAACAGAAGGTCGCATGTCGGACCGTCCGCCACTCGCCGTGCGACGCACCGACATGAAGCATCTCCAATTGCAGCGTTCATCAAGGGCATATCGTTGGAATATGCAGGAATACTTTATATCGAGACTCTGAAACCGGGAAAACACGCGAATAGAAATTCAGCGACGCCTTCTGTTTCCGGGCGCATTCGTGCACGAGGCTCTGCCGCGGGCGGACGATGACGAACCGGATAAAAAGCGCACCCCGAAATCCCTTTCCGGATTTTCGGGGTGCGCTTCATTCGGGCGGGCGGCTGTCCGGCGCGTTATCGGGCGGGATGTTCCGGGCGTTTGCTGAAAATGGCCTTGATCCGGTCCATGTCGAACTTGGCCGAGCGGTCGTAGCAATAGATGCCGTTCTGTTCCTGTTCCACGTCCGTGAGCTGGGTGTAGCAATAGCCCCACACCTGTCCGGAGAGCGAGAGCAGCGCGTCTACCTGGCCTTCGAGCCGCGTGTAGAACTCTTCGAGCGTACGGGGCGCCTGTCCGTAACCCCACGATTCGGTCTGGGAATCCGTGGCCTGCTTCTCCTGGTCCTTCACCCATTTGATGCCGCCGAATTCATCGACCAGGTAGGGGCACGAGCCATCGTACTGCGGCCAGGCGTAGTTTGCGGTCGCCTTCACCTCGTTGAATCCGATGTTGCGCGTCTGGTCGCGGGTCGTCCGCAGGCGGGGATGGAAGAACGTGCCGTCGCTGAAGATTTTCTCTTTCAGTTTGGCCGGGTTCTGCTCGTAATTGTGGACGGCCCAGATGTCGGTCCTGACGACGGCGCCGCCGCTGACGGTGTTGACGGGGCGCGTCGGGTCGAGGCGTCCCGTCAGGTCGTAGACGTCGGAGGCGAAGCGCGGGAACTGCGTGTTGTCGGGCCACCACTCCTCGTTCATCGGCGTCCACGTCAGCAGCGAGGGGTGGTTCCGGTCGCGGACCACGCATTCGGCCCATTCGGAGAGGAAGTTGCGGGCCGTCTCCACGTCGTTGGCATCCATTCCCCAGCTGGGGCTTTCGCCCCAGGTGATGTAGCCGAGTCTGTCGGCCCAGTAATAGTAGCGTTCCTCGAAAACCTTCTGATGCAGGCGTGCGCCGTTGAACCCGGCGGCCAGTCCCAGCTCGATGTCGCGGCGCAGGGCGTCGTCCGACGGGGCGGTCCAGATACCGTCGGGGTAGAAACCCTGGTCGAGCACCAGCCGCTGGTAATAGGGTTCGTTGTTGAGGTAGATTTTGTTGCCTTCGATGTGGACCTTGCGCATCCCGACATAGGATTTCACGGCGTCGAGCACCTGGCCGTCGGGGGCGACCACCTCGTAGGTCAGGTCGTAGAGGAACGGGTCTTCGGGACTCCAGAGCCGGGCCTTTTTGACCGGGATGACGACGACGCTGCTGTTCGACGCCCGGACCTGCCGCGTGCCGACGACCTTGCCGCCGTCCCGAAGGGTCACCCGGAGCGTGTTCGGGCTTTCCCGGAAGAACTGCGGGGCGACGATCAGCTGCTGCTGGTCGATGTCGGTCGTCATTTGGACGCGTGCGAGGGCCTCGGGAGCCACGGCCTCCATCCACACCGTCTGCCAGATGCCTGTCGTGCGGGTGTAGTCGCAACTGTGCGAGGCGTATTGCAGCGACTGTTTGCCGGCAGTCTGTTTGCCGCTGCGCAGGTCGCTCGTGGCGAAGACGACCAGACTGTGGCTGCCGCCCGGCTTCACGAATGCGGTGATGTCGTAGGAGAACGACGTGCTGCCTCCGAAGTGGCGGCCGACGAAGCGGCCGTCGACATACACCTCGGAGGTGTAGTACACGGCTCCGAAGTTGAGCATCACGTTGCGTCCCGACCAGTCTGCCGGAATGTCGATCGTACGCTGGTACCAGATGCGGCCGATGAAGTCCGTGTGGCCGACGCCCGAGAGCTTGCTCTCCGGGGCGAACGGCACGATGATTTTGCCGTCGAATCCCTTCGAGCCGGCGTAGCCGCGTTCCAGGCCGCTTGCGCCGAAATCGAACGTGTAGGTCCATTCGCCGTTCAGGTTGATCCAGTCCGTCCGCTCGAACTGCGGGCGGGGATATTCCGGGCGGGGGATCTGCGAAAACAGACACGCGGCCTGAAGCAGGAAAAAGAGGGTGATTGCGGTTTTCTTCATGGTTGTTTTTGGTTGGTTTGCTTGTTTTCGGGGTGGTTATTCCGGTGCGATGTCGAACCGGTCGGGCGGCTCCGTGCGCTGCGCCCCGGCGAGCGGCGGCAGCATGCCGCAAGGGAGCAGCAGCAGGATGTGCGCATGTTTCATGGCTTCGTCTATGGGTTTGCTGTGCCGAAGTTACGAAACTTTTTCGGAATACGGAGCGGGTCAGAGGTTAATTTTGCAGGGGGACAGGCTGAAGACCCGAAAAAAATAGACTATATTCGTACGATCAAAACTGCCCGACTGATAGGAAAAAGAGACTCTTGCACTGTTGGGGACCCTGCACCTTCGTCGGAGCGCAGGTCCCGTGGCCGACGCTTTTCAACGGCCGGAACCTGAAAGGCTGGAAGACGGTCGGCGGGACGGAATCGTTTTTGTGTTATATTTACGGATAAAACGAATGCGGTTATGGAACGGGAGAACGTCTTTCATATCAAAAACATGGTTTGCAACCGCTGCATTCTGGTCGTCACCCGGCTGCTCGAAAAAGCGGGGTTCACGCCCCTCGATGTCGGACTGGGAACGGTCGTCGTGCAGGAGAAGCCCGGCCGGGAGCAGCGGGAGGCGTTCCGCAAACTGCTCGAAGCCTACGGGTTCGAACTGATCGACGACAGCCGGATGCGCCTCATCGAGCAGATCCGGACGGCCGTGATCGAATTGGTGCATTACAGCGAAGATGCCTCGAAAGTCAACCTGTCGGATTACCTGCGCGAACGCTGCCACCGTGATTACAGTGCGTTGAGCAAGCTCTTTTCGGAGGTCAACGGCATCAGCATCGAGAAATACTTCCTCGCCCAGCGGATCGAGCGGGTCAAGGAACTGCTGGCCTACGGCGACCTGACCGTCAGCGAGATCGCCGACAAACTCCGTTATTCGAGCGTGGCGCACCTCAGCGCCCAGTTCCGCGCCCAGACCGGGATGTCGCCCACTGAATTCCGCCGGCTGAAAGGACGCGGCCTGAAACCGCTGGATGAAGTGTAGGTATAAATCATATCCATAATTCTGTAACACCCGGAGCGTGTCGGGACCTTACCTTTGTTCCCATGGAAAAGAGTAAGATCATCACGAATACGTTCCCGGTCGCAGGCATGAGCTGCGCTTCGTGCGCAGTCCGGGTCGATAAGGCGCTCAACGGCCTGCCGGGCGTCGAGTCTGCGCATGTGAACTACGCTTCCGCTACGGCGCGGGTGGACTACCGTCCGGGGGAGTGCTCTCCCGGGGTGCTGAAGCGGGCCGTGCAGGCGGCCGGTTACGACCTGCTGACCGACGCGGAAGGCCCGGCGGAGGACGAGGCGGCGCACGTCCGTGCGGCGCATTACCGGGCGCTCAAACGGCGGACTCTTTGGGCGGCGGGGCTTTGTCTTCCGATCGTGGCCGGAGGCATGCTGTTCATGGACGCTCCGGCCGTGAAATACGCCGTGTGGGCGCTCTCCACCCCGGTCGTTTTCGGACTGGGACGGGAGTTCTTCGTCAACGCCTGGAAACAGCTCCGCCACGGGGCGGCCAACATGGATACGCTGGTTGCCGTCAGTACCGGAATCGCCTATCTGGTCAGCCTTTTCAACCTGTTTTTCCCGGAATTCTGGCTGTCGAGGGGCATCGAGCCGCACGTCTATTTCGAGTCGGCAGCCGTCATCGTCGCCTTCATCCTGCTGGGGCGGCTGCTTGAGGAGCGGGCGAAACGCGGCACGACGACGGCCATCGCGAAACTGATGGGCCTGCAACCGAAAACCGTCACGGTGATCACCCCTTCGGGCGAACGCTCCGTGCCCGTTGCGGAGCTTCGCGCCGGGGATCTGGTCGCCGTGCATCCCGGCGAACGCATCGCCGTGGACGGCACGGTGGCCGAAGGCGCGTCGTATGTCGACGAGAGCATGCTCAGCGGGGAACCGCTCCCCGTCTGCAAACAGGAGGGTGCGGCGGTGTTCGCCGGAACGATGAATGGCAACGGTGCGTTCCGTTTCCGGGCCGACAGGGTGGGGCAGGACACGGTGCTGGCCCGGATCATCCGCATGGTGCGGGATGCGCAGGGCAGCAAGGCCCCCGTGCAGCGGACCGTCGACCGGATCGCCGGCGTTTTCGTTCCCGCCATCATCGTCCTCGCCGTGCTGACCTTCGCGGCGTGGATGCTTTTCGCGCCGGAGGAGGGCTTCACCCGCGGGCTGCTGGCGCTGGTGACCGTGCTGATCATCGCGTGCCCCTGTGCGCTGGGGCTGGCTACGCCCACGGCCCTCATGGTCGGGATCGGCAAGGGCGCCGGACAGGGCATCCTCGTCAAGGACGCTGCGAGCCTGGAGGTGGCCCGGAAGGTCGACGCCGTGGTGCTGGACAAGACCGGAACGCTCACCGAAGGCCGTCCGTTGGTCGTGGACGCTGCGTGGGCCGAAGGGTCGGAGACGGCGCGGCGGATTCTGTTCAGCCTCGAAAAACGCTCGGGGCATCCGCTTTCGCAGGCTGTCGTCGAATCGCTCGGCGGGGAGCGGGACGTTCCCGTGACCGGGTTCGAAAGCATTCCCGGGCAGGGTGTCCGGGGCGTCGCGGAGGGGCGGACCTGGTATGCCGGGAACGACGCGCTGCTGTCCCGCCACGGCATCGTGCCCGACGCCCGCCTGCAACGGCTGGCCGAAGGGTGGGTGCAGGAGGCGAAGACCGTGGTTTGGTTCGCCGACGAGGAGCGGACGCTCGCCGTGCTCGCCCTTGCCGATGCGCTGAAACCCTCGTCGGCCGGGGCCGTCGCCCGGCTGCACGCGCTGGGAATCACGGTCTGGATGCTGACGGGCGACAACGCCGGTTCGGCGCGTGAAACGGCCCGGAAAGCCGGGATCACCCGTTTCCGGGCGGGCGTCCTGCCGCACGAAAAGGCCGGATTCGTCCGGCAGTTGCAGTCCGAAGGCCGGACGGTGGCCATGGCCGGCGACGGGATCAACGACAGCGCGGCTCTCGCGCAGGCCGATTTGAGCGTCGCCATGGGGCAGGGGAGCGACATTGCGATGGATACCGCGATGGTGACGATCCTCTCGTCGGACCTCCGGAAAATCCCGGAGATGATCCGGCTGTCGCAACTCACCGTGCGGACGATTCGCCAGAACCTCTTCTGGGCCTTCATTTACAACCTCGTCGCCATTCCCGTAGCGGCCGGGGCGCTCTATCCCCTCTGGGGGTTTCTGCTCGACCCGATGATCGGCGGGGCGGCCATGGCCTTGAGCAGCGTGAGCGTCGTGGCCAACAGCTTGCGGCTGAAACGCCGGCGGATCGGCGATGAGTGTGAACATGACGAACCGGTTGAAACCGAAGAAAAGATGAAAAAGGAATTTATCGTGGACGGCATGACGTGCAATCATTGCCGGATGCATGTGGAACATGCGCTGAACGCCCTCGACGGCGTGAAGGCGGTCGTGACGCTGGACCCTCCGGTGGCCGCCGTGGAGTTCTCCGGGCCGGAAATCGGCCTCGGGGAGTTGCAGAAGGCCGTTACGGAGCGGGCCGGGGAGTATACCCTGCGGGCGCGGTGACGACGGACGCCCCTGCGCAGGCGGGGCGTTTTTTTCGTGCCGCGCCGTATCTTTCCGGCGAATGTCCGGCGGAAAATGCGTTTTAGCATTAACTTTGCTGTCGGATCGTGTAAAGTATGCTGATGGAGACTATTTCCCGTTGGATCGGCGGCGTGAACGACGTGCTGTGGACCTATGTGCTGGTCGCGGCGCTCTTGGGGTGTGCCGTGTGGTTCACCCTGCGCACGCGGGGCGTGCAGTTCCGCCTGCTGGGCGAGATGATGCGCGTGCTGGGCGAGTCGGCCGGAAGCGGCCCGGAGGGCGAGCGGCACGTCTCGTCGTTCCAGGCTTTCGCCGTGTCGCTGGCCAGCCGCGTCGGCACGGGGAATCTCGCGGGCGTCGCCACGGCCATCGTCGTCGGGGGACCCGGCGCGGTCTTCTGGATGTGGGTCATCGCCCTTGTGGGCGCCGCGAGCGCTTTCGTCGAGTCGACCCTCGCGCAGCTTTACAAACGCCGCGGCAGGGACTCTTTCATCGGCGGCCCGGCCTACTACATGGAACGCGGTCTCGGGCGGAGGTGGATGGGCGTGCTGTTCGCCGTGCTGATCTCCGTGACCTTCGGATTCGCCTTCAACTCGGTGCAGAGCAACACGATCTGCGCCGCGTGGGAGGGAGCTTTCGGCGCCGATCGTGTGTGGGCGGGCGTCGTGCTCACGGCGCTGACGCTGCTCATCATCTTCGGCGGCATACGGCGCATTGCGCGTGTCAGCGGCGTGATCGTCCCGATTATGGCGCTGGGGTACATCGTGCTGGCGCTGGGCGTCGTGCTGTTCAACCTCGGGCGGCTGCCCGAAGTGCTGGAGCTGATCGTCGCCGACGCTTTCGGCTGGGAGCAGACGCTGGGAGGCGCGGTCGGCGCGGCGTTGATGCAGGGCATCAAGCGGGGACTTTTCAGCAACGAGGCCGGTATGGGTTCGGCTCCGAACGTCGCCGCCACGGCCCACGTTTCGCATCCCGTGAAGCAGGGGCTTATCCAGACCTTCGGGGTCTTCACCGATACGCTCGTCATCTGCACCTGCACGGCCTTCATCATCCTGTTCGGGGGCGTTCCCGACGCTTCGCTCAACGGCATTCAGCTGACGCAGGCGGCTCTGGAGAGCGAGATCGGTCCTGCGGGCGGGGGGTTCGTCGCCGTGGCGATCTTCCTGTTCGCCTTTTCGTCGATCATCGGCAATTATTACTACGGCGAAGCCAACATCCGCTTCATCACTCCGCGGCCGTGGGCGCTGACGCTCTACCGGCTGCTGGTCGGCGCGATGGTGCTCTTCGGATCCGTGGCGACGCTCGATCTGGCATGGAGCCTGGCCGATGTGACGATGGCGCTGATGACGCTGTGCAATCTGGCGGCGATCGTGCTGCTGGGCCGTCAGGCCTTCCTGCTGCTGGCCGACTACACGGCCCAGAAGCGGCAGGGCATCAAAAATCCGGTCTTCACGAAAGACCGGATTCCCGAATTGAAAGACAAGGCCGAGTGCTGGTAGCGCATTACTCCACCAGCCGGCGCGTCACGCTCCACCGCTGCATCAGCCGCACCACCGCCCAGCTCACGGCGAAGGCCCCGCAGGCGATCAGCGCGATGCGCGCCAGCGCGGGAAGTCCCGGAATCCGCTGCACGAGGTCGTAGCCGGCCTGAACGAAGATGAAGTGGCAGAGGTAGATGCCGAACGTCGCGCCCGCCAGCCGCGAGAGCCATGCGCGGGGCCGTGCGGCGGCCTTCTGCACGAGGATGAAGACCGGGGCGGTCATCATAAAGACGTTGATGCCGGCGAAATACCAGACGATTTCGAGGTAGGCGTAGTTGCCCGGGAAATGTTTCTGCATCACCACGTAGCCCAGCCCCGTGGCGAGGTATCCGGCGAGGAAGGTCGGGATGCAGATGCCCAATGTCCTGCGCCAGTTCCATGCGGGCGGGAATTTCACGAGGTAGAAGGCCAGCACGAGGTAACCGGCGAAGCCCGAGACGTAGTGGAACGTGCCGAACTCGTTCCAGTCGCAGACGCCGTAAAGCCCCGTGTTGCCGTAATTGCCCGTGTAGCCCAGCGCCGGGGCCAGCATCTTCACGTAGGGCAGCAGCAGCGTCAGGCCCCAGATCGCGAGGACGCTCTGCAACTCGCGCCGCGAGGCCCGTTCGAGCCACGGGCTGATCAGCGGCATGATCAGATAAAGTCCTATCAGCATATAGAGATACCAGAGCGGCGTGGTGTCGTAGCAGAAGTTGAAGACGAAGGTCCACATCTTGTGCAGCGTCGCTTCGCCGGTGAACAGCGCGGGGTCGATCGACGGGCTGGAGGTCCCGACGTAGCGCATATACAGGTAGTAGAGCACGGGCAGCGTCAGCGACCAGAAGACCAGCGCCAGGAGGACGCGGCCGATGCGCTTGCGGTAGAAAGCCCCCGTTCCGGTCCGCACGGGCAGCAGCAGCACGCCCGACATCATCACGAACAGCGGCACGCAGGCCCGGACGAAACTGCCTGCCAACGCTCCTTGCAGGAAGGTGGCGCGGTCGCTGTCGAACACGGCGACGAAGGCGTCGCAGCTGTGGGAGAAGACCACCAGGAAGCAGGCGATCACGCGCAGGAGGTCCACCCAGCCGATGCGTTCGCGGGCCGGGACGTTCAGGTCGGGAAGTCGGTTCTTCATTGTCGCAGAAATGGATTTCCGGCGAAGGTACGAAAAAAATCCGGGACCGCCGTGCGTTTTCGCCGCGGCGTCCCGGATTTTTGGTTGTCCGCACTCCCTCCGGCGGACGTCCCCTTCGGGTCAGTTGACCACCACCGTCGGGAAGTATTCGCGCAGCAGGGCCGCGGCGCGGTCGAGCTGTTCGGGGGTGTTCTCCCGCACGTCGCGGAGTTTGTACTCCAGCCCCATCGCCTCGTACTTATGCACTCCGAGGGTGTGGTAGGGGAGCAGTTCGACCCGCTCGACCGACTTGTAGCCGCCGAGGCGTTCGCCCAGCGCACGGATGTCGGCTTCGGCGTCGCTGATGCCCGGAACCAGCACGTAGCGTAGCCAGAAGGGTTTTCCGTGGGCTTCGAGCCAGGCGGCCGTGCGGAGCGTCTGCGCGTTTTCGCGTCCGGTGAGGGCGCGGTGGCGTTCGGGATCGGCCTGCTTCACGTCCAGCAGCACCAGGTCGACCAGCCCCAGCAGCTCCTCGACGGCCGGGTTCCACACCCCGCCGTTCGAGTCGATGCAGACGTGGATGCCGGCCTCCTTCAACGACTTTACGAGCGGAACAAGTTCCGCGGCCTGGAAGGTGGGTTCCCCGCCCGAGAAGGTCACGCCGCCGCGCCGCCCGAAGAAGGGCTTCTGGTCGACGGCCATGCGCAGGATCTCCGCAGGGTCGGTCAATGTGCCCGCTCCGGCCTCGATCGTGTCGGGGTTGGCGCAGTAGAGACAGCGGAAATTGCAGCCTTGGAGGAAAACGACGAGCCGGAGTCCCGGCCCGTCGAATGTTCCCATGGATTCGTAAGAATGTACACGAAGCATGATTGTTCCTTGTTTTTGAATAAGGGGGTTCGGGCGCAAACCGGGTTCCGGTATGCAAATCCTGCGCCCGCCCCTAAAAGCGGCTTTTCAAGCCGTTACATCCTTTCGTGGAAGCTGCGGCTGATGACTTCGAGCTGGTGTTCGCGGCTCAACTTGGTGAAGTTCACGGCGTAGCCCGAGACGCGGATCGTCAGCTGCGGATATTTCTCGGGGTGCTCCATGGCGTCTTCGAGCATCTCGCGGTTCAGCACGTTGACGTTCAGGTGGTGTGCGCCCTTGGTGAAATAGCCGTCGAGCATCGTCACGAGGTTCTCGATACGCTCTCCGGCCGTCGGGCCGAGCGATTTGGGCACGATCGAGAAGGTGTTCGAAATACCGTCCTGCGAGTCGCGGTAACGCATCTTGGCCACCGAGGCGAGCGAAGCGATGGCGCCGCTCTTGTCGCGGCCGTGCATCGGGTTGGCTCCCGGGGCGAAGGCCACGCCCTTGAGGCGTCCGTCGGGCGTTGCGCCGGTCTTCTTGCCGTACATCACGTTCGAGGTGATCGTCAGCAGCGACAGCGTCGGGCGGGCGTTCTTGTAGACGGGCAGCTTCTTCAGCTCCTCGCTGAAGTAGTAGACGAGGTCCACGCCCAGGTGGTCGACACGGTCGTCGTTGTTGCCGTAGCAGGGGAATTCACCCTCGATGTCGAAGGCTTCGGTGAGACCCTCGGCGTTGCGGCGGGGCGTCACGCGGGCGTATTTGATGGCCGAGAGCGAGTCGAGGGCGATCGAGAGACCGGCCACGCCGTAGGCGAGATTGATGCGGGGATCGGTGTCGACGAATGCCATCTGGGCCTTCTCGTAGTAGTACTTGTCGTGCATGTAGTGGATGATGTTCATGGCCTCGTTGT
>UMHU01082517.1_pt1 | contig 18025 bp, 12 predicted proteins | sample 1965591 | NCBI WGS metagenome assembly UMHU01 (sample SAMEA4836101, study PRJEB28245) | human gut metagenome | biome: gut microbiome; material: fecal sample | place: Denmark | collected 2008
CACACAAACAGCGGAGGTCGCAGTGAAAAGCGCCTCATGAAATGGCGTTACGCACCCGGCTGTTGTGGAAAGCGGCAGCATCAGCAGCAGCGCACCCAACAGAATGACCCCGGCAAAGCCCAATATGATAATTTGAAAAGACGAAAGGCGGTGCTTTCTGCAAACCATTTCTTCCGACATCATCCTCACCCCTTATGAATCGCACGATTGCTTTATTGTTCGCAGGTCAAACAGACGCCGCATTGCCTGACTGTGATGAAGGATACCCTGTACGCACTCAGATCGGAGACCGTGATCTCCAAATTCTGAGCGGTAAAGGAATCGCCCTTACTGGGGACTCTATTCAGCTGCTCCATGACCCAGCCGCCGACGGAAACACTGTCCGATTCCAGCTTGACGCCAAAGAATTCCATAAAATCCTCCAAGCTGACGGAGCAGTCCACGCGGTAGGTATTCTCGTCCAGCTTTTCAAAATCTTCTTCTACCTCGTCGTGTTCGTCCCAAATTTCACCGACCAGTTCTTCCAGAATATCCTCCATCGTAACAATACCAAGCGTCCCGCCAAAATCGTCTACGACTACGGCGACATGGGACTTCTGATGCTGGAGCATTTTCAAAATATCCCGGATCTTCGTGTGCTGATAGACGAACAGCGGCTCCGTCATGATCTCCGCAATAGGCTGATCCGTCATCTTGCCGTTGATATAGAAGTCCTTCTGATGAAGAACGCCGACGATCTGATCGATGGTATCCCGGTAGACCAGCAGACGGGAAAAGCGGGACTGCGTAAAGGCTCTGGCAATTTCCTCATGGCTCTCGCCGATGTCCACGGCCTCCAAGTCGATTCGATGGGTCAGAATTTCTGCCGCCGTCAGGTCTCGGAACTCAAGGGCATTGCGCAGCAGCTCGCCCTCGTTTTCGTCAATGCCGCCATCCTGCTCCACGTCCTGCATAAAAAGAAGCAACTCCTCGTGGGACATTTTTGCATCGTCATCTGTCTTGAAGAAGCGGGAAACCAGCTTTTTCCACTGGGAAAAGAGAAAATTCAACGGTGTCAGCACCCAAACCCAAAGGCGGATAAAGGGCGCGCTGAACAAAGCAAAGCGTTCAGGGGCGTCCTTTGCAATACTCTTGGGGGTGATCTCACCAAAAATCAAAACAACGATCGTTACGACGACCGTAGAAACCGTTGCGCCGATGTCGCCGTAAAGTCCGACGAACAGAAGTGTGCCGATGGACGCCACCATGATATTGACGATATTGTTGCCGATCAGGATGGTGGAGATCAGCTTGTCATAATCTTGGGACAGCTTGAGCGCCAGCGCTGCCCGCTTGTTGCCGTTGTCCGCCAACACCTTGAGGCGGGTCTTATTCAGAGACGAGAATGCCGTTTCTGTGGCGCTGAAATAGGCGGACATGACGATGCAGGCCACCATTGCGAAAATGCTTCCAAAATAATTCACTTCAAACTCCTTTATGTTCTGTTCATACGATCATTTCATGCAAAAAAGACACACCTATACCCGATACCGCAGCAAAGGGCGTAGATATGCCACATACGAACAGACCATATAAGAGCAGTTACCGTTGTCATCGCTACTGTCGTTTTCCACGGATTTCTTTCTCCTTTTTGCTGTGTGCTTATATTATAGCATTTTTCCGGTGTAGATTCGGTAAAGAAACGAGTGCGGCGCAATCTCCTCCTGTGAGAAATCTTGAAGCGCTTCCGCTTATGCGATATAATAACTGCTGGCAGTTATTTATACCACTGGATTTAAGCCGTTTTTCTCCCGGGCTTCGCCCGAAACCGAAAAGCATGGCGTATGATACCGCAATAAATTTCAGGAGAAGCATGATGAAGAATCGACAGCGACAAAAGGATACTCTATTTTCGATCCTTATTTTTTGCAGTGCCTTTGCCGTCAATTTGCTGATTCAGAAGCTCTTTACCATGCAGACGCTGGTACCCATGATCTTTGTGTTCGGCGTGTTTTTGATCTCGCTGAAAACCCACGGGTATTGCTATGGCATCACTTCGGCAATCGTCAGCGTATTTGCGGTGAATTTTGCCTTTACCTATCCCTATTATGTCTTCGACTTTTTCGTGGGGGAAAGCATCTTATCTGCCGTCATTATGCTGGCAGTTGCCGTTTTCACCAGTACGCTGAACAGCCGCATTCGGGATCAGGAAAAGCTGCGGGCAGAGAACGAAAAAGAGCGAATGCGGGGCAATTTGCTGCGGGCGATCTCCCATGATCTGCGCACACCACTCACCTCTATATACGGGTCCTCCTCCACGCTGATCTCCAAGTATGATGCGCTGCCAAAGGAGCAGCAGCTCAAGCTGTTGGGAGAAATTCAGGAGGACAGCGAATGGCTCATCCGCATGGTTGAAAATCTTCTGTCGGTTACAAGAATCGACGGCGCAAAAGTGGAAGTCGTGAAGACACCCACGGTTCTGGATGAGCTGATCGACTCGGTTCTCATGAAGTTTTCCAAAAAGTATCCGAATCAGAAGGTCATCACACAGATACCGGAGGAATTTGTGGACATTCCCATGGATTCGCTCCTTATTGAACAGGTACTGCTGAATCTTCTGGAAAATGCCGTATTCCACGCAAAAGGCATGACGGAGCTGACGCTTTCCGTTTCTCTTGTGGGGGATAAGGCGGTATTTGAGGTTGCCGACAACGGCTGCGGCATCCCGGAGGATGCACTTCAAAAGATTTTCACCGGAAGTTATGAAAAGTCCGCCGCGCCGGTGGACGGAACCCGCAGCAATATGGGGATCGGACTATCCGTGTGCGCCGCCATCGTCAAGGCGCACGGCAGCGAGATCACTGCGGAAAATAGGAAGGGCGGCGGTGCGGTATTCCGCTTTGCTCTGGAAAGAGGGGGTGAGGACGATGGGCAATAACAAGTACAAAATCCTGATCGTAGAGGATGAGGCCAACATCCGAAGCTTTATCAAAGCCAATCTGGAAACCAGCGACTATCAGGTGCTCTGTGCGGAAACCTGCGAGCTTGGCATGATGATGTATGCCTCCCATCATCCGGACCTCATCCTTTTGGATCTTGGTCTGCCGGATCGAGACGGTATGAGCTTGATTCAAGAAGTTCGGGAGACAGACACCGTGCCCATCATTGTGCTTTCCGCCCGTTCCAACGAGAGGGACAAGGTGGAGGCGTTGGATCTGGGGGCGAATGACTATATCACCAAGCCCTTTGGCACGGAGGAATTGCTGGCTCGTATCCGTGCCGTTCTCCGCAGCCATCGGCACAGCGAAGAGAAGGAAAGCAGTCCCGGCGGAAAATTCCGCCTGCAGGATTTGCTGATCGATTATGATACACGGCAGGTTTTTGTAGGGAAAGAGGAGATCGACCTGACCCAGACGGAATACAACATCATGGCGTTTCTCTCCGTTCACGCCGGAAAGGTGCTGACGTATGCCGCCATCATTCGGGCGGTCTGGGGGTATTCGGACTATGGCAGCGTCAAGAAGCTGCAAGTCAACATGAAGAACATCCGCAAGAAAATGGGCGTGACGCCCGGCGAAAAGCGCTACATCATCAATGAGCTTGGCGTCGGATACCGTATGCTGGCGGAGGATGAGGCATAGCGCTGCCAAAGTTCTGCGCCGCTTGACAGGCGTGGTACAACACAAATGAGCTTTTTCCGTTTCTATCCCAAACGGAGAAGGCTCATTTTTTGTTTGGAGGATCAAAGGAGTGAAACGCCTTGTATCTCTCTGCGCCGGTGCGCAGGGCAGCTTGAATATTCTTAGTAATGTTGCAGCAGGCGATTTTCGCAACTGCGTATCGCCGGTTCCTCTACGCCATTTTTACGCCATTTCTGCGTGGGGATGCGTAGGGAAATAGGAACTTTTATGTTTTGACTTCATCCGAAAATGCCTGTCCTATCAAGCTTTATCGGCATTTGTGCGTTTGCGGAGAGTTTCAGAAACCGGCTCGCTTTCGCCGATACCTAATTTCATAGTTTTTCGCTCTCCTTATGCTTTAGAGGCGGCAGAGCCGCCAGTTTTACCGGATAGAGGCGCCCCGGCAGGCCGATGCCCACCGAGACGAAGCGTAAAATCGCCGGAAGGACAAGCTGTCAGGCGTGTTTACCCTTGCTCATTCCTGATATTATCATACCATGTCGGCGGCAGATGCACAATAGGAAAAAGGCTCCGGCGGCGCAAAATCTCCTCTCCTTCGGCACAGACGGGGGCAGGAAAGCCCTGCGGCCCGTGTGGGCGCAGGGCTTTCTCCCGATGAAGCTTAGTCCTTCTTATTCTTGCGCTTAGTGACAAGCAGCACCACCAGCACGATGATGCCCACGCCAGCCACAGCCAACACGACCCACAGGGCGGTCACGTTGCTGCTGTCGCCGGTGGCGGGGGTATCGGGCGTAGTGGGTACCTCCGGCTGGGTGGGCTGGGAAGGCTCACCCGGCTTGCCGGGCTCCTCATACCGCAGCAGGGAGATGTCCACCCCCAGGCGGATGGTCTTGCCGGCGAAGTCGGTGGTATTGCTGTTCACCAGCTCTGCCACACCCGCCAGCTGCCGGGCGGCGGTGATGGTGAACTCCGTAGCCGTCCCGTTATACCACGAGAGATCCACTGCCCCGCCCCGGCGGGTGGTGGAGAAGTATTCCACCATGACCTGCTCTTCCGTTACGCCCTCCGGCAGGGTATCGGCGTAGCCGGAAGCCGTCTCGGTAAAGGCCGCTCATTGCCTTCGCCGTCCGTATAGTGGATGGCGGCAGCGTCATAGCCTTCCCGCCGCTCTGCCTGCACCTGCCCGTCCAGAGCCGAGACCGGCATCACCAGACTCAGCACCATGCACAAAGTCAGCAGCAGCGCCGATACACGCTTCCTGTGCTGCTTTCTGTGCAGGCCCCTTCCTCTCTGAAAATCTTTGTATGCAGCCCCATAGGGCATGATATACAGCTTCACGGCTTGGCCGGGTCATAGACGCAGCTGCGGACCGTGCCACCGGTGACCGGCACCTGCGCCACCGTCAGAGGGATACGGTACAGGGTGTGCAGCAACTCCTCCGTCAGCATCTCCTCCACCGGGCCGCAGGCCGCCACCGTGCCGCCGTGGAGGGCCAGCACATGGGTGGCGAAGCGAAGGGCGTGCTCCGGATCATGGGTGGACAGCAGCACCGTGTAGCCCTGCTCCGTCAGGCGGCGCACCTGCTGCAGGAGCCTAAACTGGTTGCCGTAATCCAGATTGGCGGCAGGCTCGTCCATCAGCAAGATCCTCGCCTGCTGGGCCAAGGCCCGTGCAATGAGGGTCAGCTGCCGCTCGCCGCCGGAAATGCGGCGGATGCCCCGGTCTGCCAGCGGGGCGATGCCCACCAGCTCCATCATGCGCTGCGCCGTCTCCAGCTGCTGCCGTCCCGGCTGCCGCAGAGGCTCCAGCCCTCCGGCGGCGCCCATGAGCACCGTGTCCCGGACGGTGTAGTCGAACAACGGCTGGCTGGACTGGGGGATATACGCCGCCAGACGAGCCAACTCCCGCCGGGGCAGATGCCGCACGTCCCGCCCGCACAGGGAGATACTCCCCTGATAGTGGGACAGAAAGCCCAGCATACAGCGGAACAGGGTACTCTTCCCCGCCCCGTTGGGCCCCACCACTGCCACCAGCTGTCCGGGCTCGGCCCGGAAGCTGACATCCCGCAGCACCGGGTGAGCGCCATAGGAAAAGGAGAGTCTCTCCACGTCAATGCTCATGCCGTCGCCCTCCCGTGATAATGAGATACAGAAACAGCGGCGCTCCCACGAAGGCCGTCAGGATACCCAGAGGCAGCTCACCGGTGGTCACCAGCCGAGCGATGTCATCCACCGCCAGCAGGAAAGCCGCTCCAAACAGGGCCGCCGCCGGGATCAGCCGCCGGTAGTCGTAGCCGAACAGCATCCGACAGAAGTGGGGGATCACCAGACCCACCCAGCCGATCATGCCGGACACCGCCACACTGGCGGCGGTCAGCAGCGTGGCGCACAGGATCACCACCAGACGCAGTGCCCCCGTCCGCACGCCCATGGACTGGGCCTCCTCCTCCCCCACCGTCAGCAGGTTCATCCGCCAGCGCAGGAGAAACAGCGGCAGCAGTCCCACCGCCACCGGCAGCACCAGAAAGCGCACGTCCTCGGCCTTGATGGAGCTGAGGCTGCCCATGAGCCAATAGGTGATGGCGGGCAGCTGCTGCTGGGTATCCGCCACCAGCTTGATAAAGGACGTCCCGGCGGAAAACAGGGAGGAGATCATCATACCCGCCAGGATCAGCGCCACCGTGGGGTCTGAGCGAGACAGACGGCTCACCAGCCACGCCGCCGCCACGGCCAGCAGTCCGAAGCAAAAGGCGGACAGGGAGATGCCGAAATACCCGGCCCCCAGCAGGATAGCCAGCGCTGCGCCGAAGCCTGCGCCGGTGGAGGCCCCCAGAATATCCGGCGACACCATGGGGTTGCGGAACATTCCCTGATAGGCCGTGCCGGAGACGGCCAGCGCCGCACCCACCAGCGCTGCCGCCGCAATGCGGGGCAGACGGATGGCAAACACCACCTTCTCGTCGCTGACGGACCAGTCCGCAGCGCCGCCGGTGAGCCTTGTCCACAGCATATGCAGGAGTTTACCCGCAGACAGACCGTAGCGCCCCACCAGCATGGAACCCAGCAGAAGCAGCAGGCACACCCCGCCCAGCAGGAGAAAGCGCCGCCGGTAGGTCCTCCCGGTCATCAACTTCTCCATGGGTCAGTTCCCCGCCGCATTGGGGACGATGTAATAGGTGCCGGTCTTGGCATCATAGTACACCTCACCCCGCTTTTCCAGATCCTCGCCGCCGGAGAGGCCCTCCGGCTGCTGGAGCCGCTTCGCATGGTCTCCAGCAGCCGGGGCAGACTGGCGTTCATATGCCGCCGCTCTCCCGGCAGCTCCGCCAGCCACCAACCCAGTAAAAACACGGAAAACGCCAGCAGCAGGCAGATCACCACCGGGATCTCCATGGCGCCGGCTGCTGCCCGCAGGATATTGTGAAGCAAGGTACTCATTTATTCGTCCCTCTCTTTTTTGAAATACAGCACACCGGCGCCGTCGCCGGGTCCGCCGGTGATGCCGCCGGTCTGGGCCGCCCACCCCTCCAGCACCCGTGCGCCGTCGCTGATGGTGGTGCCGCCCTGCGGGCCGGTCTGTCCATCGGATTAACTGCCGCCGGGGGCAGAGGGGTCTGTCCCTCCGGCGGCGGGCTTGCCGCCGGCGCCGGGCTTTTCAGGCTCTGTGGGATTCTCCGGCTGATCCGGTTGCGTCGGCTCCTCCGCCCTTCCCGGCAGCAGGCATACCGCCGTCAGGCAGGCCAGCATCCATAGGGTCAGCCGCCGCAGGCGGATATTGCACTTCTTCCTCGCAGGTTCTCTTCCCCGTATGGGGTCACGTCCGCAGGGTGGATCGGCTCAGCATCTCGGCCGCCTCCTCCGCCGACAGGTCATAGTGCCAGAACAGCCGGTAGTACTCCTGTGCCACAGCCGTCATATCGTAGTCATACAGCTGGGGGTACAGCAGATTCCCCAGCCACCAGATGCCCAGCACCCGGTTCACCGACGGCGGGGAACTCATCCAGTCGTAGGGCAGGCCCGGTATCTCGTAGTACCGCCCCTGCTGCACGGCGGTGAGGCCCGCCCAGTCCCCTTCCGTCAGGGTATCGTAGGGGCCGCCGGAGGACAGCAGAATAACATCCGGCTCCACGGCGTATACCTCCTCCAGACTGACGGTGGTACCGCCGCCCCGGTTGGTAACTTCTTCCGGGATGATGGCGTTCACCGCCCCCACAAGGTCGATGACATCCGCCTGTGCGGACCCGGCTGCATTGCAGGCAAGGCCCGTGGATCCGGTGCCGAAGAGCACCTTGAGTCGCTGAGACTCCGGAATTTTTGCGGCGTTGGTCTGGGCCATGATGACAGTGCGGTCAATGAACTGCGCCAGTTCCTCCGCCTGCTCCTGCCGCCCCAGAATGTCCCCCAGCGTCCGGTAGGCCGCCGCCATATCATCCAGATCCGCTTCGATGAAGATGGTGGGGATGCCCGTCTGCTTCTGAATGGTGTCCATGTCCTTGGCGATGCTGTCCTTGGCGTCGCCCAAGTCGATAATGAGCTGGGGCTGGGCGGCGATGAGGGACTCCATATTCAGGTTGGCCTTGCTGCCGTAGAATTGGCCGAAGGTGGGCAGATACCGCATCTCCTCCGGAAAATAGGGCATCTGTGCAGTACTGGGGCTGCTGCTGAGCCCCACAAGCAGGTCATAGGCCACCGGCATCAGGATCATCTGGGCTGTGGAGCCGCTGGGTGCGATGCGTGTGATCTCGGCAGGGATCTCCACCTGCCGTCCGGCGGAGTCGGTGATCATCCGGGTCTCCACCCCTTTCAGGGGGTCGTAGCCCGTCTGCTTGCCGCCGCAGCCAACCAGCAGGCACAGGCACAGCGCCAGTACCAGCGATATCCACCGCTTTCCACTCGTTCTCTTCACCGTTTTCTCCTCCGTTATCCTCATTTGCATATCACGCTCGCCGAAAAGAGCGCCGCACCATGGCGGCAGTCTTTTCTATCGTAAGTCTATTTTACCATCTGCCCCGGCAAAAGAAAATATCCTTTTCGCAAAGCAGAACATAATTCCGTATGGCGGAACGCCCTACGCATGATAGCCCAGCTCCCGGCTGAGACTCCCGGCGGCGGCGCAGACCATGTCCACCGCCTCCTCGAACTCCCCGGAGGTAACATGGCGAAACAGGCCCACCACCGTCAGGGTGTAGCGCATCTGCCCCTCCCTGTCGAACACCGGAGCCGACACGGACCGCAAGCCGATCTTGTACTCGCCGTTTTCGATGGCGCAGCCCTTCCGGCGGATGTGTTCCAGCTCCTCCAGCAGATCCGGCAGGGTCACGATGGTATGGGGGGTAAAGGGATCCATGCCCTGACCGTTCATCAGATAGCGCACCGTGGCATCCGGTAGCTGGGACAGCAGCAGTTTCCCCTGCGACGTGGCGTGAAGGGGCGTACGGCCGCCGATCTCCGAGGCCACCTGGATCCCCGTGCCGCTGACCCGCTGGTCGATGACCACGATGTTGCTGCCCTCCACGCAGGAGAGCAGGGCCGTATACTGGGTCTGTTGAGCCAGCCGCTCCAAATGGGGACGGGCGCAGCGGGTGATCTCCCACGCAGCGGACACGCCGCAGCCCCACTCGAACAGCTTTGTCCCCAGGTAGTACCGGCCATCCGACTCCTGCCGGATGCAGCCGTAGCTCCGCAGGGTGGCCAGCAGCGAGTGGATGGTGCTCTTGGGGTAGCCGGAGGCCTGACTCAGCGCCTGAAGGGTCATGGGGACCCGGCTCCGGTTCAGCAGCTCCAGCAGCTCCAGCGCCTTGCCCAGCGACCGCACGCTTCCCTTTTCCTGCGGCATCATACGTCCTCCTCCCGCCGGGGGATGGGCCGAAAGTCCGGCTTTCCCGGCAAGCTGCCGGGCAGCCCTCGCTCCATAGGCGGCGGTGGTGGCACCTCGTCGTCCCGCTCCCCGGCATAGAAGGCCCGGTTGTTCTCCACCAGCTCCGCCAGCGTCACCGGACGATAGCGGTTCACATCCACTCCGGCATTCAGCACACGGGGCAGCTGCTGCAGCAGCTCATAGTCCCGGCCCCGTCCGTGGTGGAGGTGTCCGTGGATCATGTAGCCCCGCTTGTGGTACAGCATGGGATAGTGGCACAGGAGGATGTGCGTCTCCCCGTCGTCGATCTCGTTGAAGTCCGTCACCGTCTCGAACCAGCGGTACAGCCGCCCGGCGTCCTCATAGCCGGTGTCGTGGTTGCCACGGATCAGGTGCTTATGGCCCGACAGCCGCTCCAGCAGCTCTCCCGGCACCCGGCCGCCGTTCCAGCCGATGTCTCCCACCAGATAGACGGTGTCCTCCGGACCCACGGTGTCGTTCCAGTTTTTCACCAGTGCCTCGTCCATCTCCTCTACGGTGGCAAAGGGCCGGGAGGGAAGCAGCAGTGCATAGTGAAAGTGCAGATCGGCGGTATAGTAGATCATGGTGCTCTCCCTTCTCCGGCGGTTATTTTTCTCTATCATACCGTCTCCGCCGGTCTGCGTCAAGAGTTCATTCCGTATGGCGGAATTTTTCTACGTTTTTCCGGCCTCAGATTCCGCTATGCCGTCGAAATGACCAATTCCCCGGAAATGGGCCAACGCAGCCCATCGGGAAAAGCCTCCGTTTCCGGGCAGAAAAAAGAGCGCCCCGCAGGGCGCTCTTTTCCGTACGTTATGATAGGGATCGCTTACTCCTCCGTCTCGTCGGCAGGTTCTTCCGCAGGCATGGTCTCCTCCATGGATACGCTGTCGGCAGCGCCCTCCTCAGGCACCAGCTCCTCAGCGAAATGGCGGTAGGCGTTCAGGCCGGCGCCGGCGGGGATCAGCTTACCGATGATGACGTTCTCCTTCAGGCCCACCAGATGGTCCACCTTGCCCTTGATGGCGGCCTCGGTCAGAACCTTGGTAGTCTCCTGGAAGGAGGCAGCGGACAGGAAGGAATCGGTGGCCAGAGATGCCTTGGTGATACCCATCAGCAGCTGGGTATAGGTGGCCTCCTGCAGCGGCTCACCGGTCTCGGCGTTGACCTCACCGGCGGCGATGCGGGCCCGCACCTTGGCGTTCTCGTCCTCCACCTCCAGCACGTCGGCCATGGCGCCGGACAGCAGGCCGGTGGCGTCATTGGCATCCTCCACACGGACCTTCCGCATCATCTGGCGGACAATGACCTCGATGTGCTTATCGTTGATGTCCACGCCCTGCTGACGGTACACCTTCAGGACCTCCTGAATGAGGTAGTTATGCACCGCCGAAGCGCCACGGATCCGCAGCACATCGTGGGGATTCAGTGCGCCGTCCTGCAGCTGGCGGCCCTTCTCGATGACCTCGCCGTCCCGCACCTGCAGACCGGTGTGGGGCATGGAGTAGGTCCGGGTATCGCCGTCGTCGGCGGTGACGATGATGTTCAGCAGGCTGCCCTTGGTGGCATCCTCGAAGCGGACCTTACCGGCGATCTCCGACAGGGTGGCCATCTTCTTGGGCTTGCGGGCCTCGAACAGCTCCTCCACTCGGGGAAGACCCTGGGTGATGTCGCCGCCGGCCACGCCGCCGGTATGGAAGGTACGCATGGTCAGCTGGGTACCGGGCTCACCGATGGACTGTGCGGCGATGATGCCGACGGCCTCGCCGGGTCCCACCGGCTTGGAGGTGGCCAAGTTCATACCGTAGCACTTGGCGCAGATACCGCTGTGGGCCTTGCAGGTCAGCACGGTGCGGATCTCGGCGGAGTGGATATCGAACTTCTCCATCAGGGCGGCGTCGTCCTCGGTCATCATGTGATCCTTGGAGATCAGCACCTCGTCGGTGCCGGGCTTCAGGATGTCCCGCACCGGGAAGCGGCCCTTGACACGCTCGGAGAACTTCTCGATGACCTGGCCGTTCTCGCTGATCTCGGACACCACGATGCCCTTGTCCACGCCGCAGTCATCCTCACGGATGATGACATCCTGGCACACGTCCACCATGCGGCGGGTCAGATAACCGGAGTCTGCGGTACGCAGAGCCGTATCGGCCAGACCCTTACGGGCGCCACGGGAGGAGGTGAAGTAGTCCAGCACGGACATACCCTCACGGAAGTTTGCCTTGATGGGGATCTCGATGGTCTTACCGGCGGTGTTGGCCATCAGGCCACGCATACCGGTCAGCTGACGGATCTGCTTCATGGAGCCACGGGCGCCGGAGTCAGCCATCATGAAGATGGGATTATACTTATCCAGACTGGCGGTCAGGGCGTCGGTAACGTCGTTGGTGGTCTTTTCCCACTCACGCACCACCAGCTTGTAGCGCTCCTCGTCGGTGATGAAGCCCATGTTGTACTGGTCCTCGATATCCACCACTCGCTGCTCCGTCTCGGCAATGAGGGAGTACTTCTTCTCGGGTACCGTCATATCCGCAATGGAGATGGTGATGGAGCCACGGGTGGAGTACTTATAGCCGGTGGCCTTGATGTTGTCCAGCACCTCGGCGGCGATGGTAAAGCCATACTGCTTGATGGTGCGGTCCACGATCTTGCCCAGCAGCTTCTTGCCGCAGGTCTCGGTGATCTCATAGTCAAAGAACTTATCGGAGGGCGTACCGTCCTCGTTGAAGCGCTTGACAAAGCCCAGATCCTGGGGGATGTTGCGGTTGAAGATGATCCGACCGGGAGTCGCCCGCACCACATGGCGCAGCGTCTCGCCGCCCAGTTTCTTCTCCACCCGCACCCACACGGGCTGGTGGATGCCGATGATGTGCTCGTTGTAGGCCATCAGCACCTCGTCCTCGTCCCGGTAGACGTTGAGGCGGTTCTGCTCCTTCTCCTCGTCGGTGAGCTCGTCGTAGTTCTTACCGGCCAGCGCAAAGTCGATGCCCTCGGGCCAGAACTCGTCGTTGGTCATCTGGCACATACCGTTTTCAAACCGCTCGAAGGTCAGGTAGTAGGAGCCCAGCACCATATCCTGCGTAGGCACGGTGACGGGGCCGCCGTCCTGCGGACGCAGCAGGTTGTTGGCCGACAGCATCAGCAGACGAGCCTCGGCCTGAGCCTCGGCGGACAGGGGGACGTGGATCGCCATCTGGTCGCCGTCGAAGTCGGCGTTGAAGGCGGTGCAGTTCAGGGGGTGCAGCTTCAGGGCACGGCCCTCCACCAGCACCGGCTCGAAGGCCTGAATGCCCAGACGGTGCAGCGTAGGCGCACGGTTGAGCATCACGGGGTGATCCTTGATGATCTCGTCCAGAGCGTCCCACACCTCGGTGCGGCCCTTATCCACCATCTTCTTGGCGGACTTGATGTTGTTGGCGGAGCCGTCCTCCACCAGTTTCTTCATGATGAAGGGGCGGAACAGCTCCACGGCCATCTCCTTGGGTACGCCGCACTGGTAGATCTTCAGCTCGGGGCCCACCACGATCACGCTTCGGCCGGAGTAGTCCACACGCTTGCCCAGCAGGTTCTGGCGGAAGCGGCCCTGCTTGCCCTTGAGCATATCGCTCAGGGACTTGAGGGCACGGTTATTGGCACCGGTGACGGGACGGCCACGGCGACCGTTGTCGATGAGGGCATCCACGGCCTCCTGCAGCATCCGCTTTTCGTTGCGGACGATGATGTCGGGGGCGTTGAGCTCCATCAGGCGCTTGAGGCGGTTGTTGCGGTTGATGACCCTGCGATACAGGTCGTTGAGGTCAGAGGTAGCGAACCGGCCGCCGTCCAGCTGCACCATGGGGCGCAGCTCCGGGGGGATCACCGGCAGCACGTCGATGACCATCCACTCCGGCTTGTTGCCGGACAGGCGGAAGGCATCCACCACCTCCAGCCGCTTCACCACACGGACCTTCTTCTGGCCGGAGACGGTTTTCAGCTCGGCGTGGAGCTGCTGGCTCAGGCCCTCCAGATCCACCTGCTGCAAAAGCTTCTTCACGGCCTCGGCGCCCATACCGGCATCGAAGTCATCCTCATACTTCTCCCGCATATCCCGGTATTCCTTCTCGGAGAGGATCTGGTTCTTCACCAGCGGCGTCTCACCGGGATCGGTGACGATATAGGCGGCAAAGTACAGCACCTTCTCCAGAATGCGGGGGCTGATGTCCAGCAGCAGGCCCATCCGGGAGGGGATACCCTTGAAGTACCAGATATGGCTGACGGGGGTGGCCAGTTCGATGTGGCCCATGCGCTCACGGCGCACCTTGGCCCGTGTGACCTCCACGCCGCAGCGGTCGCAGATCTTGCCCTTATAGCGGATCTTCTTATACTTGCCGCAGTGGCACTCCCAGTCCTTGGTGGGCCCGAAGATGCGCTCACAGAACAGGCCGTCCCGCTCCGGCTTCAGGGTGCGGTAGTTGATGGTCTCCGGCTTCTTCACCTCGCCGTAGGACCACTCACGGATCATTTCCGGAGAAGCGATTCCGATTTTAATGGCGTCAAATGTTGCGTAACTCATAGTATGCTGCTCCTCCTGTCCTTAAAATTCTTCCCCGTCGCCGTCGTAGGAGGCGTCCACTTCCTCGTCGGCCACGTAGTCAAAGCCCGCATCCGCCAGCTCGTTGTCGTCGGCATAGCGGTTCTGGCGCTCGTCGTCGGCATCCATCCGGGCCAGATTGAAGGTATCCAGAGCGTCCTCGTCCTCCTTCAGCTCGATCTGGTTGCCGTCCTCGTCCAGCACCTGAATATCCAGGCACAGGGACTGCAGCTCCTTCACCAGCACCTTGAAGGACTCCGGCACGCCGGGGGTCGGCACGTTGTGGCCCTTGACGATGGCCTCGTAGGTGCGGACACGGCCCGTCACATCGTCGGACTTGACGGTGAGGATCTCCTGCAGGGTGTAGCTGGCGCCGTAGGCCTCCAGCGCCCACACCTCCATCTCACCGAAGCGCTGGCCGCCGAACTGGGCCTTGCCGCCCAGAGGCTGCTGGGTCACCAGAGAGTAGGGGCCGGTGGAACGGGCGTGGATCTTATCATCCACCAGATGGTGCAGCTTCAGGAAGTACACATAGCCCACCGTGACCTTGTTGTCAAAGCGCTCGCCGGTGCGGCCGTCGTACAGCCAGCTCTTGCCCTCCGGGTCCAGACCCGCCAGCTGCAGGGCCTCGGAAATATCCTTATCGGTGGCGCCGTCGAAAATGGGGGTAGCCACCTTCCAGCCCAGAGTCTTGGCGGCGTAGCCCAGATGGACCTCCAGCACCTGACCGATGTTCATACGGGAGGGAACGCCCAGGGGGTTCAGCACGATATCCAGCGGCGTGCCGTCGGGCAGGAAGGGCATATCCTCCTGAGGCAGCACACGGGACACAACGCCCTTGTTGCCGTGACGGCCGGCCATCTTGTCGCCCACCTGGATCTTGCGGCGCTGAGCGATGTAGACACGGACCACCTGATTCACGCCCGGCCCCAGCTCGTCGCCGTTTTCACGGGTAAATACCTTGGCATCTACGATGATGCCGCTCTCGCCGTGAGGCACCTTCAGGGATGTATCACGGACCTCACGGGCCTTCTCGCCGAAGATGGCCCGCAGCAGGCGCTCCTCAGCAGTAAGGTCGGTCTCGCCCTTGGGGGTGACCTTGCCCACCAGAATGTCCCCGGCGTGGACCTCGGCGCCCACCCGGATGATGCCCCGCTCGTCCAGATCCTTCAGAGCATCCTCGCCCACGTTGGGGATGTCACGGGTGATCTCCTCAGGCCCCAGCTTGGTGTCACGGGCGTCGATCTCATATTCCTCGATATGGATGGAGGTATACACATCCTCCTTCACCAGCCGCTCGTTGAGCAGCACGGCGTCCTCGTAGTTGTAGCCTTCCCACGTCATGAAGCCCACCAGAATATTGCGGCCCAGAGCGATCTCGCCCTCCTGCGTGGCAGGGCCGTCGGCCAGCACCGTGGGATCGTCGCCGCCGTGGACCCGCTCGCCCACGGAAACGATGGGCTTCTGGTTGATGCAGGTGCCGTGGTTGGAGCGCAGGAACTTGATGAGTTTATAGTCCTTGGTCTCGCCGGCATCATACTTGACGGACACGTTGGTGGCGTCCACCTTGGTGACGATACCGTCGCCCTCGGCCAGCACCGCCACGGCGGAGTCCAGGCAGATCTTATGCTCCATACCGGTGCCCACGATGGGGGCCTCCGGCCGCAGCAGAGGCACGGCCTGCCGCTGCATATTGGCGCCCATCAGCGCACGGTTGGCGTCGTCGTTGGGCAGGAAGGGGATCATGGCCGTAGCGATGGACACCATCATACGGGGGGAGATGTCCATATAGTCCACATACTCCGGCTCCACCTGAATGGTCTCGTCCTGATGGCGGCAGGTGATACGGGGCCCGATGAGGCAGCCGTTCTCGTCCACCGGCTCGGCGGCCTGGCAGACGATGTACTGATCCTCCACGTCGGCGGTCATATAGGTGATCTCGTCGGTGACACGGCCGGAGGGATGCTCCACCCGGCGGAAGGGGGCCTCGATGAAGCCGTACTCGTTGACCCGTGCATAGGTAGCCAGATAGGAGATCAGGCCGATGTTGGGGCCTTCAGGCGTCTCGATGGGGCACATACGGCCATAGTGGCTGTAATGCACGTCACGGACCTCCATGTTGGCACGCTCGCGGGACAGACCGCCGGGTCCCAGAGCGGACAGACGCCGCTTGTGGGTCAGCTCCGCCAGCGGGTTGGTCTGATCCATGAACTGGCTCAGGGGGCTGGAGCCGAAGAACTCCTTGATGGCCGCCGTAACGGGCCGGATGTTGATGAGGCTCTGGGGCGTGACGATATCCAGATCCTGAATGGTCATGCGCTCCCGGATGACACGCTCCATGCGGCTAAAGCCGATGCGGAACTGGTTTTGCAGCAGCTCGCCCACGCAGCGCAGGCGGCGGTTGCCCAGATGGTCGATATCATCCTTGTTGACCAGTCCGTGGGCCAGAGCGTTCATATAGTTGATGGAGGCCAGAATGTCGTCCACGATGATGTGCTTGGGTACCAGATCGTCGGCGTGGAGCCTGCACTGCTCCATCAGCTCCTCGCCGCTGTACTGGCCCAGCAGCTCCTGCAGCACGTCGAAGCGCACCCGCTCCTTGATGCCGCAGCACTCCTTGGGATCGAAATCCACGTAGCGGCTCATGTCGCACATCCGGTTGGTGAACACCCGGATCACATCGCCGCTGTCCAGCTTCACGGAGACCTCCGCCACGCCGATGGCGTCCAGCTCCCGGCACTCTGCGCCGGTGAGGACGTGGCCCTCGTCGAAGAGGATCTCTCCGGTGGCGGGGTCGGCCACAGGCATAGCCAGCTGCTGGCCCTTGGCCAGCGTCCACAGGGTCAGCTTCTTATTGAACTTATACCGGCCCACGATGCTCAGATCGTACCGCCGGGGATCGAAGAACAGGTTCTGCATCAGGGTCTCGGCGGAGTCCAGCGTGGGGGGCTCGCCGGGGCGCAGCTTGCGGTAGATCTCCAGCATGGCGTCCTCATACGTCTTGCAGGCGTCCTTCTCCAGGGTCGCCACGATACGGGGATCGTCACCGAAGCGGTCCATGATCTCGCTGTCAGTCTTGAGGCCCAGCGCACGGATCAGGCAGGTGATGGGCAGCTTCCGGTTCTTATCGATGCGGACCCAGAACACCTCGCTGGTGTCGGTCTCGTACTCCAGCCATGCGCCACGGTAGGGGATGACGGTGGAGGTCAGCAGGGGCAGATCGGTCTTGAGGTCGATCTCCTTGCCGTAGTAGATGCCGGGGGAGCGGACGATCTGGCTGACCACCACACGCTCGGCGCCGTTGATGACAAAGGTGCCGGAGTGGGTCATCAGGGGGAAATCACCCATGAAGATCTCCTGCTCCTTAATTTCGCCCGTCTCCTTGTTCCGCAGCCGCACGCTGACCTTCATGGGGGCGGCATACGTGGCATCACGGGCCTTGCACTCCTCCACGTCATACTTGGGCTTCTCGTCCATGCTGTAATCGATAAAGCTCAGCTCCAGATTACCGGCATAGTCCGTGATGGAGGCTACGTCCGCAAACACCTCCCGCAGGCCGGTGTCCAGAAACCACTTGTAGGATTTCTTCTGGATCTCCAGCAGGTCGGGCATCGCCATGACTTCCTCGTGTCTGGCAAAATTCTTTCGCAGGGTCTTGCCATAGTACTTGTCCTTGGCCATCTTCAACACTCACGCCTTTCTTTTAGCTTTTTAACATCCTCTTACACATCCACGCCGCCTGTCCCGGCCTCCGCAGGGGCCGTCTCCGGCACAGGCTCTCCCCCGCCACGGGGCGCCGCCTTCGTCGTGATACGCACGGGTCAGTTGTCCGTTTTCTTCCGTTCCCGCTTGTAAATTCCGCCGAAAGCTGGTATCATACACTTACGGATGAAGTGGGAATATGGCCCCACTATCCGAATATAAGCGTCTTATTGTACCAAATGTGTCTGCGTTTGTC
>UMHU01001529.1_pt1 | contig 17583 bp, 23 predicted proteins | sample 1965591 | NCBI WGS metagenome assembly UMHU01 (sample SAMEA4836101, study PRJEB28245) | human gut metagenome | biome: gut microbiome; material: fecal sample | place: Denmark | collected 2008
TCAATCTAATGAACCTACAAAACCGAACAAAACAGAAAGGATGTTAAACCATGACAAAGTACATCACCAGAACCGTAGAATCCTACACCTACAATTTCGGCATCATCCAGGGAACAAGCATCACGCACGTTGGCTCCTATGACGCCGACAACAAGCTGGGCGAGAGAGCTGTCAAGAAGATTGCCAACACTTTCGTAAAGGGCGCTATCTGCTACAGAGTAGACACTCACGACAATCTCTACCGGATGCCTATGGACTTCTTCCTAGCCAACGCTGAGAGGGTCGAGAAAGAGGAGGCCGAACAATGATATTCGTAAAATGGCGCATTGATGGAGAGGAAGACTCAACCTGCACCACGTTTGAACTATACGATTCTCTAATAACAGCCATCGCAAATCTTCACGGCGAATTGATAAGCGTAAAAGTGATATCTATTTAAGGAGGCCAATTAAAATGAAGCGTCATATCATCGTAGAAACAACCGATCTCAAGCATTGCCTAATAGCCGCAAATTTCCTTAGGTATTGCAATTCACAGTTATACCTAATCCGTCAGCGAGGCGTCTGGCAATTAAGTGCCCGGTATTAACCGGGCACTTTTCATGCCCATACACCCCACTTGTTAAAATTTTAACAATCGAACATTTGTTCGCACTCATGGGTCGCCTCCGGCATCGACTAACCCGCCCCAACCTACCAATTTAATTGGTAGGTTTAACATCGCACACCCGGTTAGCGTAAGCTAACACTACTTTACAAAAACCCATGAAAATTCCGCATGTCGTGTTCATAACTAGTTCACATTTCCTTGCTACAATACATTATAGAGAGGAGGACAAACCAAATGAAATACGTCACAAGAGAGCGACCCGTTAGCGCATTCCGATTTGGGAAGCACATTCCGCCCAAGTGGTACATGGACCTATTGAACCGTGGAAAAGTGTTTGCAAGTAGAGAACACAGCGAAAAAGGTGTAGAACTAAAACTAAAAATCGCATTACCCGGCAAGACATGCCTTGCAGTCCCCGGCGACTGGATTCTATTAGACCCCGAAGGCAAAATAAGCGTGCTTTCCCATGATGAATTTGTACGCACATACAGGGAGGTAAACGATGGATGATTATGCTGTAGGAAGATTCAAAGCGTTTTATAACCTCATTATTTACGGCTACGATGCAATGAACTCGCCTCAGGTGGTAAACTCCAGTTGCCGTAATAACCAGGAACAAGAGGAGGGCTACAATGCAGGAATAGCAGAAATTGCACTTAATCGTGAATACATAAAGGCATATATTGAAAGAAGAACTACCGAACGATATTTAGACGCATGCACAAAACGAAAAAGAAATGATCGTACTGAATAAAGGGTAATAGGGTTCCTAAAAGCCCGCAAAACTATTTCACATATGACCTAGAGCGCACAATAGAGCGGAAAGAAAAAGATTGCGCAAGAGTTTCGCAGAAGAATCTACACTTAACCCTTCCTAGCCGGTCTGTGGGTTATCAGGCCGGACCCCACGGGGTAAACCCGCTCCCTCTAATCACAAAATGAAAGGAAGTGAACACTCCCTCCACAATTCAATACGTCGAAACGGTACATTTTTAACAGTACAGAGGGAAGCGAGCAAAATCCCCGCGATTCTAAATTTAAAGAAAGCAAGAACTTGAACAGGAGGAAAAACCATGGCAAAGTACATGACCAGAACAGTAGATAGTTATATCTATCATCTGGGGAACATCGAGAACAACGGCGATGCAACCACCATTATCCCCGTAACTGACATTTCCAGCGAAAAGAAGCTGGGCGAGCGAGAGACAAAGAAGCTTCTGAAAGAGCATGGCGCACAGATTGTCTATAAGATCGACAACGTGCCTCATACCTACCGCCTGTCCCTTGACAAGTTCATGGAACTGGCCGAAGAAGTCCCCGCAAAGAACAATCAGTAAACAATCATATTTTAGGAGGAAATAACAATGGATATGAATAAGCAGATGCAGGCGTTCACCGGCTCCGAAACTTCCGACATGTTTGTTAGTTTCGACCCCGTAGCTCCCGATGATAAGATCAAGCTGTACAACGCCATCAACGCTCCCGAGACCCGCATTGCCGACATGGTCAATAAGCCCATTTGCCTGACCGACGTTATCATGGTCAAGTGCAAAATCAACGACCGCGGCCGATCTGCTGAGCGCGACGCAATCCGCGTTATCTTGATTGATGATAACGGAGAGACATATGCGGCCACCTCTTCCGGTATCACTAATAGCGTCCGCAATATCTTCAATATTTTCGGGACCCTGCACTTCCCTGAGGGGCTGAAAGTCACCATTGAGCAGATTAAGACCAGCAACGGGAACACCCTGACCATGAAGCTCATGGCCTAACAAATGCGTCCCGTTATTCAATCTAGGGAGGGGCGCAAGCCCCTCCCTTTAATCAAAGGAGGTGTAAAATGGCATCCCGCACAGTATCCGAAAACACAAGCCGCATATTAACGGAGGGCGCTGATTTCATATCAAAGAAATTTCGCCTACCATGTGAGATCGACCCAGACGCGGCTTTAGTTCTAGCTCAAATTGCAACATTTGGGAAGGGGGTCAGGGTATGGCACGGAGGAAAAGAGGTACAACAGGATCAGCTGAAAATAAAAGTGTCTATAGCCCAACAGAACAACAACTGAAAAAGCTACAAAGCGAGATAAAGAACTACAACAGGCGTTTACAGAGCGCAATTAAAAGAACATCTCCAGAACTAAGAGAATATTTACCACCGAAACTTTCATATACAGAGGAAGCAGGTAAAATAAAATCAGCAAAGGGATTTAAGCGCAGAATAGAGACCCTACAGAGATTTGATAGGGCCGGACTTGAGCTAACAACCTTTGAAGGCCGCTCAATAGCAAAGGCATCGCTTGACCTGATAAAGCGCTCAGTGGCAGAAGAGAATAGACGGCGCAAAAAGCGACTTGCCACACAGGCAGAAGCACAAGAGCGTTTAGGTAGATTTCCCACTCAGCCCGTATATGGCACAAGGCCAATAACACTCTCAAAAATATTAGCAGACGAAGAAAAGCGTCGGAAAATAGAAATAGATTTCCTAGAGCCCTCAGAAGCCGACCCACTAACAGAAGCATACAGGCAAAATTACATTAGACATGTATATGAAGCCATGCAATTATGGAACATGACAAACGGAGAGGACCCAGAAGTAACTAATCTTATAATGCAAATCATAGGCTTAGTATCAAGTGCATCAAACGAAGTTATAGACGCTTCAATAGGCATACCAGAAACAAGGATAGACATAGTTTCAGACTATGAGTTATTCATGAATAACCTAGCCTACATACTAGGAATCTGGGAAAGCCTATGATATGGGAATATATGCGGCTGACTTTGAAACAACCACAAATCCTGATGACTGCCGGGTGTGGGCGTGGTGCATTTGTGATATCTATAACATAGATGAAACTATAGAATATGGAGAAACGATTTACAGCTTCATAGAATACATATCAAACTTACACGGCAAAATATACTTCCATAATCTGAAATTTGACGGAACATTTATAGTAGACTATTTACTAAAACACAATTTTGAGCACTCACAGGAAAGGAAGATATATCGCAATGAATTTAGTACCCTGATATCAGATATGAGGCAATGGTATCAAGTCCGCTTTGTGCCGGACAGGGAATCAGGTGTAGAGGATGAAATACAAATAACAGATTCACTAAAAATCCTTCCAATGCCCATATCTGACATGCCAAAGTCTTTCAACATTGAAGAGAAGAAGCTAAAAATTGACTACAAGGCAGATAGAGAAATAGGGCATGAATTGACGCAGGAGGAGAAAGACTACGTTGCGCACGATGTTATAATCTTAGCAAAAGCGCTAAAATTTATGTATGACCACAATCAAACAAAACTTACAACCGGGTCAAACGCATTAAACGATTACATACACAGGCTAGGAAAAGAAGAGTATAAAGTAAGATACCCAGAACTAGACCTACCCACCTTCACAGATCTCAAGAAAGCGTATAAGGGTGGCTTTACCTATGTAAACCCAGCATACAAAGACAAGGAAGTAAAAGAAGGAGCAGTATTTGATGTAAATTCAATGTATCCGTGGGCAATGAAAAATTGCTTACTTCCTTATGGAGAGCCTGTATATTTTCCAGAGAAATACAAACAAAACCCCATGTACCCCCTATACATACAATGCATATTATGCGAATTTAAGCTAAAGCCAAATCACTATCCATGCATACAGATAAAAGGACATTTCATGTACCACGACACGGAGTATCTAACACAATCAATAGAGCCAACCTATTTATACCTAACAAGCGTAGATGAGAAGCTAGTATTCGATCACTATGACGTTAATGTAATAGAGTGGTGCGGCGGATACATGCTAAAAGGAACGCACGGCCTATTTGACGAATACATAGACTATTGGTACAATGAAAAGACCGAAGCCAGAATAGAGGGCAATCCCGGGCGCGAGAAAATAGCAAAACTAATGCTAAATTCCTTATACGGAAAATTTGGGTCAAAGAAAAGAGGAAAATCTTGCATCCCGTATCTAAGAGAAGATGGAAGAGTAGGATTTAAACTATCAGAGGAGGAGATAAGAAAAGGCGGCTATATTCCTATGGCGTGCTTTATAACCGCCTACTGCCGAGACAAGATAATCCGAGGCGCACAGATATGTGGAGATAGATTTATCTATGCAGACACAGATAGCTTACATGTAGCAGGTACAGAACCGCCGGAAGGGCTGTGGGTGGACAACAAAGCCCTAGGGGCATTTAAGTTAGAAGAAACATTCATAAGAGCTAAATTTATACGACAGAAAACTTACCTAGAAGTAACACTAGGAAAAGACTATCAAGAAAAAATCAATATAAAATGTGCTGGTATGCCTAAAAACGTCAAAGAGACAATAACGGAAAGCGAATTCAAGGAAGGCGCAGTATTCGATGGAAAACTGCTTCCCAAAATCGTCCCGGGCGGCGTCATTTTGAAGGAGACAACTTTCAAAATAAAAAAGGCAAAAGGGGTTGACAACTCGCTTTCATTATGATACAATACCCTAGAGGGGTCCTTGCTTTCCTAGTGTCCCCGTCCGGGGCACCGGGGCGAAGAGCCTTCCCGGGCGGGAATTGGCGGTGGTGTGCTGACACAGTGGAGGGCAAGGATTTCCCTTATTTTACAGAGGTGATAAAGTGGACACTAAGGACACGTCCATGTATTACAATGCAGATGACACGCTCTCAAGAAACAGGTTATTTAATTTTGTTGTAGGCGCTCGTGGAGCTGGTAAGACCTACGGAGCCAAAAAGAGGGCAATTAAAAATTTCATCGAAAAAGGCGAACAATTTGTATATCTTAGAAGGTACGACACAGAAATGCCTCAGTCACAGATGCGAAACTTTTTCGATGATATCATGCAGGAGTTTCCGGACCACGAGTTTAAAGCGGATCGTGGGTTATTCAGGATAGACAAGGAAGTCGCCGGGTGGTATTTCCCACTGTCAAAAGCAGTAATGCTTAAATCAATGCCGTTCCCAAACGTCACCTTGATTATCTTTGACGAATTCATCATTGGAGCAGGAGCATACCGCTACCTTCAAAATGAAGTCGTGACCTTCCTTGAATGTTACTCAACAATATCAAGAGACAGAGATGTCCCAGTATTATTCTTGAGTAACGCCGTTACATTCAGTAACCCTTATTTCCTATATTTCAACCTATCATTAGAGAAAGGGCAGAAAAGAAAGCTACTAAAGGACATCCAACTAGAGACAGTTACAAACCCAGCATACGTAAACCACGTAAAACAGACCAGATTTGGACGTCTGATAGACGGAACAGAATATGGGTCCTATTCAATGGACAACGAGTTCTTGCTAGACACGGATTCATTCATTGAAAAGATGGTTACAGCCTGCTTCTATGTTACAACGATACTAATAGACGGCTTCAAAATTGGCGTGTATAGGGACATGAACTCTGGTATTTTCTATCTATCAGAGAAAACTGATGACACAAGAAAGATAACAATAAGCCTAACATTAAACGACCATAACAATTCAACCGTATTAGCCACAAGGAACAACATAGTTATCAAAGGTATAATGGATGCTTTCTCTGCCGGCATGCTGAGATTTGAGACACAAAAAGTAAAGAATTTAGCATGGCCCATTCTAAGAAAGCTACTATAACAAATGGAGGGTTACAAAATGGCATACGAATTTACACAGGATTCTTTCCGGCAGTTCTCTGAGGAAGTTATCTCCGCGGGAGGAGATCAGGCCACCTTAACGACTTTATTGAGCCAGATGCAAGACGTTATCATTGATAATATCGGAAAAATGGAACAGCTTACGCAAAACAATGAGAACGTCACCAAGGAAAATGAGCGGCTCAAGAGTGCAAATATGGACCTGTTTCTGAGGATTGGCTCTCAGGCTGATGCCATTGAGAACAAGGCCAAGGAAACCGCCAAAGAAGAGCCGGTTGGAGTTGACGATTTTCTAAAGAATCTCTATAAGGAGGATAATAACAATGGCAACTAAGAACAATCCTATTGCAAGCCCTGAAATGATGAACGCAATCCGCAATGACGCAAGTGACGCTTACAAGGCGGCGGTCCCTCTGGCTACCGCCTCCAATCTGGCTGACGTGGGAAACCCCATCCTTGCATATGATGCAATGGCAAACGAGTTTCTGAGTGCGCTGGTCAACAAGATCGTTGCTACCATCCTTTACCGCAAGATGTGGAACAACCCTCTGTCTATGCTCCGCAAAAACGCTGAGCCTCTGGGTGTTGACGTTGAGGAAGCCCACGTGAATCCGGCCACCGCTCAGGCATATGACGGCACTGAAACTGGTATGGCCGCGGTTCTGAAAATGACAAAGCCCGATGTGGCCGCCGCGTGGTATCGGCTGAACCGTCAGGACAAATATCCCGTAACCATCAACAACGAACAGCTTACAAACGCTTTCGTCTCCTGGAACGCACTTGAAAACCTCATTCAGGGCATTGTAGACAGCCTTTACAATGCGAATACCATTGATGAATTCAAGTACACCAAACAGCTGGTTGTTGATGCAATTACTGACGGAAAGCTGAAAACAGTTACAGCAGTAATGCCCAACAACGAGGCCACCGGCAAGCAGTTCCAAGTCCAGCTCCGCAATATGTCCATGCTGTTCACCTTCCCCTCCAGCGCCTACAACAACTACAAGCTGATGGGAGGCACCGGAAACGACCGCGTAACATGGAGCCCCATCGAAGATCAGTTGATCATCATCCGCGCAGACGTAGCCGCAAATATCGGTGTTGAGGTACTGAGCGCGGCGTTCAATCTCAGTTACTCTGATTACCTGGCCCGGCAGATTATCGTTGACGATCTGGGCGCCGATGGAAAGACACTGGCAGTGCTGGCAGACACTAAAACATTCCAGATTCGCGAAAAGCTCCGCCGTTTCACAACCTTCTATAACGGGTCCGCGATGAACTGGAATTATTGGCTGCACGCGTGGGACACCTTCTCTCTGTCTCCCTTCCACAATTGCGTGGCCCTCCGCACCGCGTGAGAGTAATTTAGGGAGGGGCGAAAGCCCCTCCCAATAGAAAGAAGGTGAAACCATGGCATTATGGAGACCCGAAACAACAATTTACCTTTGTACAAATACAGGCATAGATCAGTATAATAAACCCTACTTTGAATCCAATGCCGCCATGCAAGGGTGGTTAGCCGGAAAAGTAAAAGCGTCTTTCACACAATACTCATATCAGAGAGCGGACGAGAGGCAATACTGCCGTGTTGAATACAATTACAACGATGCCTTGACATGCGACATTATCATGTGGCAAAATACCGGAACCGGACCGCGCTGGATTATCGCGAACATTACAGGGGTTGAGTGGGTAAACCCGAACACAACAACCATCTATTTTGAAGTGGATGCATTTTGCACCTATTGTGGAGACATAAATTGGGCCACATCCTATAGTCTAGTAGAACGAGAGCACGTAACAAATGACTGGAAGGGCGCAAACCCAAACTGGATTAACATTGGGATACCCGAAGGAATGGGAGGCACACCAGACCAAGTTGTATATGACCAAATAAAGGCATACGCACCAGATACATTTGTGGTATTCACTCCTTATGATTCTTCCGGACAACCAATGTTTGGAGGCACTGTAGAAAATAATGTGTTTAACGGCTTAACTATGAGAACTTTTTCAAGCGCAGGAGCCGTTAACAGCTATTTGCAGAGCGTAGCAGAATCAAGCGAGGGAAAGCTAGAGAATATCCTAGGCGTTTACTCCGTACCCGGCGATTTCCTATCCGATTTGTCAGAAGCAGTTGAAACTATTCCGCCGTGGCAAAGCGGCGGAGCAATTGGTCCAGACCTTTGCAGAAATGCGAAATGTTATTCTAGTGAATTTTGCGTGGCGCAAGTAGAAGGCATGAACAGCGAGACAGTGACATACAAACCCGAGCTAATCACAACACAAGGCACGTTTAACTTCCATATCTACGGGCGCTTTATCGGAGGCGGCGGAGGAATCATTGCAACGCCAGACGCCTATGACTACATGGGAAACCCTGGAGAATATGGGTGCGCAATCACCGTATTTCCGCAAGGTGCATGGGTTGGAAATCAATATGCTCAGTATCAACAGACCAACAAAGTAAACATTCTAGCAACCACAGCAAAATCAGCTGGATCTTTCATCCTTGCAGGAGCCGCTGCTGCCACAGGGGTAGGAATGGCCGCCGTTCCGGGACTCGTTGCAAGTGGCCTCAGTAGTGCGGCAAGTATTTGGGATGCAGATACAAAGGCCAAAAAGGGTTCAGCCGCTGTTAATGGCTCTGTGTCTTCTGACCCCATCCTAGCTGCCTCAATTGGCCAGTTTGGCTTCAAATTCCGCTGGTACATGTGCAACGAGAGCATCATGAAATCAGTTGACAGCTTTTTCGACCGCTACGGCTACAAGGTCATGAGGCTGAAAGTTCCAGAGCGCAACAGCCGTCCATGCTGGAATTTTGTTAAGACTTCTGAGGGTCACGTATCCGGTGCTATTCCAACCGTCTACAGAGAGCGCATTGAAGCAATGCTAAATGCTGGTGTCACATTCTGGAACGTAGGAGCAAGAGCCATCGGTGACTTTTCCAACCCGTCCGCTAACAAGAGTTAGGAGGTTGCCATGGAAACTGTAATTGTTGCTATACTCTCTCTAATCGGAACGCTAGTTGGAACTTACGCAGGAATTGTTTCAGCCAACAAGGTGACAGAGTGGAGAATAAAGCAAGTAGAATCTAAAATATGCGCCCTATCAAAACAAGTGGAAGAACTTACAGCAACAGTGAACTACATACAAGGCAAAATGGAGGTACTACATGACCATTGAGTTTATAACAGTTGTAGCTCTAGTGCTCATTTATCTGGCAATCTATATGTTACTAATCCCGGTTGGAAAACGTCTACACTACATTATATCCAGAACAGTATTCAAAAATAAACCGATCAACCATACCGCATATTGGCTGACATACATAATGGTAAATATTATTGTATCTCTCACAGGAATGATTATCATTTTCAACCTAGTAAAATACACTGCGGAGGTGTGGATTATATGACCAATCTATTGAAACGATTAGCTAACCTCATGTCCGTTAAATCCCTAGTAATAATCGCCCTGACAATCGTGTTTTGCATTATGGCATATAAACAGACAATCTCACAAGACTTTATGACCATATACTCTGTTGTTATCGCTTTCTTTTTCGGTGCTCAAAGTACCAAGAGCAACAACCAGGAACTTCAAAACGACCTAGAATACGCGGAAACGAAAAACGCAGAATTATATAACCAGTTGATGGAGCTGTCAAAAGAAAACGCGGCCTTAACCGCTGAACTAGAGGAGGCGTACAAGAATGCATCTAATCCGGAACTACCTGACGAATAACGACTGCTATAAAGCAGGTAAACCTCTAAATATTCGAGGCATCATGGTACACAGCACAGGTGCAAACAACCCCAACCTAAAACGATACGTTCAGCCAGACAAAGACGGTATCGGAGTAAACAAGAACGGTAATGACTGGAACCACCCCGGTATTGAAACCTGCGTACACGCCTTTATTGGAAGGCTGGATGACGGTTCCATTGCCACCGTGCAGACCCTCCCATGGAACATGCGCGCGTGGCACGCCGGTTCAGGCCGTTGGGGATCGGCAAATAACTCCTATATCTCTTTTGAGATTTGTGAGGACGGCCTTACAGACCCAGATTATTTCAACGCTGTATATACAGAGGCTATAGAACTCTGCGCCTATCTATGTAGGCTCTACAGGCTGGACCCATCACAAGAGGATGTCCTAATCTGTCACTCTGAGGGCTTCACTATAGGGGTAGCATCCAATCACGCTGACGTTATGCACTGGTTTCCAATGCACAACAAAACGATGAACGACTTTAGAACAGATGTATATGCACTCCTGAAAAGCACCGGTGGAGCATCCCCGGAAGAGATCGTAAGAGAATACCGTAAGACACTACAGGACAATGATGCAGAGAACTGGTCAGAAGAGGCCAGAGAATGGGCAATTAGAAACGGTCTTATTACAGGATACGAAGGAAATTACATGTGGCAGGATTTTGTAAATAGAGAACAATTAGTTACCATTCTTAAAGCCTTCAATAAAACATTGGGAAATCCCGTGCCGTAAACTACACTCAACTCCCGGCGTCTACCGTCAACTCCCGTAGAGGCAATTAAAGACCAGACCTTTTCTGTTATGGACTGGGCTAGGCTGAGGTATAACGACAAATCGTATGTGTAATGAAACCGAACATTAAAGACAAGTTCTTTTCTGTAATGGACTGGCCTAGGTAGGCTAGTATAGCCCAGAAGAGACCAGTTAAGACCAGGTCAGAAGTGAATAGCGCGGTTTACGAGCGAATACAAAGTTGCTAGGCTATAGAGGCCAGACCAGGACACGACAGTTTATTATCCGATATTAGTTTAGGAGGCGTTACAATGAAAGTGTTTATTTCACAACCCATGAAAGGACTTTCCAAGGTCTGTAATATTGATCCGATTATGGGCGTTTGGGAATCCGTTAAGAGAATGGCAGAGGCTGGGAGAAGCATAGAGGGTGCATTATATGAGGGTTAAAAGGCGCAATGGCCCTTGCTCTAAATTGTATAGCAGGCTTTTGGGTTGGATTGTAGTTTTGTTTTTGGCTTGCTTGTTGGCGGGTGGCTTCTTTTTAGCGCTCTTGTCTATCAAATATCAGTATACGGGAGCGTTGGCTTGTTGGACCATTTGTGCTACACCCATAGGAACTGCCGTTACGATCGTGCTAGGGAAGACAATAGACAAAGAGATACAGAACGTAAAAGGACCTAACGGGGAAGGACTTGATTATACAAACGGGGCTAAAGAATACAATGTGGATTCTGCCCCGGTATAGGAGGTGGTACGTTTGTTTGATTGCTTTTTCGGTGCAAATCTTCCGGGTATAGTATTCCCATCTAACGGAGCTAGGGCGGAGGTCTTAAACGCACAGCAGACCATAGAAATTTATAACCGCTTTATCAATATGGCGTTAAGCCGGTTTAGATGGACGGGCCTGCCGGACAGTTGCAATGAGCGTGCATTGGAGATGACGCTACTGTTTTACGGCGTGGCGTTGTTCGCTAATGATCCGGACCTAGGGTATATCCATACAGCGGTAACTTTGCCGGGACCTTTTAACATCTACTATGAGAGCGTAGTTAGAGAGGCGTATAGTTTCGAGTATCGACACAGATTTGACATTGATAATAGCGTGCTGATTAGAGCTAATAAGACTATGACGCCGGACTATCTTTCTATTTGGAATTATTCGCCCAAGATTTCAAACGCACTCAGAAGCATAGATATCCACACTGAGACCATCAAGAGGCCGTTTGCAATTCAGTGCGATGAGAAGGACAAGCAAAGCGCAATTACGGCGGCGAACAAAATTGCCGGAAATGAGATTGCTATTTTCGGTTCTAAGTTCGGTAATCCTGAAAGCGTGAAGGTCATGAATTTCGGCGTAAACTGTGTGCTAAATGAGATGTGGGCAAATGTGCGAAACTACATGCAACAACTTTGCACGAGCTTAGGAATTGATAGCCTTACAAGCGACAAGAAAGAGCGCCTTATTTCTGCGGAGGGTCAGGGGCAGAGAAATCCAACGCGGCACATTATTGAGAGTGAGCTGTGGTGCAGGGAAAGGGCATGTGAGGAAATCAATGCTATGTTTGGCTTGAGTGTTGGGGTAGAGTTGAACGCCGTGGAAGACTTCATGGAAGAATTCATAGAGATGGATAAAGGTTTCCAGGAGGGAGGTGACGTCGGTGCGTCAACTAATAGGTACGAGCCAGATTAACCCGGAATTGGGGGAGCTCGTTTCGGGTGGGTATGAAGTTTTCAACAGCTGGTGGAACACCTTTATTCCAGAACATAAGAAGCACCTAGAGGGAAAGATTATAACATGCTATTGGTTTAACCAGATCGGCGCGGAGACGCCAGACAGATTCAAGCATTTTCTTAACGCGGAATTGATGAAGATTATGCCATACTATAACAGGCTATATGAGAGCGAGCTAATTAAGTTTGATCCCATGTTGAATCAGTTGGTCAAGACTAATGGTAGGAACGTGGAGAATCTGCTTAGGGTGGCTAATTCCGGTGAGAATTCAGCGGCGGTTATGCTTAGGGATTTCGTGAATAGTCATAGGGATGACGAAAGCACGAAAGGGAATTTAACTGGAGCATATGATAGCACTTTGGATCACACGGCAGAAGAGACATATGAAAAGCAGGGCGACAAGACTTCTAAAGAAGTTGTTGACGAGGATGTAACCGGAACTAAAGATTCTACAACTAAGGTTGTTGATAACACGACTGAGAACAATTCTAAGGATATTACCAGGGAGCTCACTAAGGACAGGACACTGAATGAAACGGTAGAGACGACACGGGATACGACTACTAAGACAAGTGGGTCTGGAACTAGCGATAGTACGCTGGAGAGGTCTGTCAATACGGACGGAACGAAGCTTTATTCGGATACGCCTCAAAAGAATGTTAATTCTGGCGGGGGCGTGCAGAACAGTGTTGTCTGGAACTATCTGACCAACGCAACGCAAACAGGAGAGGACCAGAACACCGATGAAAGTACGCATACTAGCAACAGCTATGCAGAGGATAAAACGGAGAAGGTAGCAGAGAACACGACTAGGAACGTGACAGAAAACGAAACTGAAAATGAGACGGTTGGAGAGACTGAGAAAAAGAATAAGGACTATACGAGTGATACAACATACCATGAGGATACAACAGAGAACACAGATAGGACTACAGACTATAATGAAGATTGGCATGAAAACGGCAAGTCCAACCTCACCGAAAATACCACGGGACACAATGATACCGTTGAGGATACAACGGGAGAACGTCATACAGCTGGAATCGAGCAGGGCAAGACAGATGAAAAGCATACGCAAAGCAAGGATAGAAAAGAAGATGAGACGCAGACAAAGGAAAGCGGAATTGAGGAAGTTGTCAGCGGGTACGTTGGTATTAGTGGGTCTGAATTGCTGGCGGCTTTCCGTAAAACCTTCATCAACGTGGACGAAATGATTATTGAGGCCCTTAGAGGGTGCTTTATGGAGGTATTCTAATGAAAGATTGTTATCATGATTTTGATCATTGCTGTGAGCCTAACCCCTGTGATCCTTGTGGCCCTTGTAAGCCTGGCCCTTGCGGGACACCTGTGCCGCCTCCTGTCCGGCCTGTGGTGAATATCCCTGGACCTAACGTGCAAGCTCAGTTGTGCGAAATGGCTGGGCGGGTGAATGAGTGCATCCTGAGATGGAACCAAATTCAGCGTAATTGCTATGAGGCTCTTGATAGAGTGGTTGGCGCGGCTGTGTCCAATGATGTGTATTATGATCGGGACGAGGTTGGCATGGAAACCGGTTATTCTGAGAATGACAGTTGCCCCTATCACGTTATCAAAGTGAAGTGCGTTGACAAGTGCGGCAAGCCTATCTTTATCAAGCTTATGCCTGCATTTGGAAATACTACAAATTCCGGGCTTGTGCAGAGTATTCAGGATGTTAGTTTTGTGACTAACGCCAACGCAATTATTAGTGCAACCACGGACGCGCCATGGAAGGGCGTAGCACGGTATATGGGTGCACCTATGGCTAGCACACCTGAGGGTGGCATTTTCTGCGGCGGATTCAACCGGCACGGGGCGCTAAAGATTTTCGGTGGTGATACTGACGAGGATACTCTGTGCCAGAATCAGGTTGTTGATCTCATTGGCTCTGTTATTCCCATCATTCTGGATGGTGAGATTACAGAGCAGGCTAAGGGGATGACCACCAAGCAGGCAATTTGCGCGATTGGTTATAAGTCCTCTAACGGTGATAAGGTATTCTTTAACTGCGGCAAGCAGGATGTGCAGGGTATGCAGGGTATCACTGTAGCGAATATCCTGAAAGGCATGGGTTGTACAACGGCTGTTATCACCGCGACTGCGGGCGGCGGCATGGAGTATCTAGGTAGCCTCACCTCCTCCCCTGACAACTGGCAGATGCCTAAGAACTCCGCGTATTGGGTGGTTAGCAAGCGCCCTTTTGAGGGATGGCGCAATCAGTTTGAGAGCTCCATTGCGCAGCTGGTTCAGAGAGTTGGCGGCCTGAAAAATGAGGTTGACTTTATCAACCATGAGGTTGACGAGGTTAGCGAGGTGGCAAACAAGGCGTGGGAGCTGGCGCAAAAGAACGCGGACGATATCGCGGAGATTCGGGCGGACATTGAGAGAATCGATGGCGAGATTACTGCACTGGAGGAGCGCATTACTACAGCCGAAAATGATATCAAGGCCCTGGATGCGGCTCTAAAACAGGAGATTCAGGACCGGAAGGACGCTGACGCGGCAGAGGCGCAGGTGCGGCAGGAGGCTGACGAGGCGCTGGGCAAGCGGATTGACAAGGAAATCGCGGACCGCGAGGCCGCTGACGAGCAGTTAAATACCGCTATTGAGACTGAGAAGGCGGAGAGGACCGCCGCTGACGCTGTGCTCCAGGGCAATATCAATCAGGAGGCTATTGATCGGGCCAATGCGGACCTGAAAATTGAGCAGAATCTCAATAAGGAAATTGTGAATCGTACAGAGGCCGACCAGTTACTTCAAGACCAGATCAACGGGCTCACTACCGGGGACGTGCCGCTTCCGTACGTGAAGAAGGCCGGTGACACAATGACCGGTGATCTACAGATGGAGGGCTCCGCCGTTGTTAAGCTGGTAGACGGCAAGACGGTTAAGGGTGCTTTTTACCGGGATAATGGGGATGTGTGCGTTAAAAGCGAGAGCGGAAACGTTCGGATTCTTGGAGCGGCCACTCTTCTGACGACTGCGGATAATGGCGCTGGACAGCTCAAGATTGGGGCTATTACCATTCAACAGCATATGAGTGGAGACGTTCCACACCTGGATATCAACGTGGGCACTGATGCCGGTGCTGTGTACGTGAACAGAAACGGGATTGACGGCGGGACCGGTGAGCTGTGGGTCACTGAGATTCATGCGCCCAACGAGTTGCGGCTTGCGCCCGGTACAAATGTCAATGCCATGGATCACAGAATCACGGGGGTTGCTGACCCCGTTGATGATGGGGACGCTGTGAACAAGAGGTATTTTGACAGTCACGGGACTGAATATACATTGCCGATTGCTAGTGCTACCACTCTAGGCGGCGTAAAAGTTGGCGCTAATCTGACGATTACGGAAGACGGCGTGCTGAGCGCTACCGGCGGAGGCGGCGGTGGCGGTACGGAATATGTTGCCGGCGAGGGTATCGTTATCTCTGGGAACACTATTTCTACCGATCCGACTAAGGTGCCCACAAAAGAGGAGCTTAACGATTATCTGCCGCTGGCTGGTGGGACGATGACCGGAAACATCAAGTTTGACAGTGATTCTGATTATGTGGGTGCTCTTGTTTCGGATCAAGACCATGTAATTATGATGGGGTCCCAAGGCGAGGGCGCTATCATGGGGTCTGTTAGCGCCGGGCATAGTCAGACGCAGGTTGATGCCGTTATCAATGCGAACTTGAATAGCAAGAAGGCCAGTGTGCAGGCTACCCGGACAACGGACGGTGGGAGTAATGTCGTTATTGAGGCGCAGGACCCGGATAGTGCGAACGCTGTGAGTGTCAAAGTGGGCGCTAAGGCGGCGGACGTTACGGGCGGGACGCTGAGGGTTTACCGGGATTCTAACGTTGACTATGTGGACGTTGGGGCGAACCAGCTGAAATTCGGCGACAAGGGTCTTATTTTCGGCGGCGGTGATGGACTACGTATTATTTCCGGCGACCCTTCTGAGGGCGGTAGTTTGTTCTTTAACGGAACGCAGAAGACTGCTCAGTTCCTTACCTATAAACCGCAGTATCAAGGGGCGCCTACTGAAAATAATGATCTTGTTAACAAGAAGTATGTTGACGGTAAGGCTAGCGGGGATTATCTGCCGCTGGCGGGCGGGACGATGCGCGGGAATATCAACATGGGGTCGAATAACGTGGTGCAAACCGGTGGAATTTCTGGCGGTGGGACTATGACGAGTGGGGGCGCCGTGCTTACTCAAGCCAGCTCCGTGCGGTTGAGCGTCAAGGGTCAAACTCAAATTGAATGTGACGGTGGGTCTGTTTTTATTAGAAGACAGGCGAACATGGACGGCGAAAAGATTGTTTCCATGGCTGACCCCACTAATCCGCAGGATGCGGCGACTAAGGCGTATGTGGACGGTAAAGCCGGAAATATCGTTAAAGAACCCGGCGTTAGTGTAGCTTACAGCGGCTTCTATGCATGTCCTGGCAGAGGAAGTGTAAAAATCGCTAAAATAACTGGTACTATGTACATTTATGCAACTTGCTCTATTGGTGGAGAGCAAAGAAGTGATGTGCAGGTACTAACGGAAACTATTAAGGCTAATACCAACGCATCTACAGGTTCGTTCCGTGTGTCGGTTGACGGAAGTGGAAATGTAAGCCTTGATACTGTTAGCCGAAATCAGCCCTTTGCTGGATTTGCTATTATTTGGGGGTGATATAATGAAAACATATTTCCTTGAAGTAGAGCCGTCCAATGATGCTATTGATTTTGACTGTGATTCTACACACGTTTATATGGTTGTAGTCGATGGAATCACTTTTGGACCGTTCAAATATGTTGAGGGCGCAAGTATTCCGTCTCAGGCGACACCGGCTAACGACCCGTCTAGCGTGTTTGTGGGTTGTGAGCATAATAAAATCACGGTTCATTTATCGAACCCTGGAGCATACACTCATGTTGAGCTTCTGGAGTTTGATGATTTGGCGGAGGTGATTGGTGGCGTTACTTCTCTGCTGGCGGATATTAAGGCATCTCTTACGGAAGCCAATAGTAAGCTTGCAGACATTGTGACAAATACAGGCAGAATTCAGTAAGTAAGATAGAGGTCG
>UMHU01031058.1_pt1 | contig 17424 bp, 8 predicted proteins | sample 1965591 | NCBI WGS metagenome assembly UMHU01 (sample SAMEA4836101, study PRJEB28245) | human gut metagenome | biome: gut microbiome; material: fecal sample | place: Denmark | collected 2008
GTAATGCAGCGGTAGGCGGTGACACCCACCTGAAACAGGATCTCCAGGTAGACGGCAATACCAATATTGGTGGGAATACAACCATCGCTGGTGATACTCATATTCAACAAAATCTCCAAGTAGATGGTGATGCAAATATTAAAGGAGATGTACATGCGGGTGTAGGCTATTTCAATGATATACAGCTTCCGGGAGGCTCTTTAACTGGCAGATTAGATAAAATGGATACCCGTATAAACAGAGTCGGTGCTGGTGCAGCAGCTTTATCAGCTCTTCATCCCCAAGATTTTGATCCCGATAATAAGTGGGACTTTGCAGCAGGTTATGGTAACTACAAAGATGCCCATGCTGTAGCTGTAGGAGCTTTCTATAGACCTAACGAAGATACTATGTTTTCTGTCGGAGGGAGCTTCGGTGGTGGAGAAAACATGGTTAATGCCGGCGTGACTTTTAAACTGGGACAGAAGAGTACTGTTAGCCGGTCTAAGGTATCTATGGCAAAAGAAATTATTGCCTTACGTAATGATAATTTGGAAATGCGCCAAGAACTTGATGAATTGAAAAACATGATGAAAGCTGGCACAGTTTCTCCTATGAGAAATGTTAATTTCTCGGACGTTCCAAAAGACCATTGGGCCTATCAGTATGTTAAGAGTTTGGCCGATAGAGGCTATTTAAATGGATATACAGATGGTGAGTTTAAAGGCGATCGAGCAATGACTCGTTATGAATATGCAGCTATTGTCTATCGTGCGTTACAAAACGGGGCTCCTGTAGATGCAGATATGGGACGTTCTTTGAGCGAATTTGCTCCTGAAGTTGAAAAAGTGGCATCTGCTGATCGGTTCCGTGTGGACCGTATTTCTGGCAAGGATAATGACCGTCATAAGGTAGAACGTGTACGGGTAAATGATAAAGATGATAAAGTCCAAAATGTGTTCCGGGATGTTTATGGTGATTATGTTCAGAAATAAATAGTATAAATATAAAAAGACAAAACAGGAGTTATCAGAGAACATGGTGACTACTGTTTTGTCTTTTTATATTTATAGTGAAAATGCATATTCCCAATCCTTAGAATCTATTCTGATTTCCCTTGGCTTATAAGCCTATTTCAATTAGACGAAATGTTGACGAAAACGCGGGGGGGGGTAGAATATAATCAATTAGAATTTTAAAGAGCATATGATTGGAAAAGGAGAGTACAATGAATAGGGTATATCGGGTTATTTGGAGCAAAGTAAAACGCTGTTATGTAGTTGTCTCTGAGTTGACGAGAAGTTGTACGAAAGATAATCGGAGCCATGGGAGTTATAGACGAAATGCTTTCGCTCTTTGTGTAGTCCTGTTATGTGGTAGTATGAGTGTAGCAGGAGCAGCTGATACGACAGTGGGTACTGGTTCTGGCGTAGCCTATGGCACGAGCAGTAATGCTCCGAAAGCGGAAAACGTAGCCATTGGTAAGGGAAGTAGCATCAGCTATTCTAATGGTGCCAGTGCAGCTACTGGAGACATTGTGGTAGGTAATGGAGCCAATATTAATAACTATGCCAGCCAAGGTGGTAGTATTGCCATTGGCAAAAATGCCAAAATCGAAAATATGGCCGGTGGCGCTGAAGCTACTTTTGCACTGGGGCAGACTACTTTTTCTGGGAGCTTGTTTTCTAGTGCTCGTATTCCTGCTGATCCGACGAAAGTGGTTGGCAGCATCGCTATTGGTGACAACACCTTTGCTCGAACTGGCAGCACAATGATCGGCTCCCATAATTACAGTGGGGACCTTGGGGATACCACTGTCGATAGCGCTGCTACGCGTGCTTCTAATTTGAATGTCTATGCGACTACTGTCGGTGCGAATAGCTTTAGCAATGGAGCATTTACCACGACTACCGGTGTCTATAACATTATTTCCGGTGAATACAATGGTGGACGATCGGCTAATGGTCAAAAAAACTTTGGCGCAACCATTACCGGCGCTTTGAACAGTATAGAGTCGATGGATAGTGCAGGTTCAGGCTATTATTCCGGTATAGCAAATAGCATTGTTGGTGCTGCCAACAGGACCCAGAATACTAATGGCTCTTTGATCTTTGGTGCCGGTAATGAAATTACAAATTCTTATACTTCCATATCCGGCTTGCCAGGAGGGCTATTCTCGACCACGCCGACTTCAGCTAAAGATTTGGCAAATATATTGCGTGAAGCAACAAGCGAATCTGATGGTGGAGGTTCTACAATGGCTATTGGTGGCGGTAACAAAGCCGATTATACCCAGAAAACACAAATTACTGGTGTTAATAATAAAGTTACGGGTACGGCCGGCAATATTGCCAAATTAAATTCCGTATCCGGTTTTAAAAATACCGTAACTAATGCGTCCAATAATATTATCATGGGAAATGACCATACGGTTACAGCCGATAATACCATTGCTATCGGCGGTCTTTCCAGTACAGATACACGTTCTGTTGCCAATACAACTTCCATTGGGTATGATGCAAAAGTCAATAAAGAAGGTGGCGTAGCTCTTGGTTATAAGTCTAATGCTACGGTAGATAAAGGAGCAGCGGGGTATGACCCGACTACGGGAGCTACTTCGACAGAGACAAATTCTACATGGAAGGCTACATCAGCAGCCGTTTCTGTAGGTGATGTAGGAAACGGTGTTACTCGTCAGATAACCAGTGTGGCAGCAGGCACGGCAGATACGGATGCTGTCAATGTGGCACAGTTAAAGAAAGCCGTTGCTGGAGCTTCTGATGGGAATGATACGTTGGTAAGTAGTGCTAATGGGCTTAGCCTTTCCGGTAATACCCTTTCCATGAATGTTACTGATACTGCGGGAAATGCCGTAACAGGCTCCGTGGATTTGTCTGCTATTGCTGGTAGCGTAGATACGAGAAATACCGTAACTGCTGGTGATAATGTGACTATTGATGAAACCTCAAATACAGATGGAAGTTCTACCTATAAAATCAATGTAACGGCAGATGGACAAGTGGCAAACGGAAACACCGGAATCGTAACTGGTGGGACTGTGTACAATGAGACGCATGTAACGAATGATGGCTCCTATGTTAAGGCGGATAATACAGCTGGACAGAATTTGTCTATCCTGGACAGCCAAGTGAAGAATAATGCAGACAACATCAGTAACTTGGATAATCGAGTTAATAACATGGGGAACAATCTTAATAAATTAGGTGACCGGGTAGATAGAGTCGGTGCAGGGGCTGCAGCACTGGCGGCTCTTCATCCCCAAGATTTTGATCCGGATGATAAATGGGATTTTGCAGCAGGTTACGGTAATTATAAAGATGCCCATGCAGTAGCTGTAGGTGCCTTCTACCGGCCCAATGAAGATACCATGTTCTCCGTAGGCGGCTCTTTCGGCGGCGGTGAAAATATGGTAAATGCTGGTGTGACCTTCAAGCTTGGGCAGCATAACCATGTGAGCCGTTCCCGCGTGGCCCTGGCTAAGGATGTATTGGAGTTAAAGCAGATTGTAGCTAAGCAAGATGAAATGATTCAAAAACTCATGAGTGGTAAGGTATCTATAGCTACTAAAGACGTGACCTTCCCGGATGTACCGAAAGATCACTGGGCTTACACGTATGTGAAGTCTTTGGCGGATAAAGGGTATCTGGAAGGGTATCCGGATGGCGAATTTAAGGGTGATCGTGCGATGACTCGTTACGAATACGCAACAGTTATTTATCGTGCTTTGCAGAACGGAGCACCTAATGATGCCGATATGAGTCGAGCCGTAGAAGAATTTAAACCAGAACTTGCCAAGGTACAAGAAGTAGAACGTTTCCGTGTTGATCGTATTTCCGGTAAGGATAACGACCGACATAAGATCGAAAGAGTACGTGTCAATGATAAAAATGACAAAGCTAATAACGATTTTAGAGATGTATATGGTTCACATATTCGGAAATAGTATAGAATTCTTTTACTGAGATAAAAGAAATTAAACAAGCTTGATATATGGAGAATCTGTGTATCGAGCTTGTTTTTTATGACTAGGGTTTGTAGAATGGCCTAAACAAAGTTATGGATGAATATTTGTCAGAAATTGAAGATTTGGGATAGGGGTGAGATGGTCTGGATTTAGAGATAGACTTTAACTTGCTAGTAATCAGATGTGCAGTCTATCTTAGAAAAAGTTATGAAAGAATGATGCTAGATTTATAAATCGAAGTCTAGCATAAAATATTGACAGAAATGTAAAAAGAGGAGATAATCTTTCATATAAAGGCTTTTTTTTATTGGGAGGGGAGCGAACGATGAATAAAATTTATAAAGTCATATTTAACCGGGTAAAGGGACGCTACGAGGTTGTTTCTGAATTAGCAAAAAATGGCGGAAAAGCGTCAGGAAATTCTTTACTGAGAACTTTTATTAATTCGGGGGGGGGTATTAACTAAAAGTATTTTATTGTCACTGCTTTTATTAGGAACTAGTTATGGTGCTAATGCGGCGACTATCAATGATGGTGACACCTTGATTGGAAGCACAAATATTAATGTGACTAAGGATGATACAACGCAAACTATCACTATAACAACTAATGGATTGGCGACAACTGCGGAACTAAATACCAATAAGGCAAATATAGCGGCCAACACCGCACAAATCGGTACTAATACAGTAGATATCAATACCAACAAAGCGAATATAGCTGCTAATGCGGTACAAATTGGTATCAATGCTTCAGCCATCAATTCGAATAAAGACGATATCTCTGACCTGAAGGCAATCAATACCGCACTGGGGCTGGATAAAAATAAGGTGGGTATGAAATATTTCCGAGCCAATTCTAATGGTGATGATGCCTATGCTACTGGGGCAGATGCGATTGCTGTGGGCAAAAATGCAAGGGCATCCAAGGATAAGGCTGTTGCTATGGGTACGCAAGCAGAAGCAAGCGGTGTGGGTGCCATTGCTATCGGTGCAGAAACGAAAGAAAATGGCAATAGTAAAGGGGCAGAGGCAGCTGCGGAAAATTCTGTTGCTATTGGTTCTGATGCAGTGGTAGTTGAAGAGGGAAGAAATGGCATTGCCTTGGGCCGTGGGGCAATCACCGGTGCCAGAAGCGGTATGACAGCTGATGATGGTTCCCAGCTTGTTCAGGTGGGCGGCGGACAAAACAGTATCTCTATCGGCAATGGGGCGAATGCCCGGGGGAATTCAGCCATTGCCCTCGGGGATGGCGCTGTAGTCATGAATGATGCGACGGCAGATAACCCTATCACCAATAATGGTATTGCTATTGGCACAGGGAGTCGGACGGTTTCGGAAAACGGTACGGCTATCGGTAATGGAGCCAGAGTCAGCGGCAGCAGTGCAGGTGCGACGGCCATCGGGAACCAGGCAAAAGCACAGGCATCAGATGCTCTTGCGGTAGGCTCCGGGGCAGAGGCGGTATATCAAGACAGTGTAGCTATCGGTTCCAAAGCGAAATCATCATATGTTGAAACGGTGGCTATCGGAAAGAGTGCGGAATCCAGGGGAAATCAGTCCATTGCGCTGGGCAGCGGTACTACGGCCAATGCAGACAATGTGGTGTCCATTGGACATAACGCAGTAGCAGATGCAGAGTATTCTATCGTCATGGGCGAAGAGGCCGGAAAAGGCATGGTTGGGGACAAGAACCACGTCAATGGCGCCCATGTTGTTATCGGGAAAAATGCTGGACAGAATATCGATGGATCCGAAGATATTTCTCTGGGGTTCGGTGCCGGCAGCAATGTAAAGGGAAATTATAATATTGCTATCGGTTCCGGTGCTGGTACCTATTTGGGGGATAATACCACTGGTTCTACACAAAATTCTCTGGCTGGATATGATGTATCCCTGGGGTATCATGCCAATCATTATGAAGCAGCCACTTCCATTACTGAAGCAACAGCACTGGGGGCCAATACGGTAGCAAGGACACAGAGCACCGCAGTAGGTGCTGTTTCTAAGGCTACTGGCAATGGAGCCACTGCCATGGGTTTTACCTCCCTAGCAGAAGGGGATAAGTCTATAGCCATCGGGGAAGAATCTATTGCTCGGGACACAGGCAATGTGGCTTTAGGTGGGGGTTCCCTGGCTGCAGCAGCAATGGCTTCCGGGAATGCTTATCTGACAGGTACGACGGCTACACAGGTTGTTTCTGTTGGAAATGGTGTTTCAATGAGTGATAACGGGCTTCGTCGGATAGTGAATGTGGCTGACGGGTCCGCTGATCAGGATGCGGTAACGGTAAAACAGCTGAAAGCACTGCAGACAGATCTGTCCTCTCAGATTACCAATGCCCATCCCGGCAGTAGCAGTGGCAATGCCGTGACGTATTCGGGAACGAATAATGAATATGTCAGTCTGAAAGATAATAATAACAATGCAGTACAGATTAAAAATGTGAAAGATGGGGTAGACGCTGGCGATGCAGTTAACAAGGGCCAGATGGATCAAGCTGTCAGTGATGCTAAAGTACATTACTATTCAGTAAAGACTGATGATACAGGAACGGTGAAGAATAATTTCAATAATGATGGTGCCGTGGGTAGCGACTCCCTAGCCATGGGGGTGATTGCTAAGGCTACGAATGAGCGAAGTGTGGCTGTAGGCAATAATGTCAGCGCTGAAAGTGATGGCAGTATCGCTATGGGCGTGGGCTACAAGAATACGGACGGATCTATCAGTGAAACGAAAGCGGAAACTGGCTATCAATATAATACCGCTATTGGTGCCGGTGCCCAGTCTGCCGGCGATAATTCATTAGCCATCGGTACCAGAGCGGCGGTCAAGCAAAAAGCAGGTTCTGCTACTAACAGCAGTAAGGAATCTATTGCCATCGGGTATCTTGCGGAGACATCTGATACCCGAGGTGTAGCGATGGGCGCTGAAGCTAAGAGTATTGCCAAGGGGGCTAATGCTATCGGTGACAGAGCGACTGCCTCAGGAACAGACTCTATTGCCATCGGCACAGAGGCAACGGATGCTCTTTCTACTAACTCCATCGCCATGGGGACGAAGGCAAATGTGCAGAAAGGCAGTAGTGCGGCGGTTATCGGTAATGAATCCAATGCAACAAATGCAGTGAACGCCAATGTCTTCGGCACGGGAAGCTCGATTATCAATGGAAAAGATGACGACAAGGTGAAAGATAACAGTCTTGTGGGGAATGGGAACCAGATTGTCCGGAATGATGCCCAGTCGGTGACCAATATCACCGTCAATGGCAATACCAATATGGTGCAGGGAATCACGGATTCCAGCAGTGCGGCAGATGCATCTAAACTGGATAAAATTAATATTACCGGTACAAACAATACAGTAACCCTGAGCGATAATGGGCTTCCCATTGAAGATGTGACCATTATGGGGAATGATAATACGGTTGAGGCTGCGTTGAAATATGATCCCGACGGAAAACCACTGTCCAATATCCAAATTCTTGGTTCCAATGTAACTGCGACTCTGGGAAATTCCGTATATTTGGGAACGGGTTCTGCCGCTACAGCAGAAGCCACTGCGGAAACAGCCGGTGCAGGGGAGTACAATGACCTTTATGCTGTAGCGGCTAAGAAGGCGGATGGCGTGGTCACCATCGGTAGCAAAGGCCATGAACGGCGTCTGCAAAATGTGGCAGCTGGTCTGGTCAGTTCGACCAGTACCGATGCCGTAAATGGAAGTCAGCTCTACCTGCGGACCCGGCCCCTTCGTTTTGCCGGGGATAATTCCACACTTGGCTCTACCGCCGCTGCCGATCAGAACGTGCTTCATCGGGGTTCTGATGAAGCTATGTCCATCCTGGGCGGAGCCGACGGCAGCAATCTGAGCGATAACAACATCGGCGTAGTGGCCGATGCAGCCAATAACAAGCTCACCGTGAAACTCTCGAAGGATGTGAAGGGTCTTAACAGCGTGACGGCTACTACTGTCAATGCTACCACGGTCAATGCCGGGGATACCACCATGAACGACAACGGTCTCACTATTAAGAACGGTCCTTCTATCACAAAGACCGGCATCAATGCCGGTGGCAAGACCATTACCAACGTGGCAGCCGGTGTAAACCTGACCGACGGGGTGAATGTAAGCCAGCTGAAGAGCGCCCAGGCAGCGGCTACCACGGAAGTGAAGGCCGGAAAGAATGTGACGGTAGGTGAAGCTACGGGAGCCAACGGCCAGAAGGTATACACGGTGAATGCCGATCTCAGTTCTGTGGCGGATGCCCTGGGAGGAAGCTCTACGGTAAATGCCGTCACCGGCAAGGTGGAAGCCAATCTGGAAGTCAACGGGAATACCTACCATACGGTGCGGGAAGCGGTGAATGCCGCCAACACTACCGTCTCTTCTAATGACGGCTCCGTGAAGGTGACCAAGAGCTCCAATACGAACGGTTCCAATAATTTCGACCTGGCGGTGGATTACACCAAAGTAGCCGAAAATGCCAGCCTGACTTACAAGGCCAACGGCAAGAATGAAAAAACCGTAAGCCTGAAAAAGGGCCTGGACTTCACCAATGGGAAGAATACCACGGCTTCCGTGGCTGCTGACGGGGTGGTAAAATATGATCTTAATGATGATATCAGCCTTAGCAGCGTAACCACCGGGGATACGGTGATTAATAATACAGGTCTGACCGTAGGCGGTAACGCCTACGTGACCAAGAGCGGTCTCAATGCCAACGGCCAGAAAGTGGTAAATGTGGCAGACGGCGAAATTTCTGCCACCAGCACCGATGCGGTAAACGGCAGCCAGCTTCATGCCACCAATGTGGAGGTGGAGGAAAACACCAAGAACATTGCCATCAACAAGAAAAACATCCAGAAGAATGCGGATAATATTGCCAAGGGTCTGAACTTTGCCGCTGACTCCGGCACTACCTATAACGCCAAGCTGGGAGATACGGTTTCTGTGAAGGGGGACGGACACAATGTGTCCACCTCTATCGATGGCAGCCAGATCACCGTCAAGATGAGCGATACTCCTTCCTTTACCTCGGTGAAGGCCGTGACCATTCAGGGGGATACCATCAAGGCCGGGGATACGGTAACCATGAATAACCAGGGCATTGACATGGGAGACACCAAAATCACCCACCTGCACAAGGGAGAGGTTTCCGCTACCAGCACTGATGCGGTGAACGGCAGTCAGCTGTATGGTACGGAAACTCGGATCAATCGTCTGGGTAACCGGATTAATCGTGTTGGTGCTGGGGCAGCGGCTCTGGCTGGGCTCCATCCGCTGGATTTTGATCCGGACGACAAGTGGGATTTTGCTGCCGGATATGGCAACTATAAGAATGCCAATGCCGTTGCTATTGGTGCATACTATCGTCCTAACGAAGATACCATGTTCAGCGTAGGTGGTTCCTTTAGCGGCGGAGAGAATATGGTGAATGTTAGTGTTAGCTGGAAATTTGGACAGAAGAGCCATATCTCTCGTTCACGTGTTTCCATGGCTAAAGATATGCTGGCTATGAAGAATCAGATTGAAACGTTGACGAAAAAATTGGCAGCTTATGAATCGGGCCAGCCTGTCAAATTGGCTTCTACTGCAAGCGGAGCTATGACTTTCCCGGATGTCCCGGAAAATCATTGGGCTTATGAGTATGTTAAGAGTCTGGCGGAACGAGGCTACCTGAAAGGATATCCAGATGGGGAATTTAAAGGCGACAGGGCGATGACACGTTATGAATACGCGGCCATCATTTACCGTGCTTTGCAAAATGGAGCACCCTCAGATGGTAACATGACACGTTCTGTAGATGAATTTGGTCCTGAATTGATCAAAGTCCAGAATATCGACCGTTTCCGTGTAGATCGCATTTCCGGAAAAGATAATGACCGGCATAAGGTAGAACGGGTACGAGTAAATGATAAAGATGATAAAGCTCAAAATGTGTTCCGGGATGTTTACGGAAGCCATATTCAAAAATAGGGCATAATAAGTAAGAAAGAAATATAAAAGCGTCAGTTGTTCAAAAGGAATGACTGACGCTTTTATGCTAGTGCTGAACATAAAATTGGATTTAAGAATGGGCTGCTAGCTTTTTATGATAGTGTTGACTGATAGCGGTAGATGGTTTTCAGAGAAAAATTAATTTTCATTGTAATTTACGAGGTTTATTTTTATAATTAATCTGGTCAAAATTTTTTTGAGAGAGCTCTACCTATCTCTTTCTGGAATATGCACACGGGGTGTTCAAAATCCTTGGTATCGTTGTATTGTATCAAATACGGACACCTTTGAGACGACATCTTCACCACCGGTGCAACCCTCGAGGCCTGCGCCAAAGCCTTGAAGCGAAACGGGGCAGCAGAGGTAATCGGCTTGGTCATGGCCAGCGGGGCCCCGTAATAGGACAATACTGCCTGACTTATTCCTACTCGTTCACAATATAAACCGACCTCCTAAGGTTAGATCTTTGGTCTGACTTTAGGAGGTCTATTTTATGCTATAAATCTGAACCTATACGGATACGCATCTTGATGGAAGGTGGCAGTGGTTTTCCCGTAGGGAGAAAGAGTATATGGGTGACCCTTAAAGATGAAAAATTAAAAAATTAGTATAAAGAATTTTTTTCTTCTAATAAATAGTGAATAAATTTTTTACTCGCTTGTGGCAGTGTGTTTTTATCTTTTGTGATAATACTCATAGTTCTGATGATTACAGGGTCAATGGGGAGTGCCACTACCTCATAACTTGTCTTGCGCAGTACAAGTTCAGTCAAGATAGAAATGCCTAACCCTTGCTCTACCATAGACAGGATAGAATAATCGTCATGGACACGTAGTTTGATATTTGGAGTGATACCTATCGCATGAAAAGCCTCTAAAGGTTCACTATATGCGCCTTCCTCCAGTAACAAAAACGGTTCATTCGCTAAGTCCTTAAGGGACAGGGACTGTTTTTCAGACAAGGGATGATATTTCGGAAGTACTGCACGAAATTCACCGGACTTGATGAACGTGGTTTCCATTCCTTTGACGGCGTTAGGATTCACAAAGCCAAAGTCTACTGCCCCAGTACGTACCCATTCTGAGATGCTCGTATAGTCACCTTGGTGTAACACAATCTGAATATTCGGATATTTTTGCCAAAATCTACGAATGATGCCAGGCAACCAGTGACAAGATACGCTGGAAACCGTTCCGATACGCACGATGCCGGAATCCAGTCCTCGGATTTCATCTGCTGTGTGGCGCATGGTCTGGTATTGTATCACTGCGTTTTGTATGGATGGATACAACCTTTCTCCCTCTGGTGTTAGGCGAATACCATAACGGGAACGATATAGAATTTTGATGGACAACTCTTTTTCCAGTGAAGCAATCATTTGACTGAGAGCCGGTTGGGTGTAGCCCAAAAGGTCAGCCGCTTTTGTAAAACTACCAACCTCAATTATTTTCAAAAGAGCAATGTATCTCTGCATTCTTCAAATAATCCTTTTGCATATTATAATAATAAACATCGATTTTACTTATTTATATCCCTGAGTATATAATAATCTCATACAAAACACAAGCATTGGAGGAATTCCTTATGGATATGAGTAAGTTTCTAGTGGATGCCTATTTCACCCAATATGAATCGAAATCTAAATACATGATGGGGAGTTCCGACCCGGAATCCCTATCGCTGAAGGACGTCGTGTCCGACCTTTCCGACTATGCAGATGAGCCACTGGGCTATGCACTGGGAAAGGGATATCTGCTACTACGAGAGCAACTGTCTGCACTCTATGAAAACGTCACACCTGACCAAATTGCTGTCATGAACGGTGGCGAGGAAACCATCTATGTCACGATGCGTGCGCTGTTGAAACCAGGTGACGAAATCGTAGTACAAACACCCTCATATCAGTCTCTTTCCGTCATCGCAAAGGAGATTGGGTGCTCTATTATCGAATATCGCCCTAGTTTTGAGCAAAACTGGGAATTTGACTTGGAAACGCTGAAAACAAAAATCACTAAACAGACTCGGCTGCTGATTTTGAATTATCCCCATAACCCAACAGGCGCCTGCTTAACAGACCGTGAAATGGCTTCTATTGCAGCGTTGTGTCGTGAGTATAATCTCTATTTGATAGCTGATGAGGTATATCGTTTTCTCCGTATGGAGGAAAGTTGTTCGGATGCCTCATTTGCAGATTTGTATGAAAATTCGGTTGTTCTGGGCAGTTTTTCTAAAACCTTTGCGGCTCCTGGACTGCGGCTGGGGTGGATAGCGACCAAAAATCCGGGACTCATGCATAGATTACTGGATTACCGCCATTTTACCAGCACGTGCTCCAATCTGCCGTGTCAATGGATTGCAAGGGAGCTGCTGAATAAACGAGATGCTATCATACAGCGTAATAATGCCCTTGTCCATCGCAATGCCGAGCTATTGGCGCTGTTTGTGAAGCAACACGAAAAAATATTCTCCTATGTTCCACCTAAGGGGGCCACCATGGCATATGTGAAATTAAAGGGAAAGCAAAGTGCAATGGCATTCTGTATGGAAATTTTGGAGAATACCGGCGTGCTGATTGTTCCTTCTTCGGTGCTGGAAAAATCGGATGAATATCTTCGTATCGGCCTGTGCCGTAAGAGTTTCCCAAAGTGCATTCAATTGGTCAGTGAATACCTTTTCAATCGAAAAAAATAAGGAGGCAATTATGAAACAATATGTAGTGGATGCGTTTACAGAAAAAATTTTTACAGGCAACCCTGCCGCTGTCTGTGTGATGGATACGTGGTTAAATGATCAGATTATGCAGAGTATTGCCGTTGAAAATAATCTCTCTGAAACAGCTTTTGCTGTAAAAGAAGGAGCGGTTTATCATCTGCGATGGTTTACTCCCGGCGGTGAGGTAGAACTGTGCGGCCACGCAACGCTGGCTACGGCTTATGTCATTACTCGTTTTGTAGAGCCCAAACTGAAAACAGTGACCTTCCATACACTTAGCGGCATTCTGACCGTAGAAAAACAAGATGATTTGCTAGTGATGAATTTTCCATCTTTTCAGTTGCAGCCGGTTCCCGTCACGGAACAAATGACAGCGGCTTTGGGAGTAAAACCTGTTGAGGCTTACTGTGGGGCTGATATGGTATGCGTTTTAGAAAATGAGGAGCAGGTTAAACATGTTCACCCGAATCAAGATTTGATTCGACAGATGGAGGGGGTTTGTTTGCACATCACCGCCCTCGGTAATGAGTATGATTGCGTAACACGCTCCTTTGCGCCAAAATGCAATGTAGCAGAAGATCCCGTCTGTGGACGTGGGCATTGCCATGTCATTCCTTACTGGGCGGATAGAACCGGAAAAACGGAATTTATCGCATATCAGGCATCCGCACGTGGAGGGGTGCTGTATTGCAGCTATGCCGGAGAACACACGGTAATACGCGGTAGAGCAGCACTATTTGCGGAGGCGGAGCTTTTTGTGTAAAACATATTGCGAAAAAGTACACCGAATAAATAACGAATCGGATCCGATACAGAAAGTTCTTTTTTGGGATGTTCATAATTTGTACCGGCCAAACCTGGTAATTGTATAGCCGTGAACACAGGATGTTCCAAACCTCTGTAATCCTTTTATTATATTGAAGACAAATACCTTTGGTTAAGCTCTACTTGTGACCGGTCGGGCCTTTAAAATCTGTTCCAAAGCCTTGAAGCGAAAGGGTGCTGCAGAGGTAATCGGCTTGGTCATGGCCAGTGGGGCACCGTAATAGGAATTTATAATAATATAGGCACGGTATCTGCGTATATTCGCATAAATTAACCGACCGCCTAAGGTTAGATCGTTGGTCTGACTTTAGGCGGTCGGTTTTGTTTTGCTGCAATGATGATATTGAAGGCGGGGACTTATATCTTGATGGAAGGGAGATTTTGAGGCCGATTATTTTTCGGACAAGTCCATCACTTTTTCTTTTAATAATCGGGCGGCTTCTGAAAAGAGTTGATTCTTTTTCCAGATAAAGAAGATGCGGCAGATGTTTTGGGGATCTAACGGCCGGAATACGAGATTTCCGTCTTTCGGGAGTTGGATGAGGCGATCCAGGCACAGCACGTAGCCGACGCCTTCCTCGGCTAAGAGAGAGGCGTTGTAAATCAGGGTGTACGTGGCAATGATATTGAATTCGCTTTCATCCTTGTCAAACCATAGGCTAAGTTCCCTTGCGGTAAGGGCCTGTCGGGAAGCGATTAAGGGGAGTCCTTCCAGGTCAGCGGCTCGAATGGTCGTGTGTGCGGCCAGCGGGCTGTCTTTTCGCATCAGTACACCCCAGACATCTTCGTGGGCCAGCTCGATATGGGGATAGTCCTGTGGGGCCTCAGGCTGTATCAATACGCCAAAATCCAAGGTCCCTCTCTTTAGCTGCTCTTTTACGACCATGCCGTCCATGCTTTGAAACTGATAGTGGATGTTGGGATACTCTTTTCGTAAAGACTGGATTGCGCGGGCTACGACCCTCATGCCGGCTGTTTCGCCGCAGCCGATGCGGACGCTGCCGCTTACGCCTTCTTGCGCATGGGACAGTTCATCTACGGTTTTATCGACGAGCTGAGCAATTTCTTCAGCTCGTTTTTTGAGCAGGAAACCGGCCTCTGTCAGCGTAGTGTTCCGATTGCCCCGGACTAAGAGCTTCACGCCGAGTTCTTCTTCTAAATCCATGAGCTGCCGGGACAATGCCGGTTGGGACACGTGCATGGCTTCTGCGGCGTGAGAGATATTTTCCGTTCTGGCGACTGCCAAAAAGTATTTTAGGACACGAAATTCCATTTCCATCACCTCTGCTACCATTATAACAGAGTCAGATATGTAATCCAATTATGTCCAGATAGATGTTATAGGTATTAGTTATTTTCAGTTTTCTGTGATATCCTTAATCCATCAACGAGAAAGGAGTGATGCTTTGCAAGTGAACAAGCGTCTTTTGATATTTATTCTAATGGTAGGGGTGTTCGGCATCCTTAATACGGAGATGGGCTTTATCGGGATTCTGCCTTATATTGCGCAGCGTTACGATGTGACGATCGTCCACGCCGGGCTGCTCATCAGCCTCTTTGCTTTGGGCGTGGCCCTTTCCGGCCCCGTTATGCCTCTTATTTTCTCCCGGTTTAACCGCAAGTATGTCATGCTGTTGGTGCTGGGACTCTTTACGATATGCAATACCATTTCTGTTTTTGCTGAGAATTTCAATCTGCTTTTGGCCGTGCGGGTCATTCCTGCTTTTTTCCATCCGGTCTACTGCTCCATGGCTTTTACGATGGCAGCGGAAGTGGCCGGTGTGAAAGCGGCGCCGAAGGCGGTGGCAAAAATAAACATCGGTGTGTCGGCGGGCATGGTCGTCGGCGTCCCGATCAGTAATTTCCTGGCGGAACATATTTCTTTATCCGTTTCCATGTCTTTCTTTGCCCTTACGACGTTTTTCGTCATGATGGCGACGGCCTTCTTTATTCCTTCCATGCCGGCAGAAGGGCGGTTGTCTTATGGAGAACAGTTGGCTGTGTTGAAAAAGCCCATGGTTTGGGCCTCTATTTTTGCTATCCTCTTCCTGAACGGATCGGTCTTTGGCGTTTTCAATTACTGGGCAGCCTACTTGGCCAATGTCGTCGGGCTGGCACCGAACCTTGTCAGTTTGCTCCTGTTTGGCTACGGCCTTTGCAACATCTTTGGCAGCATGGCGGCCGGACACCTTCTTTCCAGCCGGGCCGAAGATACGGTGAAATTTTTTCCCTTCTTGCTGGGAGCTGTGTATCTCCTGTTCCTTACGGGAGGGGACGGCGGATTTCTGGTGGCCGTCCTTACGATTTTCTGGGGAGTCCTGGCCGGTATCAACGCCAACATCAACCAATTCTGGCTCTCCCACGCGGCGCCGGAGGCCCCTGATTTTGCCAACGGCCTCTTCCTTACGGCCGTTAATCTCGGAACCATGGCAGCTACGACGGTAAGCGGCATGTTTATTGATTCTTTTGGCACGAAATTCGTCATTTACGGAGGCTTGCTTTTTCTGGCTGCAGCCGCCCTCCTTTTTTGGGGGCAATGCCGGAAGCGCCGTATGAATCCGGTCATAGGAATCGATGTATCATAAACACAGACATAATTAAAAAACATGACAAAATATAATATAAATGTATTTGTTATGTTATGATGGCTCCCCTTATAATGGAGTCAGGATATCCCATTTGAATAATAAATGAAGCATAAAACTAACTTTTGATGATAAAGGAGACAAGACTATGTTGAAAAAAGTAATTCAAACGACTTCGATGGCAGCTCTGTTGGCTGCTGCTATTACGGCTACTTCTTTGGCAGCCTTACCTGACAATGCGACTGCTGTTTCTGTACCGGGCCAAACGATCCAGTTGGAACAGAAATGGGATAAGATATTTCCCCAGTCTGATAAGGTAGATCACCGCAAAGTAACCTTTAAAAACCGCTATGGATTTACCCTGGTAGGGGATTTGTATGTGCCGAAAAACGCCCAAGGGAAATTGGCCGCCATTGCCGTAAGCGGGCCTTTCGGTGCCGTAAAAGAACAGGTCAGCGGTCTCTATGCACAGACCTTGGCAGAACGCGGTTTTGTGACCCTGGCTTTTGACCCGTCCTTTACCGGTGAAAGCTCCGGCAATCCGCGCAATACGGCATCGTCCGATATTAATACAGAAGATTTCAGCGCTGCGGTAGATTATCTGGGATCCTTGGATATGGTAGACCGTGACAAGATTGGTATCTTGGGCGTTTGCGGCTGGGGCGGTTTTGCCTTGAATGATGCCATTCAGGATACCCGCGTCAAAGCCGTGGCTGTCAGCACGATGTATAATATGACTCAGGTCATGACCAATGGCTATGAAATTACGATGGATCCCCAAGGGCAATACGATCGTGTAGCTCCGCAGAGTGCAGACGCACGGTATCAGATGAAAGAACAGCTGAATAATGCTCGCTGGGAAAGCTCGAAACATGATTATACCGATTTAGCTCCGGCCAATAATCTGGACCCGGAAAAAGATATTACATCGGAAACGCCGAAGTTTATTGCTGAATATGCTGATTTCTATCGGACAAGCCGCGGCTATCATCCGCGTTCGGTAAACTCCAATCCCAATGGTTCCTGGACGACGCTCATGCCTCTGGGCCTCATCAATATGCCCATCATGGAATACGCCAAAGAAATGCGTACGCCGACGCTGATTGTGGCCGGTGAAAAAGCCCATTCCCGTTATTTCAGCGAAGATGCTTATAAGGCCGTCGGTTCAAAGGATAAGGAACTCTATATCGTTTCCGGTGCCAACCATACGGACCTCTACGATAATACCCAGAAAATCCCCTTTGATAAATTCGAACAGTTCTTCAAAGATCATTTAAAATAATAGTACCGTAAGTGAAAGTGAACCGACCCCCTAAAGTTGGACCTAAAATCTAACTTTAGG
>UMHU01056716.1_pt1 | contig 17194 bp, 10 predicted proteins | sample 1965591 | NCBI WGS metagenome assembly UMHU01 (sample SAMEA4836101, study PRJEB28245) | human gut metagenome | biome: gut microbiome; material: fecal sample | place: Denmark | collected 2008
ATTGGTCTGGGCCTCAACGACCTGTACATGTTTGTGGGCGTCACGTTTTTGAGCATCGGCTACCAGGCCATGAAGGCCATCGCCACGTTCCTAGTCACCTGGTACAACTACTTTAGCCGCCGCTTCTTCCTCGAGGGCGCAAGGTCGTAGATTGCCGAACATATGCTTGAACGCAAAACGGGCTGGGACATCACGTTCCAGCCCGTTTTTTGTTTGCCGAGCTTTCTATAATTGCCGATAAGGGCGCACGAGACGGATCACGATGCCGAAATGGGACACGCTTTCCCATGGGCCTCCCCGGGGAAACCGCATCCCAGAATAGGACCTCAAAACGGGACACAGTTTCCCAATAGAACTCCAACCGGAAAGTGCATCCCAGAATTCAGCTCAAAAGTGGGATGCGCTTTCCGGTTGAGCCTTGATTGGGAAACTCCGTCCCATTCGCATCAAAAAACGGGCGACCTGGATGTTTGTCCGAGCTGCCCGTTCCGTGCGTTATGTTGAGATCCCTAGCCTGTTACGTAATACCAGACGACGTTGTCGCCGTTGGAGAGAACGTAGTTGCTGCAGGCCGTCATGGGCGTCGAGCCGTTGACAGAGTACATCCAACCGCTCGTGCCGCCATACTGCTTCTCGGCCAAACCGCCGATCGCGGCGACATACGTGCCGTACGATGAGCCGTGTGCGTTGACGGAAAGCCCGAGCGCGCATAGGGCGTCGTAGACGGTGGCACCTTCGTTAAAGGTATAGGTGCCGCCGGCGGACACAGGATTGCCCACGGCGCTCGATGTGACCGCAACCGTCACCGTGACGTAACTGGGCTCCTGCGTGCCGCCCTGGCCGCCCGAGGAGGCGGTTCCGCCGTTAGAAGCAGAGGCGCCGCCAGACGATTGGCCGCCGCCCGAAGAGGTACCACCAGACGTGTTAGAAGTATCGGCAGTTTCGGTATTCTGAGCAGCCGATACATCGCCAGACTTCTTGCCACGCTGGTCTTCAGACTTTTTGCCATCCGAGTTTTTATCCGAGCTCTTGTTCGAAGACTCGGAATCGCCCTTGGCGTCACCCGAGTCCTTGGACTTATCTTTCGCATCGCCCGAAGCCTTGGAGTTCTTAGAGTCAGCTTTGCCAGAAGCAGCAGCCGAGCCAGCTCCCCTGGCGTCGTTGGCAACGACGCTCTCCCCCGTCACGGCCTGAACGATCCAGTCGATGGACCAGGCACCGCTTGTGGAGGGATGGACAAACCCCAGCGAGACGACAATCAGGGCAACGCAAGCAGCCGTAAAAACGCCGACAAGCGCCTTGCGCCGCGGGGCGGACGCCGCCGAAGCGGCGCCCTTTTGCTTTGCATCGTCGAGCTGGATAAACGAGGAGTCGGGCTGCTGCCCGTTGGTCTCCTTGGGCTTATCGGGCATTACCGTCACCCTTGCCGCGCTTGGTCAGCATGAAGACGGCGATGAGCGCGAGGCCGATCACGCCGGCCGCGATGCCGACAATAGCGAGCGGGTTGAGGCCAGACTCCTGCGCGGAAGCCTCAGTGGACTTCTTGGCAGTGGTCGTGGAAGCGGATGCCTTGTCGGACTTGGAGTCGGACTTCTTGTCGGACTTGCCGTCCTTCTTGTCAGACTTCTTCTCGTCCTTCTTGTCGGACTTGTCGGAGTCCTTCTTGTCGGACTTGTTGTCCTTGGTCCCGGTCTTGGTCGACACCGTCGTCTTGGTCACCGGCTTCTGACCCGGGGCGACAGCGCCACCCTTCGAGCCGGAGCCAGTGCCCGCGCCAGCGCCCGTGCCGGTACCAGCACCAGTGCCGGAGCCGCTGCCACCGTTAGAGCCAGAACCGCCATTGCCGTCAGGGTTAACGGCGTTCTTGGTCCACTTGGCATACAGCGTCATATCGGCCGTCACCGGCGTGCTGAAGTCATACGCCTCCGTGCAAGCCTCATCGGTGTACCAGCCACCGAAGGTGTAGCCCTCACGCGTCGGATCGGCAGGCTTAACCAGCTTGCCGTCGGCCGTAGTCTGGAAATCGACCTTGGAACCATCGCCAGTCTCGAACGAGACCTTAACGCCACCATTCAGCTTGAACAACGTGCCGGAATCGTTGATGTAGTAGAGGTTGCCCTTGGCGTCGCAGGCAATCGGCGAGTCGCAGTAGTTGTTGTGTCCCGTTGCGCTAAACGCACCGGTCGCCTGCGCGTCACCCAGCTTGTAGCGATAGACACCGCCGCCCGAGGTGTAGTTCACATAGTCGGAAGTCGCACCGTAGTTAACCGTGAAGTAGACATACGTGCCATCTGCCTGGGCGCTCACGAGCGGTGCACCCTTGATGCCGCCGATGGGAAGCGCGGAGCCATCAGCAGACGAAACCAACGTCGTAGCAAAGTCATTATCAAGGTCGACAATCGCCAGCGCAGAGCCACCGGAAACCTCGCCGCCGACAATCAGCTTGTTGCCATACAGCGTAGGCATGCAGGCGCATCCCGTAAGACCCAGGTCGACGACGCGCTCTTCGGAAATGCGCGAAGCGGCATCCGCACCACGCGAACTACCGTCAGAAATCGCCAAAACGTGCAGCTTGCCATCGCGCGAAATCAGATAAGCATGGCTACCGTCGGCGGAGAGCACACAGGAGGAGTTAACGATAGCCCCAACGGAAACGCTTCCAAGCACAGCGCCCGAAGACTTGCCGAGCATCTCAACGGTACCGGCGCTGGTGGGAACCAGAATAAAGCCGTCACCCACGGTAGCACCCGTCCAGTAATAACCCTCATCGGCGTTGACGTGCTGCCAGGAAACGGCACCGGTCAGGATATTGATGCGCGTCAGATGGCCGTTGTTATACACGCCCTTACCATAGTCGACATCAACGGTGCCGACATAGAGATAGTTGCCATCGACCGTCAGCTGAGAATTCGACTGAGCAGTTTTGCTCACAGGGTCGGTAACCCAAACCGTCGTGAGCGTATCGGCCGTCAGAGCCTGGACCGCACCGCCATCGAGCGGGACGATGACCAAGCCGTTCGTATAAATCGGACGCGTCGTGTAGCCAATCGTAGTCTTAAGGTTCGACTCGGCAAGCACCTTGCCCGACTCTGCGTCGATCTTAAGCAAGCGCTTGTTGACGGCGAGATACACGTTGCCGTTTACGACAATCGGCTCGCTCGCGTTGGGATACGTGGCGCCCGAGTAGGCCTTCCAATCGAACGTCCAAGAGCTTGCCAGCGCGCCCGTAGGGGTGGACACGTTCTCGACCACCGCATTGGAATTGCCGTTCCAGTCGGCTTTCCAATCGGTCGGGCGCGAAGCGCTCGGATCCACGACGATTTCGTCAGGATTGGGCACCGTGTCGCCGGCAGCATATGCCCAGACGATCTTGTCGCCCGACTTGAGCGCGTAGTCACCATCGAGCTGAGTCCCGGGGTCCCCGTTTACAAAGAACGACCAGGAGCCCGTCAGCTTTGTGCCATCAAGCGGGGACACGAGGCTATGGACATTCCAATAGCCGCCATCATTGAGCATCACGGAATCAATGCCCAGGGCATCGAAATAGGCAGCAGATGCATCCTTAATCGTCGTGCCCTCAACGAACACCTGCATCGAAGGATCAGTCCAGCGCTGAGCCTTATCGTCCTTCTTGCCGATGATCTCCATCGAAACGGAGACCTGACCAGGCATGGTGCCGTCGGAGCCATAGACCCAAGCAATCTCGTCGCTTGCCTTAAGCGTATAGGCGCCCGCACCAACATCAACAGGCTTGCCATTGACAAAGAACTGCCAATATTTCCAGGTGTTTTCGTCAACCTTCTCGCTCGAGAGGGTCACGTTCTTTTCGAACGGTGAGGTCAGCGACTCGAGATACCAGCCAAACGAGCTCTCCCCCGTTTTGGCGCCAATGCCAGACTTTTTAAAGATCTGCTCGGAAAGGTCAGCAGCGGTTGTTCCCTCGTCCACGAGAGCTGTCGTAGGCTGTGCCCACGTCTGCCGGGCGCCCGAAGCATCCTGGCCGATAACGGTGCAGCTTACCGAAAGCTGATCGGCAGGAGCGGGGTCGTTGTACTTCGAGTAGTACCAGACGACGGAGTCGCCGGCCTTGAGCGTGTAGCCGCCGGCGCCGACCATGGAGGACTTGCCGTTGATGAACAGTTGCCAGTACGCTTCGGTCGTCGGGTCGTAGGCGAGCGTGCGGCCGGAGTCGAAGGGCGACGTGATCGAATTGAGCGCCCAGCCCCAGGAGCCGTTGGGGTCGTAGTCGGCCTTGAGGCCGGTCTGCTTGAAGAGCTGCTCGGAGAGGTCGGCCGCGGTCGAGCCCTTCTTCAGCGTAATGCTCTGAGCGGCGGCCCAGGTCTGCTGAGCACCCTTGGCGTCGGTGCCGACGACCGAACACGTCGCGGAAACCTGCGTGGAAACCGTGCCCGTGGGATCCTCGTACACCAGCTCGAGCGTGTCGCCATCGCTCGGGTAGTAGCCCGTGGCATAAGAGTTGGCAGCCTTGCCATTAATATCAAAACGCCAGTACTTATAGCCGGACGCCGTGTTTTCCATCGCGAGCGTCTGGGACTTATCGGGGTTCGTAACCGAATAGGGAACGCCGCCGTCCGTGCTATAGCTATAGCCGGCGTCGTCAAGCACCTTGGCAAAGATGTCCCAGGCAGACATTTTTTGGGTACTCGACCACTCAAACGAGGCCGTCGGCACCCAGTCCACAAGGTCATAGGACTGACCGACATCGTGCTTGCTTACGCCTACAACCCTGACGTTAACGGAAAGAGACTTTTCGTCGGAAGAATTAACGAGCCAAGCGGTGCTCTTGACATCGTTGTTGCCGGCGTTTGCCACGACATAGGCGTATTTGCCCTCAGCCGAGGCGGGAAGCGTGATCGCGCCGGTCGTTTCGTCGGCGCCAAACAGCTCGTGGGCATTTGTGCCCTCAGCGTCATCGGCGAGATACCAGCGGTAATCGACGAGGGAGCCCTCGGGGAGTGCCGTCTCGTAATCGCCCCAATCGCCCGTTGCCATGTAATTGGCAGTAGGGGTAAGCGTTCCGCCGACCTGTGCAAGGTTGCCGCTCGAAGCGACATTAACCGATGTCAGGGTATACGCCTTGGCATCTTCGCCCTTGACGATGGCATAACGCGTGGAGGCATAGTCGGTGTTGTAGCCACCGTCGACGATGCACTTGAGGTACTTGCCGACGTACTTTTGCGAAATTACGAACGACGGCCTGTGCGCGTTCTCATCCGTCAGCGTCGTGAACGGACCCTGGGCGCTATCGGCAATCTGCCACGTATACGTCAGTTGATCAGATGTAAGCTCGGCACCCTTTGTTCCTGCAGACGTCTTCTCGAATGCAGTAACACCGATCTTTTCGCCACTCTTGTAGACAAACTTGGCGTCATCGCTCTGATCGCCGACGATCTTTTTGAGATACGTCAGGAACAGCTCGTGCGAGCCTGCGGCCTTAACGGCCACAGCAGTAGTCGCCTCTACGGTGTTATCGCCCGCAGTGGCCGACACGCTCACCCAGCGCTTGGCGTAGTCATCGGGAATCGTAAAGCTGCTGTCGGTTTTGCCCTCGACCACATGCCAGTCGGTCTTCGCATCAAACGCAGAGGAAGACGGGTCGACAGAGGACCAACGCCACGTGTAGGTAACGCCCTCGGTAACCGACTCAGACGAGTAATCGACCGCCTTGTAGGCGCACGCCCCAATCGTAGAGCCAGTGTCCTTGGCGCCCTTGCTCGCATTGGTAAATGCAACTGAATCGAGCGTCGTCGCGCCCTTGGGCAGAATGCGGCCCGCCTTGGTCTCACAGCTATCGGAGCCGGGGATACCCTTCTTGGCCTTAGCGACCACCTTGAGGTAGCGGTTCGCGCACTCCTTGGTAACCGTGAAGGTATCACCAGTTGCAACCTGCTCGAACGTGCCGTCAGCAGAATCGGCCACCCACCAAGAAAAATCGACCTTGTCGGAGCCATAGAGGTCAGTCGGCGTGTCGTAGTTAAGGTAGTAGGCGGCAGCCTTAATCGTGTCACCGACGTTAGCGTTGGGGACGTTCTCATAATCGTCGCCAAATTCGGCGCCGTTATAGGCGAGAACGATATGGCCTAACGCGATCTGGTCACTCGCGGCAACAGGACCCGGCGTATTGTAGCCAACAGACGCGGGCGTCCCGAAAGAGCTGCTCGGACCGTACAGCTCCTGGCCATCGCCGACAACCTTAACGCGAATGTACTTGCCCGCAAGTTGCGAAGCGAGTTCGTCCGTGATCGTCAGCGACTGGGCGGTCTGGCCCGGAATTGCCTGATAGGCGGAATCCTCGGCATCGCGCACGTCAGACGCAAGCCACTGATAGGTCCAGCCGGCCTGTGTCGCAATACGCTTATTGGGAACCGCTTCGCCGTCGTAGGCGTTCGCCCAAAGCGTAGTGCCAGGGTTCAGCATCTCGGCCTTAACAGACGAATACGAGCTCGAATCGTCTGCCGAAGACTGGATGAGGACATAAGACTTTGCATCCAGTGCCGTCTTGGTAGGAACGGGCGCCTTGATGGTGTTCGTCGCTGTCAGCTTTTGGTTGTTGGCGCCCTTAGTCGGGCCGTAGATGACGTTACCGCTGGCATCGGTAATGCGTACGCGCAGGCACTTGCCGTTAAGCTGAGTGCGCAGGGCATCGTCCAAAACGATCGATGCGCCCGTCTGACCCTCGACAGGAACAAACGCGGAATTGTCCGCATCGCTCTTGTTGCTGATGTCGGCAGCAAGCCACTGATAGGTGCAGCCTGAAGCGCTGGCGCGCTTGCTGGACGAAGTCCAAACATTCGCATAGAGCGTAGTATTGCTCTGGATAAAAGCGGTGAAGTTAGAGCCAGCCCAACGAGAAGGCGACTGGCTCTTTCCGACGCTGACACCATTATTCGAGGAAAACGTAGCAGCGGCACGAGACGCGGCCTTGGCAACACTGGGCTCGCTGGCCACCGCAGTCGCGTCGCCGGTCTCGGCGGTGGTGTCAGACGCCTCGCTCGCCGGGGTGGCCGAAGCAGGGTCTGACGCAGCGGGGTCGTCCGATGCATCATCGCTCACGTTGTCAGGCGCGGCCGAACCCGTATCCCCAGTTTCGGAGGAGCCACCTGCAGCCGAATCGTTTGCGTCAGCAGCAGCCGCGGTAGTATCTGCAGCACCGTCCGTGGCCTGCGCGCCCTCGCTCGGCGTTGTGGCCTGAGCCACGGCCTCGGCAATGCCCTCGGCGCCATCGGCCCAAAGCTGGGCCGGCGTGGTGCTGAATGCCATCGCGAAGGCCAGGAATGCCACCAGGCCGCGCTTGGCTACGCCGCGCGCGATCGCCCCATGGCGACGCAACGAGGCGCGCTTGCGCTCGTCCTCAAACATATCCATTTGTCCCCCATTGTCTGTACTTGAGGCGTTACCATGCGGCTGCCCCACGTCATCGCGCATGTTGCGCTCGAGTTCCCCCATCGGGGTCCTCCTTCCCTCCAGAGCCCAACGCGTACCGGCGGCATACGCCGCGGCCGCGTGCAAGATGGGAGGCGATCCGACTTAACCTTGCCGGCCCGGGCGCGTCGTCCGATCTGCGACACGATTCTCCCGAGACATAAGGAATTACGGTTACTGGTACAGCCGGGGATTTGCACCCCGATTCTCCCAAACGCGCAGGAAAGCCGCGCATTCGTGCGTCTCCGCACCACCATCTAGGCCATCGATTATTACTGTCAGTATGGTAGCACGCAAAAGGGCCCCGCACACAGGCGAAGCCCAAGGTAAAAGCTATGGTTTGCGATAGAAAAGGGCGGGGATGGAGTGCCGAGCAAAAGGATACGTCTTCCTCTGATCTCGGGGACTCGTTAACGCTTGCCGCCGTGGCTGTTGCGCCAGATCTCGCGGCCCAGCATCAGCGCCAGCACCAGCGCGCTCACGTAGCCCATAAAGCCAATGACAGGGATACCAAACACAACCGGCTCGATGCGTGCGTAGTACACCACCGACGAACCGATAAACAGACCGGCGATCACAATTGCCATCGACATACGGTCGATAATTCTACCCAGCTGCCGCAGCGCCTTATCGCTGCTCATGATCTGAGTGTTCACCTTAAGCTGGCCACGCGTGAGCATGCGCGACGCCAAGCCCAGATACTCGGCCGCCTCGAGCGAGCCTTTTGCCGCGCGATAGCTGCTCGCGGCAAGATCGCGCCCCATTTCGCGGACGCGCGCATAGGTGCTTTTCTCGTTTTTGATGTGCGTCTGGATAATCTGGATCATATTGACGTTGGGCATGTACTCGGTCAGCAGGCCCTCGAGCGTCACCATGCCGCGGGCGAACATCGTCACCACGCTCGGCAGCTCAACGTCGTTCTTGCGCGCCAAGTTTAGCAGCGAGGTCAAAAACTCGCCGATATCCAGGTCTTTAAGGTCAAGACCCGCAAAGTCGGCGACGATAAAGTCCAAGTCGGACAAAAAGGCCGAATGGTCAAGCTCTGCCGAGTCACCGCGCGTCACGGCAAAGCGCATGAGCGAATCCTTGAGCTTGGGCACGTCGCCCTCGGCCACGGCAAAGATCATGTCCTTGACGATACCGCGGTCGTGACTCGACATACGCCCGACCATGCCCAGGTCGATAAAGTAGACGATGCCGTCCTTGAGGATGATGTTTCCCGCATGCGGGTCGGCATGGAAAAAGCCGTCGTCGAGTACCTGCGTCGAATAGTCCTCGACGATCGCGGCGCCTATCTTTTCCAAGTCATAGCCCTCGCCTGCCAGGCGTTTGGGATCGGCGATGGAGATGCCGTCGACGTAATCCATGACCACGACGTGCTCGGTGCACAGATCCAAGTAGGATTTGGGACACGACACGCCATGCACGCTTTTGTGGAACTCATAGAAATCGTTGAGGTTTTTGGCCTCGGCCAAAAAGTTGGTCTCCTCGCGAAACGAGGTCCACAGCTCCTCGACCACGCCGTGTAAGTCAACAAATTGATCGGTGTTGACGAACTTTGAGACGATACGCACCACCGAGCGAATGATGTCGATGTCCTGCGCCATAACCTGCTGCGCGCCGGGGCGCTGTACCTTAACGGCCACGTCCTCGCCTGTCACCAGACGGGCGCGGTGCACCTGCGCGAGCGACGCGCTTCCGAGCGGGTTGGGGTCGATCGCGTCGAACATCTGCCCCAAGCGCTGGCCGTATTCCTCTTCCAGACAGCAAAGCACTACCTCATATGGCACCGGCTCTACGTCGGAGCGCAGGCGACGGAGCTCGTCGCAAAAACGCTGCGGCAAGATCTCGGAGCGGTTGGCCAGAATCTGCCCCATCTTGACGAACATGGGGCCGAGCTCTTCGAGCAGACGACGCAGGCGCACCGGCGTGAGGTTGTCCCACACGCGATACTTTTTGATCAGGCGAACGATCTGCCCAATGCGCTCACGGCGACCTGCCGGCGTGAGCTGGTATTCCTCGTCCGGCGCCATCGCGTCGGGCTCCTCGGGCACCATATCGACAGCGCGCGGCTTCTTGCGAGCGCCCGAGACAGCGGCCTCGACCTCATCGACGACCGCCGTCTCGTCACCCAAAGGATCTAGATTGTTGTAATCGGTGGTGGAATCTGCCATCTGCGCTGCTACTCGGCCTCTTCGGCGTCCTCTGCGTCGTCGGGCTCAACAGACTCGACGGGCACCGAGGTCACGTTGTCCTCGACCGAATCGACGATGTCGCGCACATGGGCCAAAAAGGCCGTGCGCTCGGGGGCGGTCATAACGCGGACGCGGGCCAGGATGAGCTCGTCGAGCACACGCTGTGCCGCGGTCTCGCCCTGCATGCCCAGGCGCTCGGTGAGGTCGGAGATGGTGCCGCCGGCCTGCTCGAACATGTCGGACACGCTGCGGGCGATATCGGGGGCGCCGGCGTCCTTGCGCACCTGCTCGCCCTTGGTGTTGAGGTCGTCGAGGACCTTCTTGCCGCCCTCAACGGCAACGGCGGCGGCGCCGAAGCCCACGTTGATGGCACCGTTAACAAGCTGATCGAATTTCATAACCATGGTTGGCTCCAATCGTGAACAACTGCATTGGACTTCTTGTACCCAAGATTGAGTGAACGACACAAAATCGTTTTACCGCCAAGATAGAAATCGAGCGGGGCAAAGCCTTTGACGGCGTTTGTCCCGCTCGCTCGTTGCAAGGTTGTCTTTACCTTACGTTGTCGTTCATCGCGAAGGAGTTCTTCATGGCACAGCTCGTGGTGTAGAGCACCTTGCCCAACAGGGCATCGGTCTCCACGCGCACGAGCTCGGCAAAGGCCTCGTTGGCGCGGGCGAGCTCGGCAGGTACCTCAGCCTCGGGCAGCGCGGCTACGACAGCGTCAACGTCGTGAATCTGCTTGTGGCCCATGCCGCCGACCTTCTCCTGATAATCCTCGACCGCGCGACCGCACTCATGGAAGCGGACATCGGCCAAGGCGCCGATCAGGCGATTTGCCCAATAGAAATTCTCGGACGTCACGCGAGCCTGCGTGTCGGCATAGTACTCGGGCATGGTCTCAACATTGGCGTACAGCGGTACGAGCGCGTTAAACGAGTTGGAGCCAAACGCCATCCACTGTATGGCGCGATACGCCGGCTGCGCACAGGGGCGCAGCTGCAGCACGGCGAGCTGGCTGTTGCGGTTGATACCGATGGGACGATAGGCGCCGCGCGTGGCGGGCGTGCCCTTGCTGCCATAGCAGTCGTACTCCGTGCCCTGGTAGTGGCTCGAAAGCACGTACTTGATGTCCTCGATGGTCACCTTGCGCTCGGGCACGCGGCTCCAGGGGATGTCGTCGCTCTCGGGCGTGTAGTCGGCGTCGGGACCGTCCCACACATCGCTGGGGTTGAGGCAGCGCTGCATGTACCAGGCGCGCGGCGTGTTGTAGACGTGGTCGCTGTCACTGTGCGAGCCAAAGGCCTCGCGCGGGTTGAAGACCGCGGCGGGACCGTCGCCCTTAACACCCAGCGTCAGGTCCAGATGCCACTCGGCCATCCAGGAGCGCAGGTCGGCGGAGCACATGTGGTCGACCTGGGCGCCCTCGGCATCGTCCAGGTCAAAGCTGTCGATACCCAGCTGGTTGGGCATGGTCACATAGGCGTCATCGGGCACGCGCTTGGCGATCCAGTGGTGGCCGCCGATGGTCTCGAGCCACCAGATCTCGTCAACGTCGCTAAAGGCAATGCCGTTGTTCTCGTAGGTACCGTAGCGCTCGAGCAGGTCGCCCAGGATACGCACGCCGTCGCGGGCAGACTTGGCATACGGCAGCACCAGGGTCACCATGTCCTCCTCGCCCAAACCGCCGGGCTGCGCCGGAACATAGCCGTCCTCGCCCTCGTTACCCTTGGCGGGTACGTAGTCCACAAGCGGATCGGCGCCGCGGACGCGCTCGTTGGTGGTGAGCGTCTCGGTCGCGGACATGCCAACGTTGAGCTCGTTGAAACCGGCCTCGGCCCAAATGCCATGGCCCGGGACAACGTCGGGGACGCTTGTGTAGCGCATGGGATTGTCGGGCAGCTCAACGGTCAAGTGGCTCAGGACACTCGCGTAGACACGCGGCTGCTCGTCGGGATGCACCACGCGCATGCGCTTGGGCTCAAACACCCCGTTGGACGAGTCCTCATTGCGGGCGACAAGCGTCGACCCGTCGTAGCTCGCGTTCTTACCAACCAAAATCGTTGTGCACGGCATGCGCATCCTCCTTGAGCGAAGAAATCAAACGGCAACAGTGTATCGCTTCGGCGCAAAAAGGGCGAAACCACGGCGCTGGCAACCCCTGTGGTCAAAAAATGCCAAATATGAGTACTGTCACCAATTTAGTAACAGCAATTTATCTGAACATAGGTGTCGATAATCTACATTTGTTCAAAAGCTGGACAATGTAATTCCTCATAGGTCCAATAAAATAGGCTCTCTATCGATAATAAATATCGTTAGAGAGCCAAATTAACCTAAAATATATGTGACTATCTTGGCAACAGTACTCATATTTGGCGTTTTTTGACCACGTGGTATATGGCTAACCCCTCAAACAGACCAAAACGCCTATTTCGATGCACGCTCCGCCGCCTCGATCACGTGCTTGGCGAGAATCGCAGTGGTCACAGCCCCCATGCCGCCCGGCACGGGTGTGATGGCGTTAACGATCGGCTCCGCAGCATCAAAATCGACGTCGCCAACCAGTTTTCCGGCGGCCTCGTCCCAGTTAATGCCAACATCGATGATCGTCTGGCCCTCGCGGACCGCATCCGCGCCAATCGTGCGCGCACGTCCAACCGCGGCAACAACAATGTCGGCAGAACGGCACTCGGCAGCCAAGTCGCGCGTATGCGTATGGCACGTCGTCACTGTGGCATTGCGAGCCGTAAGCATGGCGGCAACGGGACGGCCAATCACCAGCGATCGACCGACGACCGCGACCTTGGCCCCATCCAGCTCAACGTCGTAATGGTCCAGCAACGCCAGCACGGCCTCGGCCGTGCAAGGAGCAAAGCCCTCGCCTCGCCCCGAAAGCGTGGTAAGCAGCGAGGCCGGCGTCATGGAGTCAACATCCTTGGCAGGATCGAGTGCCGCGGCAACTGCATCCTCGTCAAGCCCAGCGGGCAACGGACGAAACATCAGGCAGCCATGAACAGCGGGTTCGGCATTGATGTCCTTAATAGCCGCCAGTAGCTCATCCTGCGAAACATCGGAGGGAAGCAACACGCGGCGAGCTTCGATGCCAACCTTCTCGCAGCGCTTGAGGGCACCGCGCTCGTAGGACAGGTCGTCCTCGCGCTCGCCCACACGCACGATGGACAGCGTCGGCACAACACCGCGCTCGCGCAGAGCGGCGCAGCGAGCAGCGAGTTCCTCGGTCAAAGCGCGGGCAGCGGGAGCCCCTTTGAGCAGCTCTGCCATGGCTATCCCCTCTTCCTGGCGGCGTCGGCGGCGCGGCGCGCCAGCGCATCGGCGCGCGGCAGCCACGTATCCAGCAGCTCATCGCACGCCGCCTCGAGCTCCTCGGCGCGCGCCCGGTCTTTCATAGACGTAGTGTTGGCAAAGAGCGTCAGGCTCGCTCCCTGCATGGCGGCGCGGCAGAACACGGCACCGCACGCCACGTCGGACAGCAGCTGGCGCGAGCCCTTATCGGCCATGTCCTCAAGCAGCGCCAGCGCGCGCCCGCAGGTGTCCATGATCCGATACGGCGGCATGGCGGCCACGTGCAACGCGTCCTGAATCGCCGCAGGTCGAGCCGGGTTCTCGCGCGAAATACCGTACGCAGCGGAAACCTGGCCGTACGCACGAACGTCCTCGGCGACCAGACCCACAAGTTCCTGCGCCAACTCATCCGCCTGGGCAAATGCGCGCGTCAGATCGTCTGCGCGATCGGAAAGCGCGGGATTGGTCGCCCCATAGCGAGCGACCATCCCGCAAAGCGAGGCGCCCAGCGCGCCCACAAAGGCGCTCGCGCTGCCGCCGCCGGGAACGGGCTCGCGCGCGGCAAGCGCCTGGGCAAACCCTCGGCAGGTTTTATCCATCATCTCTTGGCTCATCGAAACACCTCTGCCCACCGCGCCGGCCACCACGGGCCGCACGCATAATAAAAAATGGGACAACGACGCCAGGAAGCGGTTGTCCCATTCATCGATCTTGTCCAAGCCAGTCTAGCCCATAAGACAAAGACTGTCAGGAGCTCCGGCTATCGGCGTTTCCGATTGCCGGCTATAGACACAGATGCCTAGTCCACCTGAAACGTCGGCAGCAGCGTATCAATAATCTTCGACCCCATATCGCGATTTGCGGTCGAGTATTCCAGAGACGCCGTGGCGACCGTCGAGTCCGTGACAATCGTCTTTGTGTACGTAATCGTGTCGCCCTCGCGCCACGAAACCACGTACCAGTTGTCGCCCTCCGCGGTATAGAGGTCGGCCTTGCCCGAGGTGTCCTCATCGACAAACATCTCGTGTGCAGTTTCGTCGTTAACGTTGACGTAGCCAGACAGGCTGATCACAAAACCCGTCTCCGGATCCTCGTACCTTGTACTGCTGCCGCTGGGAGTATCTTCCATCTCAAAACGGTTGGGAATCGACATGCTATAAGGATGCATGTCGTTCGTGTACGTATGCACGTCGGTCAGGTAATCGTCCGAATCGCCCGAACCGTAGTATGCCGACTCGTCCTCGGGAACGGCCTCGTCATCGGACGACGAGGATTCCTTGGACTTGTCGCTCTTCTTCTTGGCAGAAGAATCTTTCTCGTCCGAAGACCCGGTATCGATCACCGAAATCTGCGTGCCGGAGCTCTTTGATCCGTTGAGCACCGTAAGCGCAAACACCGTGCCGCCACCGATGAGGACCACAGCAGCACATGCCACAGCGATAATGACCGGCGCCTTGCTCTTGGGCTTTTGAGGCGCAGGCGCGACTGGCGGCATCGACTGGGTCAGGCCCGGGGCAGAGGAAGGACCAGCGCCTGCAGATGCCGGCGCGGAGCCACCCGTCAGCGAGGCCCCACAGTGCGTACAAAACGTCGATCCATCAGGCACTTGCTGTCCGCATTTTTGACAGAACATCGTTCGACCTTTCGTGGTTTAGCTTTTGTCACAGCCAAGTCTATACGCCCCCACCCAGGGCGCTGTTGCGCAACATGAAAAAGCCGATGCCGAGCCGTGCCGTCCCATGCGCCCAGTGCCCCAAACATGGGACACATGGCCCACCTTTCGAGACTCCCGGGCAGCACAAGCTGGGGCATATCTATAAGTAAGGAACCCGTTGGGGCACGGCCGCGCAACGGCCACAAGCGATGAACGGAGGCATAAGCCGCACAGTACACAGAGACATCCGCCGCCAGCGCAATCAGTACCCCAACAGCATGCGGCGCCGTGATGTCATCGGCAGACAAGGAGGACGCTACCATGAAGAAAAAGACCCTATCGATCCTTTCCCTTTGCATCGCCCTCTTTGCCGCGCTCGCCCTTGTCGGCTGCGGCGGAAGTGCGTCAAGCGGAGGCGGGGGCAGCAGCGCATCCAAGAGCGAGGGCAAGGAAAAGGCCCCCGTCGCCAAGAAGACCGACTTTATCTGGTTTAAGGTCGAGATGCCCGAGAGCGTTGGCGTAAGCGACTCCGCCGGCAAGAATGCCGACAGGGTCCAGCTCACCTTCCCCGAAGACGAGAACGGTTCGGCCGATCGCTTTATCCCCGTTTGGAAAAAAGCGCTGACGGCAGAGGAATCCCACGCCGACCAGGCAGAAAAGAAAGGTGATACGTTCCAGTGGAAGGATGGCGGGTCCGTCGAGTACAACGGTAGGACGTGGCTCGTCGGAACGTACGAGGACAACAGCGGCGTCTCAACCCTCCTCTTTACCGACGTTGAGCCAGGAAGCGTCTACGTTCTCATCTCGAACTTCGATCTGCATAAGAAAGAAGCCGAGGCGCTCCTCAACTCCATCGAGTTCCCCGATGACATGGCGAAGGCAGTTGCCGAGGCGCGCGAAGTCGAGATTTCGAGCATCGCGATCAAGCATTAGGGGCTCGCACGCAGCATCGCATGCGCGGTCATTAAATGATCGGACGCCCAGCCAGGGGAGGATCGGATCGGCCGGCCCTCCCCTCTTTTGCGCCCGAACATATTGCCACTTGTCGGCGCAAATCCGGCCCTCAGAATGGGACACATGGCCCACCCTAGCGAGCCGCCCACGCGTACAGTGAAGGCAGGTAATCCATGGGCGGTTACAGATCGAGGAGGACACGACCATGAAAAAGAAGGCCTTTGCGATTCTCACCTTCTGCATCAGTCTCTTTGCCGCAGTTGCCTTGGTGGGTTGCGGTGGCAGCGGCGGCACTACCGGCAGCGGCGGTGGCGGTGGAGCGGAAAAGCCAGCCGTGGATATGAGGACTGACTTCATTTGGTTTAAAGTCGAGGTGCCCGAGGGCGTCGAGATCACCGACGTTGCAGGCGATACCGCCGACAGGGCCCAGTTTAAGTTCACCGAGAGCGAGCATGCCAGCGACCGCTTCATCCCCGTCTTCGATCCTGACAAGAACGCCGATGAACTGTTCGACTACGAGGCAAAGTGGAAGGCCAACTCCGGATGGACCGAGAGCGATTCCGTTAAATACAACGGCAAGACCTGGCGCAGCGCCTACTTTACGCACTCGGGCGGCGTGACGACCGAGTACTTCACCGACGTTGACGGCGGCAGCGTGTACGTGCGCATCGACAACGTCGAGGAACACAAGGACGCCGTCGAGACCATGATGAAGTCCCTGGAATTTGCCGATGATATCGCCAAGGCAAAGACCGAGGCCATGGACGTCAAGCTCGACGATATCGAGATCAAGCGCTAAAGCTCCAACGGCATGCAGCAGCGCCGTTTTAGCTCAGCCGGGATGCAAGGTGCGACTCCTTGCATCCCGGCTTTTTGTGTTCGAAAGCGCCCGGTCACATCACCATATTGAGCACGTTGACGAATTCCTGCGCCTTCGCGTGGCTGCTGAGGCTGAAGGCGCAGGCGGTCAACAGCCTGTTGCGTAGGAAAACATCGCGGCCCTTGATCCTGTTGACTCCCGTGATGTCCTTAAGGTAGACATGCGAAGGTGCCAGACAGCACAGCAATTCGTGTCCGCGCGAGGCTTTAAACTAAATGCGATAAAGATGCATTCCACAAGAGGAAAGTGGGGCGACAGTGATGGGCGAACTGGTAAACTGTGGAGAATCGGCAATCGTGCCCGAAGGTTTTTACAAGCAGGTTTCCTCGATTCTCAACGCCGCTCGCGACAAGGCCTATACCGCCGTTAATTTTGCGATGGTTGAAGCGTATTGGGAAATCGGAAAGAGCATTTTTGATGAGCAGGGCGGAGAGGAGCGCGCAGCATATGGAGAGGCATTGATTGCGGGCCTCTCTAGAAGGCTTACCGCGGATTTCGGAAGAGGCTTTGGCATCGCAAACCTTCGCAATATGCGTCAGTTCTTTCTTGCGTTTCCAATTCGCGACGCACTGCGTAGCGAATTGAGCTGGACTCATTACCGCAGGTTGATGCGCATTCCCGACCCCGAAGCTCGCGCCTGGTACATGAACGAATGCGCCAACTCTCGCTGGAGCACGCGTCAGCTCGAACGCCAGATCAACACTATGTTCCGCGAGCGTCTACTTGCCAGCAAGGACAAGGAGGCCGTCACCCAGGAAATCC
>UMHU01036384.1_pt1 | contig 16810 bp, 24 predicted proteins | sample 1965591 | NCBI WGS metagenome assembly UMHU01 (sample SAMEA4836101, study PRJEB28245) | human gut metagenome | biome: gut microbiome; material: fecal sample | place: Denmark | collected 2008
TAACGCAGCCCGTTGCTGTTGCTTAGCCTGCGGGTCCCAATCAATAGGAATGTCTATCAGGGGTGTACTCATTTTGTACCGGTTTCTTTTTGTGCGAGGAAGAGGGCTCGAACAACACTATTTATTATATAAAAGAAAGCGCGATGAATTCTGAGAACTCATCGCGCTTTTTCTCTTATGCGGGTAGTGGGGGTCGAACAATAAAAAATGATTGAGTGACGTCAAAAACATATCTGCAACGCGCCTAAACACTTGCTAAAAATGTAGTGGGGTTGGTTTGTAACCCATGTATTTTGCTACGTTTACAAAAAAGAGTGTTACCGAAACTGTTACCAGAGTCAGGCCTGTGCCTTTTTGAATGCCGCGGTGGTAGCGGCAGCAAGATCTTCCCTCTGACCGTCAAGCTCGTGCCGATACACTCCGGCAGTGTCCATGTTCTTGCTGTGACCGACCAGCATCTTCAGCTGGCTGTCGGTCAATACGCCTGATTCAATGCTGACGAAAGTGTGTCGCATCTCATACAGCGTGACCTGAGGCTCAATGCCATTGTCACGCTGGTACTTCTTCCAGCGCTTGAATAAAGCCCTCTGGTTCGGGATCTGGAACAAAGGGGTGGTATAGTTCAGCGGGATATCGGAAGCCTTCAGCAAGGCCACCTGCGCTTCGTAGGCCTCATGGGCTTCCTCGCCCATATCAAATGAGCGAATGGCGTTTTCGTTCTTGCCGGTGGTTTCCTCATCCAACCGGTTGATGCTGCGGCGCAGATTGACCGTGTTCCCTTTGACGTCACCATACCAGAGCCCCACAAGTTCACCGGGGCGTACACCTGTAGCAACTGCAAACCGGTAGGCATAGATATACTCGTCAAAGACCAGCTTGCCATAGTAAAGGCGGGTGTCCACATCAAACAGGACTTTCAAAGCGGTCGGCTGTAAAATCTTTTTCTTCCCCATGCGGGCATTCTTCGGGATAGACAGCTCAGGGAACATCGTACTGTACCTGTTCCGGCGGCACCATTTCAAAAAGCTGATCTCCGTTGAGCGGATCGTCATAAGGGTCTTGCGGCTCAAAGGCTTGTCGCTTGACCTACGCTGACGCTCCTTTTTAAGGCATCGCTTTTTGAAAGACATATTGATGGCTTTTTGCAGATCGCCTTCGGTCAGCTCGTCAATGCGGATGTCCCCACAGACAGGCAGAATATAGTAATCTCCGTATTTCTTGCACTGCTCAACATAGGATGTGCCGCAGGTGAGCTTCAGTTCTTCTACCCACTGGGCATAGAGGGCAGCTACCTTCTTCTTGCCGTCCCGGATGCTATCGTCAAGCCAGGCATCGGCCTTTGCGTTGGCTTCCCGCTGGCCGGTGCGGCCAGGCGTGCTGCTGTAAAACCGTTTGCGGGTGCCGTTCTTTTGCACCGCGATACACCAGCGCTTTTCCTTTTCGACCCAAAACGCTGTGTTCGTTCTCTTTTTCATCGTTCTGCTCCTTTCGGTTGAAATTGCAAAAGCATCCAATTTTTTGATATTTGTTGACAACAACAACCGTTTGATGTAACATATGGTTGTGAGCAGTTGTTTTGTGAGCTTTGGAGAGGGCTATAAAACAAAAATGGAAACATGGAGGTGACCGCAGATGCAGGAGAAGGCTGCTGTTCTTGAAAGCGCCCAAGGTGTTGAGGGAGACAAGCGATACATGAGGAAGGTGTACGACACCCTCTCAAAGGATAACCGCAAAAAGCTGGAAGTATACGCTGCCGCGCTGCGAAGAACCCAGCTCGCACATGAAGGGACTGATTGAAACGGTTCCTTTATACATTGGCCCTTCGGCTTTGCCGAGGGGCCTTTTATTTTCCAGCCAGTTCAAATAATTCAGCGCTTGCTTCGCCAAGGGCTGTCTTTTGCCGGTCGCTCATATAAGAAAGGTAGGGTTCAAAAGCCTGATGATACTTTGCTGCCCAGTTTTCCTTTGCCTTTGATGTCTTGAGCGTCAGTATTTTGTTAGAATACTTTATCTGGGTTCGATGTATAAGTTCTTCTATTGCGCCATCCCTGAAGTCTAAATCTGTGTATTTGTTCAGCGAATCGGTGGTAGCAGCATTCACTCCGTATTTTTTACAATCTTCAAGCATCATAAGCCGACCAACGCAAAAATCGTATCTCATAAAGAACGTTGACGGTTCAGTGGTTGACGAGAGGATTCTGGCACAATCTTGAGCCTGTTTCAAAAGCTGAGGGGCTAATATCCTTGCATTCGCACGAGAGTTGACAAGATCCATTTGCCCCATCCACTCAGGATTTGGTGAGTATTTTGAACGTTCATCTTCTTCCGCTGCTTCAACAGCCATCTTGCCAATGACCTTTGTAGCCTTTTTCAACCATTTGAAAAATCCCATTGTAAACTCCCTATAAAAAAGAAAATGGAAAACAAAAAGCAGGGCTTGCGCTCAGCAAACCCCGCTCTTACAAGTGAATGATATTCTACGCCACATGGCACCCCGTCATTCCCGGAGGATAAACATAGAACGAGGATTAACTTTTGTTTTCTTTTTCAAACTGAGCTTTGAGCAGTTCGTACATATTGACCATTGGAAGCTCGATTTTTCCATGATTAAGAACCATAGAGGACATAACCTCCATTTTTGAACGGGCAATGCCATACACCGCTGCAGAGCCATTGAACCACAATTTTGCTTCAAAATCTTCGTCAGGTACGCTCTTATCAATCATAAACTTGCCGTGTATAACCATGTGATACTTGCAGGAAGCTTCTGAACCATCCTGCAATGAATAAACGCCGTCAAGAATGAGCCTGACATAAGCAGCCTTCTTAGAAGGATCATCAATTGGAACTTGCTCACTGATAGAAACAGAAAGCTGATGCGTTAATTCACACTGCGACACAGCATCAATGATATTATTATTAAAAGAGCATTCCGTAAGAAAGCTTCCAAGATACTGAATGTCAGCTTCAAACTGCTTTGAATCCATTGTGTGCACCTCCGGTTGGCTTTTTAGGTGTTTCAGGGAACCGAATCAACCTTGACGAAGAAAAGTCAGGCGTTTTAAAAGCTGTGTTGTTTGCAGCATCAGACTTCACATTTTCAGGTTCGGTGGACATGATTCTTTCATCGGGCTTCAAAGGGCACTGTACCGACAGCCCCAAAGCATCAGCAATGTCAATCAAAGTGTCGATGGTATAGTTGCAATCCCCGCTTTCCCAACGGGAAACAAGGCTTTGTTTTACCCCCATTTTATCAGCAAGATCTTTTTGCGCCCAGCCTTTTGCCATGCGGGTGTCGTGTATCATTTGCTGAATTTGGATATTTACAACGGCCTTTGCAAGTTCGGCAGTAGTCATGTTTTTGGCTATGGCAGCGATAAGGTCAGACAATGTTGTTCTATGAGACATTTTCATTCTCCTTCCATAAGTTCTGCAAAACGCGTTTTAGCAATAGGTGTGTGGGTACTGTATTCAGTGTTTTTGTGTCCTTGTCTTTCGTAGAAAGAAGATAGCAAGTATATTAAACCATCTTTATAAACAAAGAAAACCCGAAGATTTGAAATTCCAAGTTTGAACCTCATAGCACAAAGGTTCTTTTGCCCTGCCAAATGTTCGATCGGTGCACCCGGAGGGCCAATTGCGGCTTCCCCATTTTCCACAAGCTGTTGAATATACGATGCTAAACGTTTGAAAAACTTATCCTCCGAACCTGATTTTGCAAGTAAGCCAGCAAGCTCATCTCGGAAAACATCATGAACAATAACTGAATTTCCATATTTTGCAAGCAACATCACTAGTTGCAGCAGTGTTTCAAGATCATTCAATATAACCACATCCTGTCTGCGCCTATGCTATTATATCACTTATAAGTGATATTTACAACACTTTTGTACATTTTTACACTATTATTATAGTAGGATGTCTGCGCTTTAAGGTTTCTTTTCTTCTTTTTCCTGCCCAAGCAGGAGCAGCTCTGCATACTCTCTCAGTTTCCGTATACTTTCGGCATTCAAGCCCTCCATCAGGCGGTCAACGTCTGACTGGGGGGCTTTTTCTTTTTGCTCAGGGGCGGGGTCATCGGTCTCTCTGGTTAGACAGTCAACAGGAACGCCAAAATATGCTGCAACCTTTCTGGCAGTAGCATCTGTAATACCACCGCCATTTTTCCAGCGGTTCACGGTTGGCTTAGAAAGACCCATCTCTAACGCTGCACCGGACGGGGTCTTGTCCACACTGGCACATAGTTCCAAATACTTCTCGTAAAATGTCATAGCATTCACCTCATATATCTCGGCAGAGCCCCACAGCTTTGCCTTCGATCACAACGGTGTTCATTTCCTCTTTGGTAAGGATAATGCTCTCAAACGCCGGGTTTTCCGGGCGGAGCTCTATAAAGTTTTCGTGAAGATACACATGCTTCAGGGTAGCTTCATCGCCGATGAGCACCGCTGCGATTTCTCCCTGCTCCACCTCCGGCTGGCTGCGAATCGCCACCAGATCACCGTCGTGGATGCGGGGCTCCATGCTGTCGCCCTTGCAGGTCAGCGTAAAGGTTGAGTGCCAGCGAGAAGGTACACAAACCATCTGCTCTACATTTTCTTCCGCCGTGATGGGCGTCCCGCAGGCGATCCGGCCTACCAGCGGCACCCAGTCCATCTTTGGCATCGGCTCAAAGCCCGGGGGGATGGTGGGCTTCTTCGGTTCCGGTTTCTCTTCCCAGCCCATCAGGTAGGCGGGGGTGGTCTGCAGCGCATCAGCAAATGCTGCAATTTTTGATTGTGGGATATCGGCTTTACCATTTTCAATCTTACTTATAGAAGATTTATCTTTATAGCCCATCTTGTGAGCCAGTTCTTCGACTGTTAAGCCAAGCTCCGTGCGGCGGCTTTTGATTCTGTCGTATAGAGTTGCCATAAAATCACCAACCTTCGCTCTTATCTTATCATAGAGTGGAATAATATTCAAGTATTTTTTATTTTTTCCTCAAAAAAGGTTGACTTTATTTCCACTTGGTGCTATTATGTGGCTAGTGGAATTCAATTCCACTTTGAAAGGAGGTGACAACCATGACCGACACCAATGCGCTGCGTTCCATCATTGCAGATTCCGGGCTTAAATATAAGGCTATTGCCGAAATTATGGGCCTGACACCGTATGCTTTGCAGATGAAAATTGATAACGAGACCGAGTTTAAGGCCAGTGAAATTGACACTCTGGCCAATACGCTCGGCATGGACATGCAGCAGCGTGATTCCATATTTTTTTGCAAGAAAAGTGGAATTTAGTTACACTTTTGCAAGTTCATTCAGTAGGAGGTGAAGAAGATGAGCAACAGCAAAAGGCCCCACGCTCCTAAGGAAGAGAAGCGCGGGGCGCAAGAGATTCAGCTGTCGCACTTGGACAATCGTTTTAGCTGCCAGATAGACGGAACGGTTATCCAGAACGTGAAGGATTATTCGTTGGTTCAGTCCAGCAATGGAAAAGCATTGTTAAACTTGACCATCGAGATCAGTGCGGAAGTTGTGTCAACCACGATACAAGCGCAGATGCAACAGCACTTGTAATCCACGAGTGACGTTCCATCGTTTCGGAAAACTTGGACAACAATCCCTTCTGCGGAGGAATCTGGTCATTTACGATCATCTCAACAAGATCAACTAACTTCTGGACTTGCTCTTTGTCCGGTGCATCTTCAGCTTCTGCCCTTTCCCGCAGTTCCTGAAAATTCGTCTGGTAGTTGATGGTCGCTGTATTGGCTGTTCCAATTACAGAACCGTAAGCTGTACCGATATTATAAATATTACTCTGACACTGTTCGGTTTCTTTTCGCTTTTTCTCGACTTCGGTCATATAGAACGCTTTTATTTCTTCCTGCTGCTTTTGGAAGAACGATGCCTGCGTTTCCGTTACATAAAGCCGTTCATTGGCCGGAGTGATAATAACATCGTCTATTTTAATATCGGTTTTTGGGCGAAATCCAACGTACTGACGGTTCGTTGCCGTTTCTCGGTTTGGCAAACCTGGAACGGTTGCAATAATTTCACCATCTCGCTCAATTTGCATATTCAGACCATGCATTCTTAAAAAATTTTCAAAAATCATTTTTCCATTCACCTCCTTTCCGTCTTTTTATTTTACAGCGAAAGTGAAGTGAATACAAGGAGGTACAAATCCACATGAACAACAACAAAAAGCCCAGCGAACCTGCGGAAGAGGAACGCTGGGTGAAGATAGAAAAGGAAGTTCAGGAGCTTAAACGGAGCAGGTCAATCCTCAGCATCGGCTTGTTCCTGCTGAGCGGCCTGTATGGAATCTTGATCCTCTGCATCATCTTGAGAATCATCCGAATCGAGGACACTTTGACCTCGATCATCCAATTCAACGCTCTGGTTGGCGAGCATCTCCAAAGCCTCGGCGATTCGCTCATTCGTATCCTCAACGATTTTGAAATGCTCCTCCGTGCGCTGTCTGAAGTTTTCTGACCTTTCTGCTTCCTCTCGCTGTATTTCGAGCATTTCCTGTTGATATTCTGCCGTTGCAGACCATGAAGATTCTTCCTTTTTGTCATGTTCGCTGGACAATGCCTGACCTGCCAAAAACAGAAGAATTGTAACGATGATGCTGATAATTCCAACCCAGTCTTTTTGGGGGATTGCATTATCCGGAGTTTTTACTTCGGCGATTTTGGCGTTGATAGTTTCAACCGCCTCTGTAGGTAGAAGTGGTTCGACTTCATCCAGAACAGCTTGAGTACTTGCCAGCGGCACGGTTTCGGATTCTTTTTCGCTGTAAGTACTTTCGCTCCATATCGAGTCTAACTGATCCGCAAAAGCCGCAGCATTTGAGTAAAGATTTGTAATGTTGCTTGTTCGGAGTGCGGTGGTGAGATTTAGCACATTGGAATTCAGCATTTCTGTCGATAACCGGAAAGCGGGACTTTCCATTGCCGATCCGTAGAGCGCCGAAATCTGATTGGTGAAATTGAGATCTGCTCTGGCCTGACCAGCCAGATTCTTGGCGAGATTGGATAGTTGATACTCTGGCACACATAATCTGGCATCTTTCGCCAAGCGGTACGCCATGTTGTTCCATTCTGCGGTTTGGTAAATCGATTTCATCTGGTTGCTCACCATGCGAACAGAATCCGCCATTTTCGCTGCTTCGGACACATAATTGCTGAGTTCTGACAGCTGGTATGCTGCCGTCTGAGCTGCAGAGCTCAACTCGTAAAAATTTTGCATTTTATCACCTCCCTTCTGCCCTATTCTACCGCAGAAGGGAGTCACCCACAAGGAGGTACATATTCACCATGAACGAAATTATCTTATCCACCCAGAACGGCGAACCAGTGGCATCCAGCCGGGACGTTGCCAAGCGCTTTGGCAAGGAGCACAAAGACGTGCTCCGCGCCATCAAGAGTATCACAGCGCAAAATTGCGCTGTGACCCAGATGTTCTACCAGAGCGAGTACACCGCAGGCACTGGCAAGAAGTACCCCATGTACCTGATGAACCGGGACGGCTTTTCGCTGCTGGCCATGGGCTTTACCGGCAAGGAGGCGGTGCAGTGGAAGCTCAAGTACATCGAGGCCTTCAACCAGATGGAGAAGCAGCTGGCACAGCGCCCGCAGCTTTCCCGCGCCGAGTTGATGGCACAGGCCCTCATTGCCGCCCACGACGAGCTGGAACACAAGGACGCTCAGATTGCAGAGCTGACCCCGAAGGGCATCTTTGCGGATGCTGTAAGCGCCAGCAAGAAGAGCATCCTTGTGGGCGAACTGGCAAAGCTGCTGTGCCAGAACGGCGTGCAGATCGGGCAGAACCGGCTGTTCAGCTGGATGCGTGAGCACGGCTATCTGATCCGCGACCCCAAACGCAGCGACTATAATATGCCCACCCAGCGGGCCGTGGAAATGTGCCTGTTTGAGATCAAGGAGACCACCGTGGTGCACTCGGACGGCCACACCAGCATCAACAAGACCCCGAAGGTGACTGGAAAGGGACAGATTTACTTTGTGAACCAGTTCCTGAATGGCCGGGCAAAGCGGCTGGAAGCGTGAAAGAAGGTGATAATTTGAAGGTAAACATGAAAAAAATTGAATCCCTGATGATTTTACGGGGAGTAAATGTTACCGAGCTGATGCAGGCTGCTGGCCTTGAGCGGGCTACCTACTACTACATCAAAAAGAAGGGCGGCACCAGCCCCCGGACGCTCAAGGCCATTGCCGACACGCTGAACGTTGACCCTCGCGAGCTTTTGAGCGAGCAGGAGAAGGAGCAGCGTCTTGGCAAGGAGACCGCCTGATGAACGGGCGGAACAAATACTGGCGGGAAGCCCGCTGGGACAAGAACCAGCCTGCACGGCTGGCACACATCAAAGAAAAGAGGTCGAAAAAGCATGATGAAGGTCGTACAGGGAACGTTTCAGCAGATTCCGTACTGGAAGCTGCGGGGCCGGTTCCACAGCTGCGGGTTCCGGGATCAGGAGATTGCAAATGCAATCGGCATCGGAAATGACACAATCCCCCGCATCAAACAGCAGTGCCGGAACGTCATCGGCTACGGCGTAGAGGTTAAGATCATCGACCTGTAAAAACCAAAGAAAACCAAATGGTTTTTACGAAAAGCGTTTGGTTTTCAAAAACGGGAAGGAGGTGGTTAGTGGTGGACGATATCGAAATGGCTCGCCCAAAAGGCTTGTTGATACCCTTTGACAAGTTCGTAATCTTGGACATCCTGCCACCTGAGCAATACAAAAACGTGCTCACAAAAATGCGGCAGTATGTGGAGCACGGCAAAGAGCCGGAAGGGCTTGAGCCTATCGAACAGGTGGCCTTTGAATCCCTGCGCTCATTTATGGACGAAAACATAAAGACGTATACACCTCATTGCGGGCGTATCAACTGCAACGGCCCGGCTGAACATTCTGGACTGTGACGGCTTCGGCCTGAAAAACTATTTTGAGGGCCGCTGCCGTGAGGGCACCTACCAGAACCGCGACTGCCTGTACATCCAGACTGCCACCGGTGAAAAGGTGGTGCTGGTGTCCGGTGGTGGCAAAGCCGGTGACGAAAAGCTGATCAAGGGCAACACCTACGGCACCGCGTACATCACCGAAGCCAATGAATGCAGCGAAACTTTCATCAAGGAAGTATTCGACCGTACCCTGTCCAGCCCGGACAGAAAGGTATTTCACGACCTGAACCCCAAGGCAGAGGGTCACTGGTACTATGAAAATATCCTGAATCTGCACGAAAAGAAGCAGAACGAGAACCCAGAATACGGCTTCAACTATGGGCATTTCACAATTGCCGATAACATGAGCATTTCGGACGACCAGCTCCGGGCTGTGCTTGCAACCTACGACCGCAGCACGGTCTGGTATGCCCGTGATATCCTCGGTAAAAGGAAAGCTGCCGAGGGTCTTGTATACCCTTTCTTCTCCGCCGGGCAGGACACCTACCTTTTTCACGGCGATGCGTCCCACATCGACGGGCAGTTTTACGTGTCCATCGACTACGGCACGCACAACCCCTGCAGCATGGGCCTGTGGGTCATTCATGATGGCAAGGCCCTGCGCATCAAGGAAAGCTATTTTGACAGCCGTGCCGAGCGTGTGCAGCGCACGGACGAAGAGCACTATGCCGAGCTGGAACGCCTGACCAAGGGTTATTACATTCAGGCGGTGGTGGTTGACCCGTCCGCTGCTTCCTTCATCGAGACCATCCGGCGGCACGGCAAGTATCTGGTGATCCCTGCAGACAACGACGTGCTGAACGGCATCCGCTGCGTGGCATCCCTGATGCAGGCCGGGCTTGTGACTATCCACGAAAGCTGCACGGCATCCCGCCGGGAGTTTGGCCTGTACTCTTGGGACGACAAGGCGAAGGAAGATCGTGTCGTCAAGGAGAACGACCACGCCATGGACGACATCCGCTATTTCTGCTATACGATACTGGCCCCGCTGATCCGTTGGGCAGATTGGAGACGAAAGTAATGTTTGACAGACTGCTTTTCTGGCTGCGGGAGAAAGCGCGGCTGCTGTTCGGTGAAAATACCACTGTAAGCGCCAGCGTGTCCTACAGCATGGAGAATGCGATCATCCTGTGGGCGCAGATGTACGATACCGGCGGGCCGTGGTGCCACGGCGGCAAGAACGCCCTGCACAGCCTGAAGCTGGCCCAGAGTGTTGCATCGGAGCTGGCCCGTCTGACCACGCTGGAAATGGAATGCATTGTTTCCGGCAGTGCCCGCGCCGACAGCATCAGCACCATGCTGCAGCCTTTCATTGCAGATCTGCGCACCCCGGTGGAATACGGCTGTGCGCTGGGCGGCATCCTGTTCCGGCCTTTCCTCGATGCACAGGGCTGCATCCAGATCGATGCTGTGCAGGGTGACTGCTTCTGCCCTACCCGCTTTGATAGCTCTGGCCGCATGACCGGGGCTATTTTTTATGACCATCTGGTGCGCGGCAACCGCATTTATACCCGTCTGGAAGATCACGAGTTTTCCGGCAGCACGCACAGCATCACGGTCAAGGCGTTCCGTTCCATGACCAGTGCAGACCTCGGCATTGAAGTCCCGCTGACCGATGTGCCGGAATGGTCCGCGATCTCCCCGCACACTGAGTTTTCCGGTGTAGACCGTCCGCTTTGGGGCTATTTCAGAGTGTCCAGCGGCAATTCCACTGATCGGCACTCCCCGCTGGGCGTGAGCGTCTATGCCGCTGCTGTTGACACCATCCATGATGCCGATGAACAGTATGGACGGCTGCTGTGGGAGTATGACGGCGGGCAGCTGGCCCTTGACGTTGACCAGACCGCCCTTCGGCCCGACATCAACGGCGAGAGCGTTATGCCGCAGCGTGAGCAGCGCCTTTACCGCAACTGGTTGAACGGCAGTTCCGGGGCCAATGGCCGGAACCTTTACGAGGTGTTTGCCCCTGCCCTGCGCGATGAAAGTTATCGTCGGGGGATGGATACCATGCTCAAGCGGGTGGAGTTCCAGTGCGGCCTTGCCTACGGCACCCTGTCCGACCCACAGAACGTGGACAAGACCGCCGAGGAGATCAGGAGCAGCAAGCAGCGCAGCTACACTACCGTCAAGGATCTGCAGCGGGCGCTGGGCAATGCGCTGACCGATCTGGTATACTCCATCAGCAAGCTGCTGGATGCCCAGTGGAACAGCGGCGCAGCCGTTTCCCCGCCGGGCGACTGCAACGTGACCTTTGACTTTGACGACAGTATCATCTCCGACCCCAAAGAGCGCAAACAGATGTACTGGGGCTACGTTACCGCAGGCAAGTTCCCCTTCTGGCGGTATCTGGTGGAGTTTGAGGGCTACAGCGAGGACGATGCCAAGGCCATTGCCGCCGAAGCGAATGCCGAGAACCGCAGCCCTGAAGCCCTCACCTTCGGGGGTGCCTGATGCTGCCGCCGTCTTACCTCGACCAGATGCCGGATGCCTTTGTGCAGCTCTGGCAGCAGGTCGAAGAACAGATCCTGCAGGACGTGGCCCGGCGCATCTCCAAAATGGAAGCCCTGACCCCCACGGCCAACTGGCAGCTGTGGCGCTACCAGCAGACCGAAGCGGTGCGCAATGATGTGGTGAAGCTGCTGGCCAAGTACACCGGCAAGAGCGAGGCCGCCATCCGCAGGCTGCTTTTGCAGGCCGCCACCGAAGCCATGGAGCGGGAGGACGCCATCTACTACCACTACGACATGGAGCCGATGCCCTTTGAAGAGAGCGCCGCCCTGAACAACCTGCTGGATGCCGGCGCGCGGCAGACTTGCGGCACATGGCAGAACCTCACCGCCACCACGGCAAACACCGTCACAGGGGCCTTTGAACGCACACTGGACGCTGCATGGCTCAAGGTGAGCACCGGTGCCTTTGACTACAAAACCGCCGTCAAGCAGGCCGTGGACAGCCTTGCGGACGACATGCCCATGGTCACCTATCCCAGCGGCCACACCGACAGCATCGAGGTGGCCGCACGGCGTGCCGTGTTGACCGGTGTGAACCAGACAACTGGCAAGCTGCAGGTGGCCCGCATGGACGAAATGGGCTGCGAATTTGTGGAAACGACCGCCCATGGCGGCGCGCGTCCTTCTCATGCAGAGTGGCAGGGACGGCGCTTTCACCGCGGTGGTGCGGTGGACTACAAGGGCAGGCACTACCCGGATTTTGAAGCCGCCACCGGCTACGGCACCGGCGCAGGCCTTTGCGGCTGGAACTGCCGCCACACCTTTTTCGCGGTGTTCCCTGAGCTGGGCGACCCGCCCCAATGGACACAGGAGCAGCTGCGGGAGCTGAACGCCCGGAACATCGAGTGGAACGGCAAAAAGTACACCGCCTACGAGATCTCCCAGATGCAGCGCGCCCGGGAGCGGAACGTCCGCCGCTGGAAAAAGCGGTATCTGGCCGAGGATGCTGCCGGGCTGGACACCACCGACAGCGCTGTGCGCCTGAAAGCGGCCCGCCAGAGCCTTGCAGAGTTTGCACAGGCCACCGGTGGCCGTGTGGACAGCGCCCGCACCAGCGTGCCGAAGTTCGGCAGGAGCGAGGGCAGTAAGGCAAGCGCACAGGCACGGAAGGCGGAGCCGCATAAGGTTCAAAGCACACGAGGAAGCGGCGGCGCATCTGGACAGAATGGAAAAACCGTGCGTAAAGTTTTGGGAAAGGTCGATACGAACAACACGAAACAGGTTGACGCGCTTAAAAATTCGTTCTGTTCTGGCTATGCAAAATCTGACGTTGAGCATATGATGGTCATTACAAAAGATGGAGAAGTCCATTATATGACCGACAACAATCCCAGAGGGGTTGACTGTTCGTATCTGGGTGGTAAACTGGAAGGTAGTTACAACATTCACACCCATCCACCGAAAACCACGCAATATTCTTTTAGCACAGACGCAGATATCCCCGGCGCATTCGCTGACGGTACTGCTGTCATGGAAGCGGTTGACTACAAATACCGCTATCGTTTTGTTGTACCTGAAAATATCACGTTTGAGCAGTGGGAAGCCGTGTGTGAGGAAGTTCGCGAGGAGCGAAATGCCGTAATGGAAAGCAGAGGGTATGGCTTCGATGATTATGAAGAAAATATCCAGCATGTCATTATTGACGAAACATGCCGCAGACTTGGCTTGAAGTGTTATCACAGGGAGAAGCGAACATGATTTATACTCTGGAACAGATTGACCAGCTCACAAAGGAAAGCGTCCGGCGTGAAAATGCGCTCATTGCTGAATATCGGCGTACACATACAGTCCCCGGCAGAGGGGTTATTTCTACTCCAGAAATTGATGCCGAGCGTGCAGAGCAAAAGCGTCTGTATGGGGAATACCTCAAAGCTCTTGCCAACAAGGATTAACCACCATCCACCCGGACGGTGGTTTTCTTTTACCCATTTTTCAGGAGGTACACTATGGTTACTACGGTTCTTGTTGTTTTGATGATCCTTGCGCTGCTTGAGATCGTTCTGCTGAACGGTGCCCGGCTGTTTTTCATGATCGTATCTGCAATTCAGACCGCGCAGGACGATAAATACACGCCGCACCCGCACCCCAAAAAGTAACACCGGCTAAAACACCCCTGTTTTAGTCGATATCAAGCACGATGCAGTTTGCACCGTGCTTTTTTTCATGCCGTTTTAGCTCATGTTGGCAGAGCACCGGTCTCCAAAACCGGAAGCGGCAGGTTCGAGCCCTGCAAACGGTGCCATGCGGCGGGCGGCGCGTACCCCGCCCACGACCGAATACTGACAGAGAACAGTGTAAAAAACTGAGGTCTCACACACGAAAGGAGTTTCCACCATGAAGCGTGAAGACGTGAAGAACAAGATCCCCGGCATCACCGATGAACAGCTGAACTGGATCATGCAGGAGAACGGCGCAGACATCAACCGGGAGAAGTCTGCAGCCACCGCCCTGCAGACCCAGCTGGACAACGCAAACGCCCAGCTCAAGACCGCACAGGACGGCCTGAAAGCCTTTGACGGCGTGGACGTGGCAGGCCTGCAGGAGCAGGTCACCAAGCTGAAGGCCGACATGAAGGCGCAGGCCGAGGGCTTTGCCTTTGATAACGCGCTGGACGCCGCCATCCTGGGCAAGAAGGGCCGTAGCGTCAAGGCAGTGCGGGCTTTGCTGGATCTGGATGCCCTGAAAGGCTCTGCCGACCGCAGTACCGACATTGCCAAGGCGCTGGACGAAGCCGCCAAGGCGAACCCGTGGGCGTTCGGCGAGGACGGCGCAGCCGGTGTGGCTGTGGTCTCCACCGGTGCCGAGCACGGTGCCCCTCCCGCCAACGAGAGCGATGGTGTGGAAGCCGCTTTCAAATCCCTGAACCCTGAACTGAACCTGTAACAACGAAAGGAGATCCCTATGGCACATGCAAGTCAGGAGCGTTACTCCGCTCTGGTAGATGCAAAGCTGCGTGCGACTCTGGTCACCCGCGACAATGCGATCTTCAACAACCGCTACGAGGGCAGCCCCAAGGCCGGCAAGGTGAAAATCCCTGTCCGCGACACCGAGGTTGCCGTCAAGGCCTACGACAAGGCAAACGGCGTGGCAGCCGATGCCGGCACCACCACCTATCTGGATCTGGACATCGACAACGACGAGGCCGTGAACGAGATCATCGACGGCTTTGACGCTGCTTCCGTGCCCGACGGCATCACCGCCGAGCGTCTGGACAGTGCGGGCTACTCCATGGCGCTGTCCATCGACAAGAAGTCCATCGCCGCGCTGGAAGCCTGCGGCACCCTGTCTTCCGGCGGCGCGACCGTTTCCGCCACCAAGACCGCCTGCACCACTTCCACCGCCTACAAGGAAGCTCTGGCCGCCAAGCGCGCCCTGAGCCGCAAGGGCGTGCCCCAGACCGGCCGCTGGATGATCGTCAGCCCGGAGTATCTGGAACTGCTGATGCAGGATGACCGCTTCATCAAGCAGGGTGACCTGTCTCAGCAGCTGGTTCAGACCGGTGCGGTGGGCCAGATCGCGGGCTTTGCGGTGTACGAATCCAACAACATGGATTACGAATCCACCACCCGCGTGGACAGCAAAAAGACCACGACCGAGTTCATCTGCGGTCACCCCAACTGGTGCCACCGCGTCATGGAGTGGCAGACCCCGGTGCATTTGCAGGATCTGGGCGGCTCCGGCAAGTACATCGGCGCATCCGCTGTGCAGGGCCGCAAGGTGTACGGCATCAAGGTGTCCAAGCCCCAGACCCTGTATATCAAGCGCATCGAAGCATCCACCTAAGGAGGCCCGCCATGCTCTACTGCACCTATGACCAGTATGCGGCGGCAGGCGGTGCGGTGCCGGAAGCGGCCTTCGGCGTGCTGTGCAGCCGGGCTTCCCGCATGATCGATGCCGCCACCTTTGGCCGGGCCGAGAGCCACGCCGCCGGGTGTGAGGCCTGCCGGGCAGCGCTGGCAGATGCCTGCACGCAGATCATCGGACTGTTGGCCGCTGCATCTGCTGTGGGCGCTGTGCCGGGCGCATCCAGCGCCAGCAATGATGGCTGGAGCGTCACCTTTGGCACCGGCAGCGTGAGCGCCGCTACCCGGCAGGAAGCCTATGAGATCATCCGTACCGCGCTGGGCAGTGACCCGCACGGCCTGCTGTACAGGGGGATTTTGTGATGCAGACAGCCGTTACTGTGGTGAACCTCATCCACGACACCGCCACCGAGACGGACAGGCCGGTGTGCTGGGTGTTCCCGGGGTGCAGCTGGCGGGAATGCCGCTCCACCTCCGGCTCCGGTACTGCCAAGGACCCGGAGCGCACTACGCACATCCGCATCCCGGCCAGCGTGTGCACCATGGGCTATCTGCCCTACGCTCAGTGGGCGGCTCTGCCTGCTGCCGAGAAGGCCAAGCACTGGACCCTGAAACGCGGCTGGAAGCTGGTGCAGGGCACGGTGTCTGCCTTGACCGCAGAAGAGTATGCCAAACTCGAAAAAACGCACCTGTGCTGTACGGCGGCGGCTGTCTCGGACGACCGGGAACCGCTGCTGCCCCACTGGCACGTGGAAGGGAGCTGAGACTGTGAGCAAGCCCATTTTTGAACAGCCTGCCGGATATCGCTTCCGGGCAGACGGTGTGCAGATGTCTCTGGACTGGCGGACAAATTTCGGCGCAGAGAAAACCGCTGCTTTGCAGAAAGCACAGTTCGCCACCGCGCAGAAAGCCGCCGCTCTCATCGACCAGTACGTGCCCTTCGATACCGGCATATTGAAAAACAGCGTGAATCAAGCCAGCAAGTTTGACGAAGGCTTGCTGGTCTATAACACGCCTTATGCACGCAGGCAGTTCTATCTTCACCCTGAAGGCGAATGTCCGCACGGCGAAAATGGGCTGCGCGGCTCTTACTGGGGACAGCGTGCTCTGGCCGATTACGGTGAAGCCATTGCCTACATTGCCACACAGGCCGTCACCACATTCTGGGGAGGTTGACCATGTCCGAAGTAAAGCCCACCATTGCCGCCCTGCGGGCATGGCTCAAGACCTGCCCGCTGATTGCCGACGAGCAGGAAGCCACCGGTGCGGCCTTCCGCATTGCCGGACTGGAAGAAGAATCCACCGCCTTTTCCATCGAGGACAGCCCCGGTGATCCCATCATCACCGAGTATTTCTCCGGCTGGGACATGGCGAAGAATTACCTCTTTCTCAGCCGCCGGGAGTACAGCGAGGTGGATGCCGTCAGCATCCAGAACAGCGGCTTTTTCGAGCAGCTCACCGAGTGGGTCATGCAGCAGGATACAATTCCTTTTCTGATGTATATAAGTTCAGTCTGGATGCG
>UMHU01007456.1_pt1 | contig 16805 bp, 14 predicted proteins | sample 1965591 | NCBI WGS metagenome assembly UMHU01 (sample SAMEA4836101, study PRJEB28245) | human gut metagenome | biome: gut microbiome; material: fecal sample | place: Denmark | collected 2008
CAACCCGGACAGGTGGCATTGCGAAGCAATGACGGTGGGGTTTGACTTCCGGTAGCTGCTTACGGTTCAGCCCGCTTCCCTCGCAGGGCATTGGCCTCTTTACGCTTCCTTTTCCATAGCGGCCAGCGGGGTCAGGTACTCCTTGCAGCACTCCTCGTACATGAGGGAGTATTCCTTGCTGGGGTTGTGGTGCATCAGGCTCTTGAGGGTGTGGGAATCGTAGTCATCGCCCTCGCTGGTGCCCACCAGACGGGCCGCCACGTTGGAGCAGTGGTCGGAGATGCGCTCCACATTGTTCAGCACATCCAGGAACACCACGCCGGTATCAATGGAGCAGATGCCGTCCTTCAGGCGCTTGATGTGGCCGTCGCGGAGCTTCTCCACCAGAATGTCGATGACCTCTTCCAGCGGCTCCACCTGACGGGCCAGCGCGATGTCATCGTTCTCAAAGGCATCGTTGGTGCGGGTCAGGATCTGCTCCAGCGCGGAATCCAGCAGCTTCAGCTCGTTCTTGGCAATGTCGCTGAAGGAGGCCTCTTTCTCGTAGAGCTCCACGGCCTTTTCCTGAATGTTCACGGCGTAGTCGCCGATGCGCTCGAACTCGGTGACAAAATTCAGCAGCTCGGTCACGGCGTGGCTCTCGTCGTCGCCCAGCTCCTGGTCAGTCATCTTGATGAGGTAGTTGGAGATCTCCACCTCCATCCGGTCAATGAGGTTCTCCCGCACATTGATGGCGCTCACCACGTCCTCATCCATCTTGAGCAGCAGGGGAGTGGAGAGGCTGACGTTGCGGGCGGCACGGCGGGACATCTTGACCACGGCGCTCTTGGCCTGCTGCAGGGCCACGGCCGGGCTCTTGAACAGACGCTCATCCAGCACGGGCATACTCATCTCCTGTGCTTCCTCGGCACTGTTGGGCACGGTGAGCATGGCCAGCTTGGAGAGCACACTGCTGAAAGGCAGGAACAACAGCATGGCCGCCACACTGGAAAGGGTGTGGATGTTTGCAATGGTGCTCTTGTTCATTACGTCGCCCCACACCGGGATGCCGATGGTGTACCGCACGGCGTAGATGGCACCCAGCAGCACAAAGCTGCCGATGATGTTGAAATACAGGTGGATCAGGGCGGCGCGCTTGCCGTCCTTGGAGGAGCCGCCGATGGTCAGCAGCGGGGTAAAGGCGGTGCCGATGTGGGCACCCAGAATGATGGGGATGGCGCTGCCAAAGGTGACAAGGCCGGTGCTGGACAAGGCCTGCAGGATACCCACCGAGGCCGAGGAGGACTGGATGATGACGGTGACGACCATGCCCACCAGCACGCCCAGCACGGGGTTGGTCATGCTGACGAACAGCTCCTGAAAGGCTGCGCTCTCCCGCAGAGGGGACACGCCGGTGTCCATCAGGCTCATGCCCGTGAACAGGATGCCGAAGCCCAGCATGATCTGGCCGATGTTCTTCTTTTTGGCGTTGCGCAGGAACACATAAAAAATGCAGCCGACAAATGCCACCACCGGCGCAAACGTCTTGGGCTGGATGAGGGTCAGCAGAAGGCTTTCACCCGAGATATCCGCCATGCGGATGAGCTGACCGGTGACCGTGGTACCAATGTTTGCACCCATGATGACACCCACCGACTGCGTCAGGGTCATAATGCCAGAGTTGACAAGGCCGACACAGATGACGACTGTGCCTGCGGAGGACTGGATCACGCCGGTGATGAGGGTGCCGAAAATGACACCCTTGATGGTGGAGGAGGTCAGCTTTTGCAGCACGCCCTGCATCTTGCCGCCCGCCAGCTTTTCCAGGCCGGCACCCATGATCGACATACCATAGAGGAACAGCGCAATACCGCCCAACAATGAGGTGATGTGTGTGATATCCATCTCGATACTCCTAAAAACTTCCTTTTGCTCTTAAAACAAACCAAGGACGGCCGCCCGGGGCTTCCTGCCCTGAACGCCGTCCTTTTTATTATAGCATTGAACTCCCCCGGACAACAAGCGTTATTTTACATGTTTTTTGCATTTTTACTGCATTTCCGCGCCGTTTTGTCCTTTTGTCAACTGTTCTTTTCTTATATTTTACAGGTATTTTACATTTGAACTTTCCCCGCGCGTTCCTGACATGCTTCCGGGAACTGCCGGGAATGTGTCATGCGGCCTCGTCCAGCTCCTCCATGGCCTCCCGCACCGTGTCCGCCGAGAAGAGGAACACCCCGCCCCGGGTATAAACCTCCACATGGCCGCCTACAGATCGGATCTCGTACTCACTCATGGTGTTCCCTCCTGTTCCTGCGGCCCGCCTCCGGGCCGCTCCTGTTTTGTTCGACAAGAGAAGTATACCAGATACAGGGTACGATAAGGGGGACTTTCAAGCGGTCCGCTTGACTTTTTTCATAAGCCGGCATATAATGAAGATGACACCACATACGACACCACAAAGACGAGGGAATAAAAGATGTCTCAATGGGATAAGCTGCTGGCACGCATTTGTGCGCTTTCCAAAGACCTGCGGTTTGATGAGTTGCGCAAGGTGTTGGAAAGCTACGGCTATCAGATGACTGCCACCCGGAGCGGGAGCAGCCACTATACCTTCCGCAAAGCAGGCTGTATGCCCATTACAATACCCAAGCACGAACCGATCAAGAAAGTATATGTGGAAATGGTGCGTCAGATCGTAGAGAGTGAGGCGAAAAACGATGAAAACGCTGAATGAATATCTGGCTCTTCCGTATCGGATGGAGATTGTAGAGGACAGGGAAGAGGGCGGCTATGTTGTCTCCTATCCCGATCTGCCGGGGTGCCTGACCTGCGGCGAGACCATTGAAAGCGCTGTGGAAAATGCCCGGGATGCCAAAAAGGCCTGGCTGGAGGCCGCACTGGAAGAGGGCGTATCCATTCCGATGCCGGACAGTCTGGAGGATTACTCCGGGCAGTTCAAGCTCCGCCTGCCCCGCAGCCTGCACCGCGCTCTGGCGGAGCATTCCCAGCGGGAGGGCATCAGCATGAATCAGTACTGCGTTTACCTGCTGGCAAAAAATGATGCCCTGCACGCAGGGTAAAAGGAAAGGTTTCCGGCCCTTCGCTCTGGTGAGCGGGGGCTTTTTTTATTTTCTCCCTCTTTTTTCGCATTTTTCGCGCGAAAAATCGCCGGAACATACTCGTTGACGATACAACCAAAAGATGTTACACTTTGGGTAACAAAACAACGCTGTGTAATGCAAAAGAAAGAGGTGTTTCCATGAACGAAATGAAGGAAGCAGTGGGGAACTGGCGGGAGGCAAAGCAGTTCAGCCCGGCGGACGAGAACGATTTCCTGCGGTGGCTGGACAAGGCCGACACTGAGGAGAAGCTCTTTTCCCGGCTGACCTTCTGGTTTACCTTCCGGGGCCTGCCTGCGGACCAGAACCAGCGGTATCATCTGGTGCAGGAGCGGGCCCGGGAACTGCGGCTCTGGAACGGACTGGAGCTCAAGCTCCGGCGCTGGCAGGACCGTGTGGCCGACGAGTACGAGCAGATCGGAAAGGAGGCGTTCGCGGCCCGCATCGGCGAGGACTACGCCGATTACATCAACAGCCTGACCGACCCGGAGGCCGCCCCGCAGCAGGCTGCCCCGGAGCCGGAGACCGCAAAGCCTGCCGGGGTGCAGGCGTGGTCGGCCCGGGAGCTGTCTGAGATGGTGCTGCCGCCCATCCGCCATGTGGTGGAGGGCCTGCTGCCCATGGGCATGGGGGTGCTGGTGGCAAAACCCAAGCTGGGCAAGAGCTGGATGGTGCTGGACCTCTGCCTTGCCGTGGCACAGGGGGAGCCGTTTCTGGGGTTCCCCACCCGGCAGCACGGCACGCTCTACCTCGCCCTGGAGGACGGCAAAAGCCGGATGCAGACCCGCCTGCGCCGCTTGCTGGAGGGCAGGCCCGCCCCGGCCAACATGCACGTTATGTTTCAGGCCCAGCGGCTGGGCGAGGGCCTGCTGGAAACGCTGGGGGAGTATCTGGATGCCAACCCGGACATCCATCTGGTCTGCATCGATACCTTATCCAAGATCAAGCCCAAGGCAAAGCCCTTTGAAAATGCCTACGATGCCGACTACGACTACATGGGCAGGCTGAAGTCCTTTGCCGACAGCCGGGGCATCTGCGTGCTGCTGGTGCACCACACCCGCAAGAGCAAGAACCCCGAGGACAGTTTCGACAACATCAACGGCTCCACCGGCATCCTGGGCGCGGCGGATTTCACCATCGTGCTGGACAAGCAGAGCCGGATGGACGATGAAGCAGGCTTTCTGCTCACCGGTCGCGACATCGAGCAGTGCGAGCGGGTCATCCGCTTTGATAAGGCCCGCTGCCGCTGGGTCATGCAGGGCACGGCGGCCCAGCTGGCCGCGCAGCGCCGGGTGGCCGAGTATGAGGCAGAGCCCATCGTCAAGACCCTGCGGGTGCTCCTGCAGCAGGGGGATGGAACATGGAGCGGCTACTCCAAGAACCTGATGGAGATGGGCCAGCGGTACGCCCATACCGAGCTGGCACCCACCTCGCAGGCATTGGCCAAGCGCATCACCGAGCTTGAGCCGATGCTGTGGGAGAGGGATGCGGTTCGACATACCGTTTCCAAACACGGAAGTACAAGCCAGAAGCATTGCTTCAAGATGTATCGGCTTGATAATGCCGGGGCAGATGTGCCATCTGCACAGGTATCGTTAAGTTAAAAAATTTATTCAAATTATTCGGTTCATTCTATTTTATTCTCTGACTAATACGAAACGGAATGAATTGAATGAAAAGAATAAAAATAGTAAGTAAACGAGAAAAGGCCGCTGCACGAAAATGCAACGGTCTTTTCTTGTCTGAAAGTAGTGCTGACGATATTAAACCCCACCGTCATTGCTTCGCAATGCCACCGCCCCTAGTAGGGGCGGCCTTGGCAAAGAGGGCAAGCTTTACGCCATGCCAAGGGCCCCCCTACTAGCGGGGGCTGTCACCGTAGGTGACTGGGGGGTTACCCCCCCGCGGCAGGATAAGAAGCCTGCCCCTTCTTCGCCTCCGCCCGGGCCTTGTCGTAGCAGTAGCGGATGATGGCCTGCCGCCGCACGATGCCGATAAAGATGCCCCGGTCGTCCACCACGGGCACAAAGTTCTGGTTCATGGCCGCTTCGATCAGCTGGTCCATGCTGGTGGTGACAGTCACGGCCTTGTAATCCCGCTTGTGGGCAAAGCTCGAGATGGGCACATCCTCGGCGGCTTCAATGTCCAGCCCGTGCTGCTGTTTCAGCCCCCAGAGGATATCCCCCTCGGTCAGGGTGCCCACATACTCGCCCTTGCGGTTGAGCACCGGGATGGATGCGTAGCGGTTGTTCTCCCATTTTTCCAGCGTCTGCCGCAGGGTGAAGTCATCGTAGACATACATCAGGTCCTGCTTGGGGGAAAGGAAAAACAAAATGTTCATCAAACAGCTCTCCAATCGTTATCCTATCGTAAACAGTGGTTCTGCCGTAAGGGCGCAGCTCCCGTTCCTCTGCTTTGATTTTAGCACTTTTCCACAGGCGGATAAAGTCAAAAATCATACTTTTTAGAATTTATTCACAGTCGCGCCCGGCCTTTTTGCAAAACATGCAGGAAAACCGTGCACAGGGCAGGGTTTTGTGGTATAATAGGAGCACGAATCGGCTCACATTGCCCGCCCTTTGGAAATTATGCTGTACACAGGGCGTGGGAAGTTGTATAATAGGGATACCGATTCCTTTCCCGGTATGCGGCGGGTTTGCCGCGGCAAGCCGGGCCACCCCAACAAGATTTCAAATAAAGGAGCAGAGCGACTATGATCACTTCCCGTTTCCCGCTGGGAGATGTCAGCTTTTCCGCCGAGTACTTCTCTACGCTGGTAGGCGAAGCAACCAAACAATGCTACGGCGTGGCCGCAATGACCCCCCGCGACCTGACCGACGTGGTCAAGAGCGTGGTGCGCGGCAACGATTACTCTGAAAAGGGCGTTCGTGTCACACAGGAAGAGGGCCGTCTCGTGATCGAGCTGCACATTGCCGTCAGCTACGGGCTCAACATCTCCACCGCCGCGCGCAGCATCTCGCACCGCGTCAAGGACGAAGTGGAGCAGGCCACCGGCCTGAAGGTTGCCCGCGTGATCGTGTCGGTGGACGACGTGATCGCCTGATGGAACTTTTTATTAAGGAGTAAGGACAATGATTTCTGGTAAGATCCTGCGCGACGCGATCATCTCCGGCGCGAACAACATCAACAACCAGCGCTCCCGTGTGGACGAGCTGAACGTTTTCCCCGTGCCCGATGGCGACACCGGCACCAACATGGGCATGACGGTGGGTGCCTCCGTGGCAGAGCTGAATGCGCTGGACGACGGCTGCACCGTGGGTGAGGCCGCCAAGACCGCTGCCTCCGCCATGCTGCGCGGTGCCCGCGGCAACTCCGGCGTGATCACCAGCCTGCTGTTCCGCGGCTTCTCCAAGGCGCTGGAAGGCAAGAAGGAAGCCGACACCGCCGACATCATCGCCGCCCTGAAAAAGGGCGTGGAGGGTGCCTACAAGGCCGTGATGAAGCCCACCGAGGGCACCATCCTGACCGTTGCCCGGGTGGCCAGCGAGGAAGCTGCCGCCTGCGGTGCCGAGGAGATCCCCGCCCTGTGGGACGTGGTGATGACCGCAGGCCAGAAGGCGCTGGAGGATACCCCCAACCTGCTGCCCGTGCTGAAAAAGGCCGGCGTTGTGGACGCAGGCGGCCAGGGCATTATGATCATCTTTGAGGGCATGGGCAAGGTGTTCCACGGCGAACCCATGGTGGCCGGCGGCGAGGGCACCCCCAACAAGGCCAAGCTCTCCACCGAGAACGCAGGCAAGGGCGTGTTCACCGACGACCTGATGAAGGTGGAGGACATCAAGAACGGCTACTGCACCCAGTTCCTCATCAACAAGTACGAGGGCGCAAGCGCCGCAAAGATGCGCGCCTTTGCTGAATCCAACGGCGACAGCGTGGTCTGCATCGAGGATGACGATGTCATCAACCTGCATGTCCACACCGCTGACCCCGGCAAGATCCTGAGCGAGGCCATCAAGTACGGCTACCTGACCAACTTCAAGATCGAGAACATGCACGAGCAGTTCCTGGCCCGCCAGAAGCAGGGCAAGAGCCTGGAAAAGCAGGCCTCCGCTGAAAAGGCTCCCGCACAGGCCAGCGAGTTCGTTTACGCCGCAGTGGACCCCAGCCGTGACTACGGCTTTGTGGCCGTTGCCGCCGGTGAGGGCCTGAAGGCAGTGTTCACCGACCTGGCTGCGGACGCTGTCGTCTCCGGCGGCCAGACCATGAACCCCGCCACCGAGGACATCCTTGCCGCCATCCAGAGCGTGCCCGCCAAGACCGTGTTCGTGCTGCCCAACAACAAGAACATCATCATGGCAGCGGAGCAGGCCCAGAAGCTGGCTGACCGTCAGGTGATCGTTCTGCCCACCCGCACCGTGCCCATGGGCATCACCGCACTGCTCAACTTCGACCCCTCTGCCAACGCTGAGACCAACACCATCAACATGATGGCCGCCGCCGACAAGGTCAGCACCGGCCTCATCACCTACGCCGCCCGCGACAGCGAGTTTGACGGCAAGCGGATCCGGAAGGGCGAGATCATGGCTCTGGAGAACGGCAAGATCGTTGCCACCTCCACCGACCTGACCAAGGCCACCTACCGCCTGGCCCGCAGCATGTGCAAGAAGGACTCCAGCTTTGTCACCATCATCTCCGGCTGCGATGTCTCCGACGAGGAGGCCGAGAAGCTGACCGAGATCGTCAAGGCAAAGTGCCCCAACCACGTTGAGGTCAGCCACATCCGCGGCGGCCAGCCCGTATACTATTATATGATCAGCGTGGAGTAAAATTGCACTCCGGCTGAAACAGAACCGCAAAACAAACCCCCTGTGCCATGGTCTGGTACAGGGGGTTTGTTTTGTGTGGAGACGGACCCCCCCAGTCGCCTACGGCGACAGCCCCCCTAATAGTGGGGCCCTTGGCATCCCGCAGGGATGACGGTGGGGTTCACCCGCCCAGGTCCTCCAGTACCTCCTGCAGGGCGGTATCTCCCGTCACTGCCATGCCATGCTTGACACGCAGTGCGTCATTTTCCGGCAGGAGGTTGACGTAAATGTCCGTCTGCCGGGCAAGGCGGGTGGGGGAGCCGTCCGGCCCGCAGGTGTAGACGGCTACCATGCCGCCCTCGTCCCGGAGCAGGTATTGGGTGGGCTGGCCGGTGTCGGGCAGAGTCTGGGCCGCAAGGCTCGGCTCGGAGGGCACCGGCGTTTCGGCGGCGCTGTCCGCTCCCGGTGCAGGGGAGGGAAGCGCCAGCCGGGGCAGAGCCATCCAGAACAGGCTGAAGGCGATGGCAAAGGCGCACAGGGCGTAAAACAGGCAGAGAACTACTTTCCGCATGGAGAAAATCACTCCTTTCCAGCGGGTCTTTCCAGCGGTAGTATGCGCAAAAATGCCGCCCCTGAGACAGAAGCGCACAATTTTCACACCGGAATGCTGTACTTTACGGGGGGAAGTGTGCTATACTAGCAGTATCTGATTAGAAATAGGGGCATGGCCTTTAGAGGGTGCTGACCTCAACCCCACCGTCATTGCTTCGCAATGCCACCGCCCCTAGTAGGGGCGGCCTTGGCAGAGAGGTGGCGCTTTACGCTATGCCAAAGGCCCCCCTACTAGCGGGGGCTGTCGCCGTAGGCGACTGGGGGGTTCTTTCAGCACCCGTTCCCCTTACAGATGCATTGGCTCTCCCTTTGGGAGAGCTGGCGAGCGAAGCGAGACTGAGAGGGCTGTTTTCCCCCTTTTTGAGGGGAGATGGCAGGACTTTGACCAAGAGGGTTGTAAAGATACCACGTCAGGAGGCGATCCTTATCTCAAACGAATCGAGAAAGATCCACCGCGGCGCTGCACGCACGGACGTGCAGCCCACGGGGGGACGTAAAGTGAATGTGAGCAACAGCCGCAGGGAAGAGCCGCCCAAGCGCGGGCGTGCCCCCAGGGAGCCAAAGGAGCCCCGGGAAAAGGCGAAGCGCCCCATCCTCAGGGCGCTGGGCCGCACGCTGGCTACCCTCATCTGCCTGGGCATCATGGTGTGCAGCCTGGCGGCAGTGGCGGCGGTGTACTACGCCGTGCAGGCCACGGCCAACGACGGCAACCTGCTGGACCTGGACAACATCGAGCTGAGCCAGTCCAGCACCGTGGTGGCCACCGACCCCGACACCGGCGCGCAGGTGGAGTATGCCACCCTGCGCTCCTCCAACAGCCACCGGGTCTGGGCAGACCTGGAACAGATCCCCACCAACCTGCAGTATGCGTTCATCTGCACCGAGGATAAGGATTTCTACAACGAACCGGGCGTGAACTTCAAGCGCACCATCGGTGCCATGATCAACGAGTATCTGCTGCCCATTTACAGCTCCAAGCAGGGCGCTTCCACGCTGGAGCAGCAGCTCATCAAGAACCTGACCAGCGACAAGAGCGCCAGCGGCGTGGAGGGTGCACTGCGCAAGCTGCGCGAGATCTACCGCGCCCTCTGCCTGAGCCGCGCCTACTCCAAGGAGACCATTCTGGAGGCTTACCTGAACACCATCAGCTTCACCGGCACCATTCAGGGCGTTCAGACAGCGGCCAACGAGTATTTCAACAAGGATGTGAGCCAGCTCACCCTTTGGGAGTGCGCCACCATCGCGTCCATCACCAAGAACCCCACCAACTACAACCCCTACACCAACCCCGAGAACCTGATCCACCGCCGCAACTTCATCATGTATAATATGTGGCAGCAGGGCATCATCTCGGAGGAGGATTACCGCAACGGCGCGGCCCAGCCCCTTGTGCTGGCCGAGGAGGACACCAACAAGAAGACCTCCTCCGTGACCAGCTACTTCACCGATGCCCTCTTCACCGAGGTGGTCCACGACATCATGGACAAGGAGGGCGTGGACGAATCCACGGCCCAGTCCATGCTCTACACCGGCGGCTATACCATCGAGGCCACCGTCAACCCCAAGATGCAGACGGCCATGGAGAACCTGATGCTCAACGAGGGCGACGCTTACTTCCCGGCCGGCTGGCATGAGGAAGAGGTGACCAGCATCTCGGACGATGACGTGCAGGTGATGAATGCCGACGGCACCCCCAAGACCCGCACCGGCGACGACGGCACCGTGTACTACTATCGCAATGTCCGCACCCAGGCGGCCATGGTCACGCTGGACTATGACGGCAATGTGCTGGCCATGGTGGGCGGTCTGGGCGAAAAGACCAAGAGCCTTTCCCTGAACCGTGCTTACAGCGTGACCCGGCAGACCGGCTCCACCATCAAGCCCATCGGCGCGTACGCGCTGGGCGTGGAGTACGGGCTGGTGAACTGGTCCACCATGCTCAACAACTCGCCCCTGTACCAGAAGCAGGACATGGTCATCCGGGATGAGGACTACTGCCGCAAAAACGGCCTGATGGGCCTTTCCGACAGTCAGCTCAAGGCCTACCCCAACGCATGGCGCAGCTGGCCCCGCAACTACGGCGGCAACTATGGCGACGGCAGCGACCTGCCCCTGTGGAACGGTCTGGCCCGCTCCCTGAACACCATCGCCATCCGGGTGGGCGACCTGGTGGGCGCAAGCAACATCTTCAACTTTGTCTACAATACCCTGCAGCTGACCACCCTGGACCCCGCCAACGACGTGGGCCTTGCCCAGATGGTCATGGGCAGCCAGACCCACGGCGTGACCCCCACGGCGCTGGCCGCTGCCTTCCAGATCTTCTATGACGGCGAGTACACCACCCCGCACCTGTACACCCGTGTGCTGGACCGGGACGGCAACATCTACCTGGAAAACAACGCCACCAGCTATCAGGCCCTGACCCCGCAGACAGCCTATATTATGAACCGTCTGCTCAAGAACGTGCTCTACTCCAACGTGGGCACCGCCAGCGGCCGCTACCCCAACTCCAACGGCATGGAATCCTTTGGTAAGACCGGTACCGCCAGCGACGAAAAGGATCTTTGGTTCGTGGGCGGCACGCCCTACTACGTCACCGCTGTCTGGTGGGGCTACGACGCGCCTTATGATATGACCAACACCCTGGGCAAGAATCAGGCCAAGACCCGCACCTGTGTCACGGCGTGGAAGGCCTATATGGAGCAGGTGCAGGCAAACCTGCCCTATAAGGCATTCCCCACCAGCGACGGCGTGGTGGAGCGCGCCTACTGCACCCAGAGCGGCCTGCTGGCCGGGGCCAACTGCCCCAGCCGCGCCACCGGCTACTACCGTGCCGATGACCTGCCCGATACCTGCAACTACTCCCACAGCAGCGGCGTGGCCGCAGCACAGAGCGCGGACACCGCCCCCGTTGTGGGTCAGGATACCACCGGGCTGGATACGGATTGAACCTTTTAGGCGGCCCTTCCAGACGGCCCTCTCAGTCTCGCTGCGCTCGACAGCTCTCCCGAAGGGAGAGCCAACGCATCTGCAAGGGGAGAGGGTGCTGAAGGCTAAACCTCTCAGCCGTCGCTATCGCTCGGCAGCTCCCCTAATAGGGGAGCCCTTGGCAGGCCGTTGCGATTTCGTGGGTTGACGCTTTGCTCCTGTTTGCCCTGCTGGCGTAAAGCCTAATCCTTGCGGCAGGAGTGCGTTTTGGAGCGTCAGCGATCATTGCGAAAAATGAACCTTATGCCAAGGCCTCCCCTACTAGGGGAGGTGGCAAAACCGACAGGTTTTGACGGAGAGGTTTAACCCCGTCAGCACCCCCTAAAGGCCATGCCGCAATAGCCTCTCCCTTTGGGAGAGGTGGCATCCCGCAGGGATGACGGAGAGGGCGCAAGGCCAGCCTCTGTTAAAAGTCACACTTTCTCAATTCCGGTGCGACAGCTTGCCACTTCACGCTCCAAAACTGGATAATCTGACAAAAAAGCATCCGGTCTCTTGCAATGCAGGGGGCCGGATGCTATTATATTCCCTGTAAGAACACTTGTGTTTGTGAGGTGAACAAGTTGGAACGCCGTTTTTATCTGGTGGACGCGGAGGTCCTGCCCGAGGTCTTCCTGAAAGTGGTCAAGGCCAAGGAGCTTCTGGCAAGCGGGGAAGTGCGCAGCATCTCGGCTGCGACCCGCAGCGTGGATCTTTCGCGCAGTGCTTTTTATAAATATAAGGACTGCATCTTTGATTCCGAAAATGGCCGTGAGGTCGTGACCGTAATGGCAACGCTCCGGGATGAAACAGGCGCGCTGCAAAGCCTGCTGGCGGGCATCAGCGCAGCCGGGGCAAGCATTGTTACCATCAACCAGTCCACGCCGGAAAACGGCGCAGCGCTGGTTGCCGTTACCATCCGCACTGATACCATGCAGATGTCCCCTGAGGAGCTGACGGAGCGGTTGAGCCGCCAGCGCATGGTGGTGGGCGTGCACTGCGGGTATAACCTGTAAGAGCACCAGAACAGTTTGGAAATAGGAACGAGGGTTGAACTATGGCAAAGATCGCGATTTTAGGCTTTGGCACGGTGGGCAGCGGCGTGTACGAGGTGCTGTGCCGCAACGCCGCCGGTGTTTCCCGCCGGGCCGGTGAGCCGGTGGAGGTCAAGTACATCCTTGACCCCAAGGATTTCTCCGCCCATCCGGCGGCAAACCTCTTCATCAAGAACTTCGATACCATTCTGGAAGACCCGGAGATCCGGGTGGTGGTGGAGACCATCGGCGGCACCCGCTTTGCATACCCCTATGTCAAGGCCTGCCTCGAGAGCGGCCGCAGCGTGTGCACCTCCAACAAGGAGATGGTGGCCACCTACGGCGCGGAGCTGCTGGCGCTGGCCAAGGCACACAACTGTGCCTTCCTGTTCGAGGCCTCCGTGGGCGGCGGCACCCCCATCATCACCCCCATGCACCAGTGCCTGGCCGCCAACGTCATCACCGAGGTGGAGGGCATCGTGAACGGCACCACCAACTTCATGCTGACCAAGATGGTGCGGGAGAACCTGGGCTTTGACGAGGCCCTGAAGATCGCGCAGGAGCTGGGCTACGCCGAGACCAAAGACCCCGGCGACGATGTGGACGGCCGGGATGCCTGCCGCAAGATCGCCATCCTGTCCTCGCTGGTCTGCGGCCACCAGATCTACCCCCAGAACATCCCCACCCGGGGCATCCGGGACATCACCGTGGCCGATGTGGCTGCGGCGGAGCGGCTGAACTGCGTCATCAAGCTCATCGCATGGATGAAGCGGGGCGACGATGGCAGCGTGGCTGCCGGTGTGGAGCCCTGTCTGGTGCCCAAGAGCCACCAGCTGGCCGGTGTGGACGATGTGTTCAATGCCGTGCTGGTCAAGGGTGATATGCTGGGCGACGTGGTGTTCTACGGCAAGGGCGCGGGCAAGCTGCCCACCGCCAGCGCCGTGGTGGCCGATGTGGTGGATGCCCTCAAGAACGGCTCCAAGGTCCACGACAGCCTGTTCTGGCAGCCTGCGGAGCCGGTGGAGGGGATGCTCACCGACCCGGCTCCCGCCGCATATTATGTGCGTGCAGCGGGCGTTGCTCCCGCCGTGGTGGAAGCCATCTACGGTAAGGGCCGTGTGGTGGATGAGCACTTTGACGGCTGCTCCTATCTGGTGGAGCAGGCCGACGCAAAGGCCATGGCCGAGGCAGCCCGCAAGGTGGAGACCGTGGGCGGCAGCGTGAAGCTGGTGCTGAAAAAGCTGCCCGAGGATGCATGAGAAAAGGGGACGGACGATGAAGATCAAAGTTTCTGTTCCGGCCACCAGCGCCAACGTAGGCTCCGGCTTCGACGCGCTGGGTCTGGCCGTGACCCTGTACAACACCGTGACCTTTGAGGAGAGCGATAAGCTGGACATCTCGGCGGCGGACGGCACCCGCATCCCCCGCAACGAGAGCAATCTGGTGTACCGCTCGGCCAAGGGCCTGTTCGACAAGGTGGGCAAGAAGATCCCGCCCCTGAAGATCGTGCAGACCAACCCCATCCCCATGGCCCGGGGCCTGGGTTCCTCCTCGGCCTGCATCATCGCGGGCCTGCTGGGCGCGAACCGGATGCTGGGCGATGTGCTCAACACCCAGGAGCTGCTGACGCTGGCCACGGCCATTGAGGGCCACCCCGACAACGTGGCCCCGGCCCTGCTGGGCGGTTTGACCAGCAGCGTCTTTGAGGACGGCGTGGTCTACTCCGTCAAACGGGATGTGGACCAGAGCCTCTGCTTTGCGGCCATCGTGCCGGACTACAAGCTGCTGACGGAGGCCGCCCGCGCGGCCCTGCCTAAGCAGGTGGCCCACAAGGATGCCGTGTATAACCTTTCCCGGGCCGCGCTGGTGCCTGCCGCCTTCTGTGAGGGCCGGCATGACCTGCTGGGCATTGCCACCGGGGATAAGCTCCACCAGCCCTACCGGATGCCCCTGATGCCCGGTTCCCGGGAGGTGTTCGGGCTGGCAAAGCAGTGCGGGGCAAAGGCCGTGTATGTATCGGGTGCCGGTTCCACCGTGATGGCGGTGGCCGAGCGCGCGGAGGCTGAGCGTTTTTATGCCGGGCTGCGTGCCGGGCTGGAAACGCTGGAAGGCCTGGACGGATGTGAAGCATTTACACTGTTAGAGCTGGATGCAGATAATACCGGCGCAACTGTGGAATGATATAAATTGGGAGAAACTAGAGGAGAGTGACAAACTATGGCGTTGATCGTACAGAAGTTCGGCGGTTCTTCGGTGAAGGACCGGAACCGTATCTTCAACGTGGCCCGCATCGTGGCCAACACCCACAAGGCGGGCAATGACGTGGTGGTGGTGGTGTCCGCACAGGGCGACACCACCGACGACCTGATCGCAAAGGCTGCTGAGATCACCCACAACCCTTCGGCCCGTGAGATGGATATGCTGCTGGCCGCCGGTGAGGAGATCAGCATCGCGCTGCTGGCCATGGCCCTGAACGAGCTGGGCTGCCACGCCACCAGCCTGACGGGCTGGCAGGCGGGCTTCCGCACCGACCGTGCCTACACCAAGGCACGCATCACCCGCATGGAGACCGAGCGCATTTCCTCCGAGCTGGAGCGCAACCGCGTGGTGGTCGTGGCGGGCTTCCAGGGCCTGAACAAGCTGGATGATATCACCACCCTGGGCCGCGGCGGCTCTGATACCAGCGCCGTGGCCATTGCAGCGGCCCTGCACGCAGACCGCTGCCAGATCTACACCGATGTGGAAGGCGTTTACACCGCAGACCCCCGCAAGGTGCGCAACACCCGCAAGCTGGAAGAGATCACCTTTGACGAGATGCTGGAGCTGGCCTCTCTGGGTGCGCAGGTGCTGAACAACCGCAGCGTGGAGCTGGCAAAGAAGTATAATGTGGAGCTGGAAGTGCTGTCCAGCCTGAATCCCGTGCCCGGTACGGTGGTCAAGGAGGTTACAAAAGACATGGAAGGTATGCTGATCAAGGGTGTTGCAAAGGACACCGATGTTGCCGTTATCACGATCCTGAACGTTCCCGATGAGCCGGGCACCAGCTTCAAGATCTTTGGCCTGCTGGCCCAGAAGAACATCAACGTGGATATCATCCTGCAGTCCACCGGCCGCGACGGCAAGAAGGATATCTCCTTCACCTGCGCCGAGGGCGAGGCTGAGACCGCCATGCGCGTGCTCAAGGAGAGCGGCAAGTTCAAGGATGCCACCTGCGACGAGACCTGCGCAAAGGTCTCCATCGTGGGTGCCGGTATGCAGAGCCACAGCGGCGTTGCCTCCAAGATGTTCGAGGCACTCTCCAACAACAACATCAACATCAAGATGATCTCCACCAGTGAGATCAAGATCTCCTGCATCATTGCCCGTGACGACGCTGACAAGGCGGTCAGCGCCATCCACGATATGCTGTTTGACTGATTGACAGGACTGCTGGTGCTCTGGAAAACCCCACCGTCATTGCTTCGCAATGCCACCGCCCCTGATAGGGGCGGCCTTGGCAAAATGGCAAAGCTTTACGCCATGCCAAGGGCCCCACTACTAGGGGGGCTGTCGAGCAAAGCGAGACTGGGGGGTTGCCCCGGAGCGCCGCAGTCCTTTTTTGCAAAAGCGAGGGGAAGTATTATGTTGGAATCGATCAAATGCAGCACCTCGGGTGCATACTACCTGCGGGGGCAGTGGGTGCCCGCCGACGCGCAGGCTCCTGCGGCACTGGCAGCCGCGGGCGTGACTGCGGAGCAGGCCGGCCAGGCCTACAAGGGCACCATGGCCTACGGCATCCTCACCGCCCACAACACCAGCGGCAACGACCGGGATCTCCGGATCAAGTTTGATGCCATGGCAAGCCACGACATCACCTTTGTGGGCATCATCCAGACGGCCCGTGCCTCGGGGCTGGAAAAGTTCCCCATCCCCTATGTGCTGACCAACTGCCACAACAGCCTGTGCGCTGTGGGCGGCACCATCAACGAGGATGACCACCGCTTCGGTCTGTCCGCTGCCAAAAAGTACGGCGGCATCTTTGTGCCGCCCCACATGGCGGTCATCCACCAGTACATGCGTGAGCGCTTTGCGGGCTGCGGCAAAATGATCCTTGGCTCCGATTCCCACACCCGCTACGGTGCGCTGGGCACCATGGCCATCGGCGAGGGCGGCGGCGAGCTGGCAAAGCAGCTGCTGGGCCGCACCTACGATGTGGCCCGCCCCGGTGTGGTGGCCATCTGCCTGACCGGCGCTCTGCCCGCAGGCTGCGGCCCCCACGATGTGGCCATTGCACTGGTGGGCGAGCTGTTCAAGAGCGGCTATGTCAAGAACAAGGTCATGGAGTT
>UMHU01051735.1_pt1 | contig 16775 bp, 20 predicted proteins | sample 1965591 | NCBI WGS metagenome assembly UMHU01 (sample SAMEA4836101, study PRJEB28245) | human gut metagenome | biome: gut microbiome; material: fecal sample | place: Denmark | collected 2008
AGTAGGTGATGAAAATGGTCATGTTGGAGTTGGAAATGGTAAAGCAGCTGAAGTTCCAGATGCAATAAAAAAAGCTATTCAAGAAGCTAAGAAAAACTTAGTAGAAGTTCCAATAGTTGGAACAACAGTACCACATGAATTCATTGGAAAATTTGGTAGTGCAAATGTAATGTTAAAACCAGCTGATGTTGGTACTGGACTTATTGCAGGAGGTAGCGTTAGACCAGTTCTAGAACTTGCTGGATATAGAGATATAAGAACAAAAGTTATTGGAACAAATAATCCAAGAAACGTTGTTTATGCTACAATTGAAGGTTTAAAATCAATGCAAACAATTGAACAAGTAGCTAAAAAAAGAGGAAAAAAAGTAGAAGATATTTTATAAGATTTCACAAAATAAGATAAGGAGGTGCAAACCAAAATGAAACTAGGCGAATTAAAACCAGCTGTACAAAAAACAAAAAGAACTAGAGTTGGACGTGGTGTAGGTTCAGGACTTGGTAAAACATCAGGTAGAGGTCATAAAGGACAAAAAGCAAGATCTGGTGGAGGAGTAAGAAGAGGATTTGAAGGTGGTCAAACACCATTATATAGAAGATTACCAAAAAGAGGATTTACAAATATCCATGCTAAAACTTACACAGAAGTAACATTTAAAATGCTAAATAAATCTAAAGCTACAGATGTTACAGCTGAAACTCTATTAGAAGAGGGAATAATAGGAAAAATAAATGACGGTATAGTAATACTTGCAACAGGAAAATTAGATAAAAAATTAAACGTAAAAGCTAAAAGATTCACAGCAAAAGCTAAAGAAGAAATCGAAGCCCTAGGCGGAAAGGTTGAGGTGATTTAATTGTTTAAAACAATAAAGAACGCTATTTCAACACCTGAAGTAAGAAAAAAACTTTTATACACATTATTATTAGTAGTAATATTTAGATTAGGATGCTATATTACAGTACCAGGAGTAAATAGTATAGCATTAAATGAGGCACTAAGTGCTGGGCAAGATGGTATAGCAGGATTAATAGACATGATATCTGGAGGTGCATTCTCAAGATTTTCACTATTTGCTATGTCAATAACTCCTTACATAACAGCTTCAATTGTTATTCAATTATTAGGAATGATAATTCCTTCACTTGAAAAATTAACAAAAGAAGGTGGAGAAGAAGGAAGAAAGAAAATAAACAGATATACAAAATTATTAACAATTGTTTTAGCAACAGTTGAAGCTATAGGTGTTTATTTATCATATAAATCTTCAGGAATATTCGTAGACGAAAGCTTTTTAACAGCATCCCTAGTTGTTTTTGGCCTAATTGTAGGTACATCAATACTTATGTGGCTAGGTGAACAAATAACAAGTAAAGGAATTGGAAATGGAATTTCAATAATTATACTTGTAGGTATTATATCAGGACTTCCAACAGGAATTTCAACTTTATGGAATTTAATAATGACATCTGAAGGATTTAGTACAGTAGGTTTACTAATAACATTAGGTGTAATTATTGGAGCAATAATATTAGTTGCAGGTGTTGTATTTGTACAACAAGCTGAAAGAAGAGTACCTGTACAATATTCTAAAAAAGTTGTAGGAAGAAAAATGGTTGGTGCACAAAATACACATATACCATTAAAACTTGCTATGGCAGGAGTTATGCCAATAATTTTTGCTAGTAGTTTTATGACATTTCCAGCTATGATTATACAAATATTTGTAAAAGATATAGCTACACAAACAGGGTTCTGGGCAGGAGTTTATAAATTTTCAATTGCAACATCAACATCAAATGTACCAATTGGATATTCTATAGCAAATGCCATTGTATATTTATTATTAATAGTTGGATTTACATATTTTTATACATATGCAACATTCAATCCAGCAGAAATATCAAATAATATTAAGAAAAATGGAGGGTTTATACCAGGAATAAGAGCTGGTAAACCAACAACTGAATATTTATCTTCAGTAATTTCTAAATTAACATTATTTGGAGGAGTATTCCTAGCAATAATTGCTATACTTCCAATGCTACTTAGATTCACAAGTTTAAATATAGCATTTGGTGGAACATCAATATTAATCGTAGTAGGTGTTGCACTAGAAACTGTACAACAATTAGAATCACAATTAGTAATGAGACATTACAAAGGATTCCTAGAAAAATAATAATTATATTTGATGAGGGTATCGGAATTTATAAAGTTCTGATACCTAAATCAGGTTTTAATAACTTTTATAATGTTTATTATAAAATTAAATATTATAAAGGTTATTAAATTAATCTTTAACAAAAGTTAAAAAAGGAGTGTTATTATGATAATTATAATGTTAGGAGCACCAGGTACTGGGAAAGGAACAGTAGCATCAATACTTTCAGAAAAATTAAATATTCCACAGGTTTCAACAGGAGATATTTTTAGAAAAAATATTGCTGAACAAACAGAACTTGGAAAGTTAGCAGATAGCTATATTTCAAAGGGAAATTTAGTTCCAGATGATGTAACAATAAAAATAGTAGAAGATAGATTAAAACAAGATGATGTTAAAGAGGGGATTATATTAGATGGATTCCCAAGAACAATAAAACAAGCAGAAGAATTAGATAAAATATTAGAAAAAGAAAATAAAAAAGTTGATATGGTTATTAATTTAACTACACCAAAAGAGGAAATAATAGAAAGAATTGTAAATAGAAGAGTATGTTCAAATCAAGAATGTAAAACTGTATATAATATTGTACTTAATCCACCAAAAGTAGAGGGGATTTGTGATAAATGTGGTTCTAAATTATTACAAAGAAAAGATGACAATGTTGAAACAGTAGAATCAAGAATAGACACATATTTAAAAAATACAAGTCCATTAGTAGAATATTATACAAAGCAAAATAAAATATCAACACAACTTGTAAGCAAAACTGTTAATAAGTTAGGTGCAAATGTTGCAAAAGACATACTTGAACAAATAAAATAATTATAAAAATAATTAATTAAAATTAGAAAGTGTGAATAAAAATGGTAACAATAAAATCAGATAGAGAAATTGAATTAATGAAGGAAGCATGTAAAGTTGTAGCTTTAACATACAAAAAATTAGAAGAAGTTATTAAACCTGGGATGTCTACATGGGAATTAGACCAAATAGCTGAAAAGACAATGAGAGATTTGGGAGCATTACCTGCAGAAAAAGGGTATGATCCTGGAATAAGAGGAGTTCCACCATACCCAGCAGCACTTTGTGTTTCAATAAATGATGAAGTTATACATGGAGTTCCATCAAAAAATAAAATAATAAAAAATGGAGATATCGTAAGTATAGACACAGTTGCACTAAAAAATGGATTTAATGGTGATGCAGCAAGAACATTTATTGTAGGTGATGTACCAAAAGAAACAAGAAGACTTGTAGATGTTACAAAACAAGCATTTTTTGAAGGAATAAAATATGCAAAGCCAGGAAATAGAATAGGTGATATTTGTCATGCAATAGGTGAATATGTTCATTCACAAGGATATAGTGTAGTTAGAGAATTTCAAGGACATGGAATTGGAAGACAAATGCATGAGGATCCTGGAATTCCAAATTACGGAAAAGCTGGAAGGGGAATTAGACTAGAGCCAGGAATGACACTTGCTATAGAACCTATGGTAATACAAGGAAAACCAAACATTTTGGAATTAGATGATGGTTGGACAATAATAACAGAAGATGGAAGTTTAGCAGCACATTATGAAAATACAATTTTAATTACAAAAAAAGAGCCAGAAATATTGACATTACTTTAAATTTAGTATATAATGTAGTAGTTATTAATAAAATTAATAGCATTATGTAAAAATAATGCTTAAGCTCTTTAAGAGGAGGCGAAAAGATTGGCAAAAGAGGATGTTATAGAAGTAGAGGGAACAGTAGTTGAAGCGTTACCTAATACAAACTTTAAGGTAGAACTTGAAAATGGGTACCAAATATTAGCTCATATTTCAGGAAAGCTTAGAATGAACTATATAAAAATTCTACCAGGTGATAAAGTTAAAGTAGAACTTTCACCATATGACCTTACTCGAGGAAGAATTACTTGGAGAGCAAAATAAAATTAAAAATTAACCCAAACAAATAAAATAATAAATAAAGTTGGAGGTGCCAAAAATGAAAGTTAGACCATCAGTAAAACCAATATGTGACAAATGCAAAGTAATAAAAAGAAAAGGTGTAATTAGGGTTATATGTGAAAACCCAAAACACAAACAAAGACAAGGTTAATTCCTTAAATATTTAATTAGTTTAAAACACAAATAAGGTAGCGGCTGTTAAATGCAAAAGCATTTACATATCTATTTGTGTTTATATACATGTTTTAAATAAACTTAAAGAGGCTAGAGTAAACGCTAGTGCATTTCACCTTTAAGCAAATTTAGGACAAACAAAAATAAAACAAAAAAATTGTGGAGGTGCAAAAAGATATGGCTCGTATAGCAGGAGTAGATTTACCTAAAGAAAAAAGAGTAGAAGTAGGACTAACATATATATATGGAATAGGTTTATCAAGTTCTAAAAAAATTCTAGAAAAAGCTGGAATAAATCCAGATACTAGAATAAAAGACTTAACAGATGAAGAGGTTAATAGCATAAGAAAAGTTATTGACGAATCATACAAAGTTGAAGGTGACTTAAGAAGAGAAGTAGCTCTTAACATTAAAAGATTAACAGAAATCGGATGCTACAGAGGATTAAGACACAGAAGAGGTCTTCCAGTAAGAGGACAAAGAACAAAAACTAACGCTAGAACAAGAAAAGGTCCTAGAAAAATGGTTAGCAAAAGCAAAAAATAAGATTTAAAAGTTCAGAATTAAAAATTTTGGATAGAGGAGGAAGAAAGCAAAATGGCTAAAAACGTAACAAGAAAAACAGTAGCTAGAAGAAATAGAAAAAACATCGAAAAAGGTGAAGCTCATATTCATTCTAGTTTTAATAATACAATAGTTACAATTACAGATACTCAAGGAAATGCTATTTCATGGGGAAGTGCTGGAGAACTTGGATTTAAAGGTTCTAGAAAAAGCACACCATTTGCTGCAGGTCAAGTTGCAGAAACAGCAGCTAAAGCAGCTATGGAACATGGATTAAAAACAGTAGAAGTATTTGTTAAAGGACCTGGTTCAGGAAGAGAAGCAGCTATTAGAGCGCTTCAAACAGCAGGTCTAGAAATAAGTGCAATTAAAGACGTAACACCAATACCACACAATGGATGTAGACCACCAAAAAGAAGAAGAGTATAATTTGAAAAATAAAACCTTAAACGAATAATATAGAAAGGAGCAAGACTAACAATGTCAAGATATAAAGACGAACAATGTCGTATATGCCGTAGAGAAGGACAAAAATTGTTCTTAAAAGGTGCAAGATGTTATTCTGATAAATGTAGTATTTCTAGAAGAAACTACGCACCAGGACAACATGGACAAAAAAGAGCAAAACTTTCTGAATACGGTACTCAATTAAGAGAAAAACAAAAAACAAAATCATACTATGGAGTAGGAGAAAAACAATTTAGAAAATATTTCGAAATGGCTTCAAATAAAAAAGGTGTAACAGGTGAAAACTTATTACAAATATTAGAAAGCAGATTAGACAATGTTATTTATAGATTAGGATTTGGACAATCAAGAGCACAAGCTAGACAATTTGTAAATCATGGACAATTCGAAGTTAATGGTAAAAAAGTTGATATTCCATCTTATTTAGTTAAAGCAGGAGATGTAATAACAATTAAAGAAAACAAAAAAGACAATGGTGCAATAAAAGTAAATATGGAAGAAAATGCTGCAAGACCAGTTCCAGCATGGTTAGAAATGGATGCAAAAAATTTAAGTGGTAAAGTAGTAAGATTAGCATCTAGAGAAGATGTAGATCTTCCAATAGAAGAACATTTAATAGTAGAGCTTTACTCAAAATAATAGTTATTAATTATTTAAAAAGATTGAGAATATGTTTCTCATTTAGGAGGTAAAAATGATAGAATTCGAAAAGCCAAATATTGAATGTCTAGAAGTTGATGATACAAAAAATTATGCAAAATTTGTATGTGAGCCATTAGAAAGAGGTTATGGAGTAACAATAGGAAATTCTTTAAGAAGAATATTACTTTCATCACTTCCAGGATGTGCTATCACAAGTGTAAAAATTGATGGAGTATTACATGAATTTTCATGCATTCCAAATGTTGTAGAAGACGTACCAGAAATAATAGTAAACTTAAAAAATGTAAGATTAAAATTTGATGGTAACGAAGAAAAAACACTAAGAATTGAGCATAAAGGCGAAGGCGAAGTTACAGCAGGCGATATTATAACAGATGGAACAGTTGAAATATTAAATCCAGATTTACATATTGCAACAGTATCAGAAGGTGGAAACCTTGTAATGGAAATGACTGCAGATAGAGGTAGAGGATATAATTCTTCAGAGAAAAATAAAAAACCAAATCAAGATATATCTGTACTTCCTATAGATTCAATCTATACTCCAGTAAAAAAGGTAAATTACCAAGTAGAAAATACTAGAGTTGGACAAATGGTTGATTATGATAAATTAACTATAGAAGTATGGACAGATGGAAGTTTAAAATCACATGAAGCTTTAAGCTTAGCTGCTAAAGTAATGACTGGACATTTAGAATTATTTATAGATTTATCTGAAGCTACAAAAAATACACAAATAATGATAGAAAAAGAAGAATCTAAAAAAGAAAAAGTATTAGAAATGTCTATAGAAGAATTAGAATTATCTGTAAGATCATTTAACTGTTTAAAAAGAGCAGGAATTGCAACTGTTGAGGATTTAACAAATAAATCAGAAACAGATATGTTAAAAGTTAGAAATTTAGGAAAGAAATCTTTTGATGAAGTAACAGCAAAACTACATTCATTAGGATTAGATTTTGCTAAAGAAGAAGATTAATAAAACAATAAACTTGATAAATTAATAAGGAAGGTGAAAAAATTGGCTACAAATAGAAAATTAGGTAGAACAACAGATATAAGAATGGCTATGTTAAAAACAATGACAACAGACCTTATATACCATGGAAAAATAGAAACAACTTTACCAAGAGCTAAAGAAGTTAAAGCTATAGCAGATAGCATCATTTCACTTGCAATAAAAGAAAAAGATAACTATGAAATGGTAGATGTTAAAGTTGTTAAGGCTAAATTAGATTCTAAAGGAAACAAAATGACAGAATTAGTAAAAAGCAAAAATGGTAAAGAATATTTAAAAGTTGTTAAAGAAGAAACAACTGAAAAAAGACAAAAAGACATGCCATCTAGATTAAATGCTAGAAGAAAAATAATGAGAAAAATTAATAAAGTTAAAGATAGCGAAGGAAATAATGTTGACCTACCAGCAAAATTATTTAATGAAATAGCTCCAAAATATGCAGGAAAAAATGTTGGAGGATTTACAAGAATAGTTAAAGCTGGACCAAGAAAAGGTGACGGAGCTGAAACTGCTATATTAATGTTAATTTAATTAAGATAGAAAAATCTACTTTAAAGTAGGTTTTTTTATTTTGTAAAAAATAAAATTAAAAAATCTCACTTTTTATATAAAATAAATATAATATATAATGGTGATAAAATGAAAAATATAAAATATGAAAGAGAAAAGGTTTTGAAATATGCTAAAAGATGAGCATATGACAGAAATCCGCAATTTTACAATTTTGACAATGTTGGTGGAGATTGCACAAGTTTTGTATCACAATGTATATTAGCAGGAAGCAATGTAATGAATTATATATTGCTTCACATACTTTTGATTCATATAATAAAAAGATATCAGAGTATGGACTGCGAAAAATAAGATTTATTCATATTGATGGAGTAAGAAATTGGTAAATATTGTTGAATATTAAAAATAATTATGATAAAATCAAAAAAAATAAAATACATAGGTGAACTTAAATGAAAAAAATGATAATCACAATTATAATATTAGCAATAATATTTATAGGAATGGTAATAAATAGACAAATAGAACAAGCAAATGAAATTAAAATAGAAGAAATACAATTAGTAGAAAATTATATGGAAAAAATATATGGATGGAGTGAAATTACAAATCAAGCATTGCCAGAATTTGATAATTTGAATGAGGCAAATACTAAATGGTTATGGGGGATTGTTAGAAAAAACATTGAAGAAGAAGAAATAACATATGAAACAATAAATGAAAAAGTAAAAGAATTGTATGGAGAAGAATTAACTACAAAATACCCTAAAGAGGGAACGGAATTTATAAAATATAATGAAGAAACAAATGATTATATACCATCAGAAATAGAATTAGATGCTAATGATGACAGATTTTATATTAATAAAATTACTAAAATAAAAAATGGGTATACAGCTGAAATTGTTGAATATTTGGTGGATTATACAGATTCTGATAACAATAATATATATTTAAAAAATTTAAATGGAGAAATTGTTGAAAAATTAACTGGAGAAGAAACAAAACAAGAAGTAACACAAAAGGTAAAAGAAAAAATAGATAAATTTACAAAGAAAAAAGCAACTTTAAAGAAATTAAATGATGAAAAAGTTGTAATTCAAAAAGTAGAAAAGGAAAATTAAAATGCTAGAAATATTAGAAAAATGTACCCTATGTCCACATGAATGTAAGGTAAACAGAAAAAATGGAAAAATTGGCAGATGCAAGTCAAAAGACACAGTAAAAATTGCCCTATATTCAACACATAACTTTGAAGAACCGTGTATAAGTGGTAATAATGGTTCTGGAACAGTATTTTTTTCTAATTGCAATTTAAATTGCATATATTGCCAAAATTATGAAATAAGCCAAAAGCGGCAAAGGAAAAGAAATATCAATAGAAGAATTAGCTGATATTTTTATAAAACAACAAAAAAGAGGAGTAGAGAACATAAATTTAGTAACTCCAACAAGCTATGTGCCGCAAATAATAGAAGCAATAAAAATTGCAAAAAAAGATGGATTAAAATTACCAATTGTATATAATACAAATGCTTATGAAAATGTAGAAACATTGAGACTTTTAGAAGGCTATATTGATATTTATTTGCCTGATTTAAAGTATTATTATAATGATCTTGGAAAAAAATATTCAAAAGTAGATAATTATTTCGATGTTGCAACAAATGCTATAAAAGAAATGTATAGGCAAGTTGGACAACCTTTGTTAGATGAAAATGGTATAATGAAAAAAGGATTAATGATAAGACATTTAATACTTCCAAATGAAATAGAAAATACAAAAGAGGTTCTTAAGTGGATTAAGCAAAATCTGGATAATAAAGTCTTTGTAAGTGTTATGGCACAGTACTTTCCCACATATATGGCTAAAAATGTGGAAAAATTAAACCGAAAGCTAACTTTACAGGAATATCAAGCAATTGAAGATTTTGTTTTTAGTTTGGATTTGGAAAATGGTTATATGCAAGACTTAGGAGAACATGAGGAAGAATATGTTCCAAAATGGGAATTTTAAAAAAAGTAAAAATTATTAATAAAAAATTAAATGTAACTATAAAATTTATTTATAGAGATGGGAGAAAAAAATGAAAATAAAAGTAATTGCATCAACAAAAGTAGGATATGAATTACCAAAAGAAGAAGCGGTAGATTTTTCAGGAAAATCAGCAGGAATTTGTTATTTACCAGATACTCTTGAGACATTATTTTCTGAAGATAAAGAAAAAACTCAAAAAAGAGCAAATGGAACATTAAAATCAGGACATCATAGTGTGTTTGGACATCCAACATATAATTTAAGTTTAGAAGGAATTCCTAAAATTTTAGCTATGATATTAAACAATGAAAAAATGTATAATACATCAGAAAAATCAGCGAGATATACAAAAATGCAACCATCAAAAGAAGAAAAAGAATTGTATGAAAAATGGATAGAAATATATAAAGATTGTATATCACAAAAATATCAAAAAATAGATGAAAAAAGGGTTCAAAAGTTGGCACAGGAAAATGCAAGATATTTAATAAGTGTATTTACACCAGCAACTGTAATGGAATATACGGTAAATTTTGGACAATTAAATTATATAGTTCATTTTTTTGAAAATTACATAGATGATGAAACAAAAACAAGCAAATTTGATATAAAGTTAAAGGAAGTTTTTAAAGAATTCTTAAAAGAATTGCCTGATTTAAAAATAGAAGGGTTAAATGCAGATATGAAAAAAAGAGGGTTATCTTTTTTTGCAAATAGAAAAGACAGAAAAGAAGAATTTGGAGAAAATTATTCAACTACATATGAAGGAAGTTTTGCAGAACTTGCACAAGCACAGAGACATAGAACTTTGTATTATGAAGTAAATTTTTTAGATACATTTAAATATTATGTTCCACCAATAATTAGAGGAACAAGTCTAGAAAAAGAATGGTTAAAAGATATATCATCATTACAAGATTATTATCCACAAGGAATGCTTTTGAAAATAAACGAAAGAGGAACGGTAGAAAATTTTGTATTAAAATGTACAGAACGTCTATGTGGAGCTGCTCAATTAGAAATTACTGAACAAACAAATATAACAATGAAAAAATATTTAGAAGCAGTTAAGGAAAATAATAAAGAGGTTTATGAATATTTGCTACCATATTCTAAAGGAGCACGTTGTACTTTTCCAGGATGGAAGTGTACAAGTCCATGTGTGTTTGGAGGGAAAGATGCATTAAACAGATTAGTTTAAAAAATGCCAACGATTCCGGGTTTAAATGACAATTTATTGCCATTTAAACCCGGAATCGTTGGCAATTTTTTGTAAAATTTCTATTCTTTTTAAAAAACAAAGAAGGATTTATGTAAAATATGTCGAATAATATAATTATGTATATTAAATAGAAGGAGAGGAAGTTTTGTGCGATATAGTGATGAAATTATAGACGAAGTAAGGCAATCAAACGATATAGTAGATATAATATCACAATATGTACATTTAAAAAGAAGCGGAAGAAATTATTTTGGACTATGTCCATTTCATAATGAAAAGTCACCTTCTTTTTCAGTCTCACCAGATAAGCAAATATTTCACTGCTTTGGCTGTGGAGTAGGCGGAAATGTATATACATTTTTATCAAAAATAGAAAATATGAGCTTTATAGAGGCAGTACAAAATCTAGCAGCAAGAGCAAATATAGTACTTCCAACACTAGAAAATAATGCAGATTCAGCTAAAGAGGAATTAAAGGCAAAAGTTTATAAAGTAAATGAATTTACAGCAAAATTTTATCATGAAAATTTATATAAACCAGAAGCCAAAATGGGACAAGAATATGTAAAGAAAAGAAAATTAACCAATGAAACATTAAAAGCGTACCGAATTGGATTTTCAGGCAAATTTGACGAACTTTATAAAGAATTAAAAAAGCAAGGCTTTGGAGAACAAGAAATATTAGAGTCTGGTTTAGTAAATAAAAATGAAAATGGAAAATTTATAGACAGATATAGAAATAGATTAATGTTTCCAATATGTGATGAAAGAGGAAGAGTTATAGCTTTTGGTGGAAGAGTACTAGATGACTCAAAACCTAAATATATAAATTCACCAGAAAATATTGTGTATAGTAAAGGAAGGCATTTATTTGGATTGAATGTTGCAAAAAAACATGGTGGATTAAAAAAAATATTAATTGTAGAAGGATATATGGATGTAATATCATTGCATCAAAGAGGTATAACTAATGTGGTTGCAGCGCTTGGAACAGCATTAACTCAAAATCAAGGATGGCTATTAAGAAGAAGCGCAGAACAAGTAATATTAGGATTTGACTCAGATGGAGCTCGGACAAACAGCAATTTTAAGGTCTATTGAAATATTACAAAACATGGGATGTGACATGAGAGTGTTACAAATGGAAGGTGCAAAAGATCCAGATGAATATGTTATAAAATATGGTAATGTAAGGTTTCAAAATTTAATGGAAAAAGCTCTTTCACTTGTAGAATATAAAGTAAAAATTTTAAAAAAAGATTTAAATTTAGAAAATACAAGTGATAAAATAAAGTTTTTAAACGAAATTGCTAAAATTATTTCATCAGTAGATAATAATATAGAAAAAGAAGTATACATTGAAAACATTTCTAAAACATATAATATTTCAAAGGAAGCAATTTATGCTCAAGTAAACAAATTAACATATTCAAATGTAAAAAGTGAAAAAATCTTAGAAAAAACTAAGCCAGTAATAATACATAAAAAACAGGAAAAAGCAGTATCTGAGAAAATTAAAAATAGAGAAGATACAATTTTATCACTGCTTTTGAATGAGGAAAATAATGTGTATGAAATAATAAAGCAAAATGTAAAGCCAGAAGATTTTAAATATGAAATAGACAAGCTAATAGCAAAGAAATTGTATGAAGAATTTGAAAAAGGAAATAGTAATATAAGTAGCATAATTGATAATTTGACTGAAGAAGAACAAAACCATGTTACAGCAATACTTGCAGAAGATTTTGAAATAGAAAATACAGAAAAAGCAATTGATGACTTATTAAAAAATTATGAAAAAGATAAGTTGCAAGAACGTAAGCAAGAAATAATGGAACTAAGAAAACAAACTTTAGGCAAAGAAGAACAAGAAAACTTATTAAATGAACTTAATGAAATTATATATAAATTAGCAAAAATTAAGTAGGAGGAAAAATAATGGCTAATAAAAAAGAAGATATAGAAGAAACAAAAAAGGTTTCTACTAAAAATAAAGAAGAAGAAAACAAAAAAGAAATTGAAAAAGAAACAAAAACAACAAGAAAAAAACAAATAAAAGAAGAAATAAAAGAAGAAATAAAAAAGAATAGTAAAGGTAAAAAACAAGAAGACAAAAAAGACATAACAAGTGAAGAAGCTAAAAAGGTAAAAGATGAAAAGGTAAATTCTATATTAAAAAAGGCAAAAGAAAAAGGTAAAATAACATATGAAGACTTAGCAAAAGAATTAGATGATGTAGAGCCAGACCAAATAGACCAAGTATTTGATGCATTTGAGGAAATAGGAGTAGATTTACTAAGAGATGATGACTTTGAAGAAGAACCAGATGTTGAAGATTTAAAGGAAGTAGAAAACTTAAAATTAGATGAAATAACAGACACAAGTTATGAAGGAATAAATGTAGATGATCCTGTAAGAATGTATTTAAGAGAAATAGGAAGAATACCACTTTTAACATATGAGCAAGAACTAGATTTAGCCAAAAGAATTTTAGAAGATGATGAAGAAGCAAAACAAAAACTTGCAGAATCAAATTTAAGATTAGTTGTAAGTATTGCAAAAAAATATGTAGGTAGAGGAATGTTATTTTTAGACTTAATACAAGAAGGAAATATGGGATTAATAAAGGCAGTAGAGAAATTTGACTATACCAAAGGTTTTAAATTTAGTACTTACGCTACATGGTGGATAAGACAAGCAATAACAAGAGCTATAGCAGATCAAGCAAGAACAATAAGAATACCAGTTCATATGGTAGAAACAATAAACAAATTAATAAGAACTTCAAGACACTTACTTCAACAATTAGGAAGAGAACCAAGTGTTGAAGAAATAGCAGAAGAAATGGAAATTCCAGTAGAAAAGGTTATGGAAATTCAAAAAATAGCACAAGACCCAGTATCTTTAGAGACACCAATAGGAGAAGAAGATGATAGTCATTTAGGGGACTTTATACAAGATGATGATAGTCCAGCTCCACATGATTCTGCAGCATATACATTACTTAAAGAACAGTTAGAAGAAGTTATGAATACATTAACACCTAGAGAGGCAAAGGTTTTAAAATTAAGATTTGGACTTGAAGATGGAAAAGCAAGAACTCTTGAAGAGGTTGGACGCCAATTTCAAGTAACAAGAGAAAGAATTCGTCAAATAGAAGCAAAAGCTTTAAGAAAATTAAGACATCCAAGTAGAAGTAAAAAACTAAGAGATTATATGGGGTAAAATAAAAACTGATGTAAGGTTGTCTTATATCAGTTTTTGTTTATAAACTACTTAATTTAAAAAAATTCACATAATAGACATAAATATTTTGTATAATAAGACATAATTTTTAGGAGATGATAAAATGAATGAAAAGTGCATATTAATAGTAGATGATGAACAAAGAATGAGAAAAATTATAAAAGACTTTTTAAGAGCAAAAGGATTTAGCATTTTAGAAGCTGAAGATGGAGAAAAAGCATTAGAAGTTTTTGAGGAAAATAGAAATAAAATTAGTTTAATATTGTTAGATGTAATGATGCCTAAGCTAGATGGATGGTCTGTTCTAAGACAAATTAGGCAAGACTCAAAAGTTCCAATAATAATGTTAACAGCAAGGGGAGAAGAACAAGATGAATTGTTTGGATTTGAGCTAGGAGTAGATGAATATATATCAAAACCATTTAGTCCTAAAATATTGGTTGCAAGGGTAGAGGCAATATTAAAAAGAACTAATCAAACACAAAGTTTTGCTAAAGATTATGGTGGAATAGAATTAGATAAAGAAGGAAGAACTGTAAAAGTTGATGGTAAGACATTAGAATTAAGCCTAAGAGAATATGAATTATTAACATACTTAATGGAAAATGAAAATATAGCACTTTCAAGAGATAAAATATTAAATAATGTTTGGAATTATGACTATTATGGTGATTCAAGGACAATAGATAGTCATATAAAAAAGATAAGGCATAAATTAGGTAAAAAAGGAAAATACATAAAAACAATGAGAGGCGTTGGTTACAAATTTGAAATAAAATAATTCAAGGAGAAGGTAAATGAAAAAACTAAAAGAAGCATTTAAATCTGTACGAGTAAAGTTGTTTTTAACATTAAGCATTTCTATATTAATTATAATATTATTACTAATAATTATTAATAATGTTGTATTAGAATCATATTACATGTTAAATAAGGAAAATACATTAAAAAATGTATATAATCAAATAAATATATATTATAATAATCAAATGGGTGAAGACTATATAGAAGCGGAATTAGAAAAAATATCAATAAAAAATAATTTTGATATTTTAATAAGAAATAATTCACGTGAAAATGTATATAGTTCAGAAAAAAACTTTGTATGGAGTTTTGAGGAAATAAATGCAATAAAAAATAAAATAAGTATTAACGCAGAAGAGATTTTAGAAAAGACAGATACATATACAATGAAGAAATTAAAGGATTATAAAAATGGAATAACTTATATATTTTTTAGTGGCAAATTAGATAATGGTTATACCTTATATTTAAGGATGCCAGTTACTGCAATAGAAGATAGTGTACGTATTTCAAATAACTTTTTATATTTAATTGCAGGTTTTACAATTCTAATTGGAGGAATAATAATACTTGTAGTTTCAAGGAAATTTACTGAACCAATACTTGAATTAAATGACATAGCAAAAAAAATGTCAAAATTAGATTTTAGTCAAAAATATAGAATAACAGATGCAGATGACGAAATAAATAATTTAGGAAAAAGTATAAACATAATGTCAGATAAACTTGAAAAGACTATAAAGCAGTTAAGAAATACTAATATGGAACTAGAAAAGGATATAGAAGAAAAATCTAAAATAGATGAAATGAGAAAAAGTTTTATATCTGATGTATCACATGAACTAAAAACTCCAATTGCTTTGATACAAGGGTATAGTGAAGGACTAATAGAAAATGTTAATACAGATGAAGAAAGTAGAAAATTTTATGCAGAGGTAATTCAAGATGAAATTAACAAAATGGATAAGCTTGTAAAACAGTTGCTAGAATTAATGAAACTTGAATATGGTAAGAGAGAATTTAATAACAAAGTATTTGATATTGTTGAATTAGAAAGTGAAGTTTTAAGAAAATCCAAGGTTATGCTTGAAGAAAAAAATATAAAGGTTGAATTTGAAAATTCTGGAGAAATTGATGTATTTGCAGATGATTTTTATATTGAACAAGTAATAACTAATTATATTACTAATGCTATAAAAAATATAAAAGAGGTTAATAAAAAGAAGATTATTAAAGTTACAAATGAGTTAAATGAAGATAAACAGATTGTAAGAGTTAAAGTTTTTAATACTGGTGATAATATTAAAGAAGAAAATTTAATGAGAATATGGAACAGATTTTATAAAGTTGATGAGTCAAGAAACAGGGCAGATGGTGGAACAGGAATTGGACTTTCTTTTGTAAAAGCTGTTATGAATAATTATGAACAAGATTATGGTATAATAAATAAAGAAGATGGGGTTGAATTTTTCTTTGATTTAAAGTATACCGGATTAAAAATGTAAATTAAAAACTAAAAAATTGTAACAATTATTGTAAAAAATAAAATATTTTAAAAAATTGCTTGACAAAATAATAAAAAACTATTATAATCTATAAATGTCAGGAGAAACATGCAGGTGTAGTTCAATGGTAGAACCTCAGCCTTCCAAGCTGATGACGTGGGTTCGATTCCCACTACCTGCTCCACTGAAATCAACTTATGGACTGAAAAAGTTCGTAAGTTTTTTTTTATAATAAATAATATCAAAAAAGAGGAAAAATTATCAAAATAATTTAATCCTCTTTTTTTGAATATGGAATTGAAATCTATGTCTAGCCAGCACTGAATTTGTACTTCTGCACAAATTCTTATATGGGAATTCCCAAATCTTTTTATAAATTTTCTTTTATTTCTGGAAACAAGTCATACAAATTATATCCTAATAAATTATCAAAAT
>UMHU01056776.1_pt1 | contig 16503 bp, 14 predicted proteins | sample 1965591 | NCBI WGS metagenome assembly UMHU01 (sample SAMEA4836101, study PRJEB28245) | human gut metagenome | biome: gut microbiome; material: fecal sample | place: Denmark | collected 2008
TTTTTTACCGACCTTCCGTTTCTTTTGCAAACAGGCAGAGACAGACAAGCCGGATTTTTTGTTTGACCCCAAATTCTGCAAACGCGGGGTGAAACAATCATAGTATCTGTAAGATTCGCCGGATTATACACAAGAGGGAAAAAGAAATAAAAAAAATTCCCCTCTTTGTTGGGACTGCCCTTGAAAAAAAGGGACAACTATGCTATGATAATCAAGTTAGGTTATGATGCGGGAGATAGATGCCCGCTTTTATCTGCTAATTTTTAGGAGGTTCACAATGGGCGTACTGAATATCATCTTCGCAATCGTTCTGATTCTGACTTCGGTTGGCGTCATCGCTCTGGTTTCCATGCAGGAAAGCAAGAGAGGAATGTCTGCTCTTACCGGCGGACAGTCGGAGGCAGTTGGACGCAACTACGGCAGAACCAGAGATGCGATGCTGGTCAAAGGAACAAAAGTCCTGACCGCAGTGCTGTTTGTCCTGACGATTGTAATTTCGATCGTGGATAAATTTGCTGCATAATCGACCGCAAAAGATACAAAAGACAACAGTAAAACGGATGGGAAGTTCCCCGTCCGTTTTTTGTTGTGTGCTGTTTGCCGGTTGGGCAGTTTGGCAATGGATTTTTGAGGGCAAATATGCTATAATGACCTTTCAAAATGCCTTTGCTTTGGAAGGCAGGATAGATGGTCAATATTTGATTGCGATAGAAGAAAGGCTTGGTAAAAATCATGTCACAGACTTTTGAACAGCGCTTTTTTGAGCTGCGCCGCGCGGTGTTGGAAAAGCGTTTTTGTAAAATGAACGAAAAGCAGCGGGAAGCAGTCTTTCGTACCGAGGGACCGGTGCTGATTCTGGCAGGAGCCGGCAGCGGAAAAACCACTGTGGTGGTCAACCGCATTGCAAACATGGTGGAATTTGGAAATGCCTACCACAGCGACTACTGTCCGTCGTGGGTGGGGGAAGAGGAGCTGTGCTTTCTGGAGGACTGGCTGGACGGCAAGCTGGATGACGGCGACATCACCAACGAGCGTTTGCACCGCATCGTGGCAGACCGTCCCATCAAGCCGTGGAACATCCTGGCAATCACCTTTACCAACAAGGCGGCAGGCGAACTAAAGGAGCGTCTGGAGGCAATGCTGGGCGAGCAGGCGCTGGACATCCAGGCATCCACCTTCCACTCGGCGTGTATGCGCATCCTGCGTCGGGAGATTGGAGCCTTGGGCTACGAGAGCAGCTTTACTGTTTATGATACCGACGATTCGGTCCGCATCATCAAGGAGGCGCTCAAGGAGCTGAGCATCCAGGAAAAGGTGATGGCGCCCAAGGGCATCCTTGCCTCCATCAGTGCGGCAAAGGACAAGATGATGACCCCGCAGGACCTGTTGCGGGAAGCGGGAGGCGACTACCGTCAGGAGGTGGTTGCCAAGGTGTACGACTACTACCAGAAGCGCCTGAAGGCAGCCAACGCGCTGGATTTTGACGACATCATCATCTTCACTGTGCGCATCTTCCAACAGTTCCCGGATGTGCTGGAAAAGTACCGCAACCGCTTCCGCTACATCATGGTGGACGAGTACCAGGACACCAACAATTCGCAGTTTTTGCTGGTCAGCCTGCTGGCAGGCGGTCACCACAACATCTGTGTGGTCGGCGATGATGACCAAAGTATCTATAAATTCCGAGGAGCCACCATCGAAAACATCCTCAACTTTGAAAACCAGTACCGAGATACCATGGTCATCCGGCTGGAGCAGAACTACCGCTGTACCCAGACCATCCTAAATGCGGCAAATGCGGTGATTGAAAACAATACCCAGCGAAAAGGAAAGACCCTGTGGACCCAAAATCCGCAGGGAGGTCAGGTCAAGGTCTACCGCGCTCTGTCCGAGCAGGATGAAGCCAGATTTATTGCAGACACCATTTTGGACAATGTTGCCAAAGGGCAGAAGTTTGCCGACCATGCCATCCTGTACCGCATGAACGCACAATCCAACAGCATCGAAAATGCGCTCATCCGCTCCGGGGTAGCCTACCGCATCATCGGTGGTCAGCGCTTTTACGACCGCAAGGAGATCAAGGACATCATCGCCTATCTGAGCGTCATCAACAACCACGCCGATGCCATCCGCTTAAAGCGCATCATCAACGAGCCCAAAAGAGGCATCGGAGATGCGACGGTGGACAAGGCGCAGGAAATTGCCGATATGCTGGGTGTGCCGCTGTTTGAGGTGCTTGCCAACGCGCAGGACTACCAGCCGCTTGCCAAAAAGAGCCGTCAGCTGATGGAGTTTGCACAGATGATCGAGCAGCTGGGTCAGGTGGCGCAGTCGGGCAATCTGGAGGAGCTGTTCGACGAGCTGCTGGAGCAGACCGGGTATATGCTGTACTTGCAGACGATGGGGGAAGAGGGAATCACCCGCATCGAAAACGTAAACGAGCTGAAAACCAACATCATCAAATATGTGGAGGAAACCGAAAAGCTGCCGCAGCCGTCCATCGACCCGGATTCCCCGGACGAGCAGCCGCAGATTGTTCTGCCGACGCTGGCAGGATTTTTGGAGGAGGTCACCCTCTACACCGATTTGGACAACTACGACGAGGAAGCAGACCGGGTGATTATGATGACCATGCACTCGGCAAAGGGTCTGGAATTCAACAACGTCTTTTTCTGCGGAGCCGAGGAGGGCATCTTCCCGGGCATCCAGGCAATCTATGACCCGGAGCAGATCGAGGAGGAGCGCCGCCTGGCTTATGTCTGCATCACCCGCGCTAAAAAGCAGCTGTACATCACCAATGCAGCGCAGAGGATGATCTTTGGTCAGACGGTGCGCAACCGCGTGTCCCGCTTTGTCACCGAGATTCCTGCAAACTGCTGCGAGGTGGAGGACAAGACCATCCGCAAAGCCAGCCAGGCGGAGCTCAAACGAGCCTCCACCGTCAAAAAGACCCATGCCGACAACCACATCGGCGTGGGCGGACTGGCAAAAAAGACCGGTTCTTACAGCTCGGTGGCTCCTGCCGGAGCCAGCTGCACCCTCAAGGCGGGCGACCGGGTCAGCCACAAGACCTTCGGGGAGGGAAATATCGTCAAGATGACCCCAATGGGCGGCGATTGCCTGCTGGAGGTGCAATTCGACACCGCCGGCACCAAAAAAATCATGTACAAGTTTGCCAAACTGACGAAGATTTAGTCTGCTGTCAAAAGGCAGAGTGGTAAAAAAAGGAAATTTTGCCCGTGCCGTGCTTTTGGTTCACAAAATCCGTCCCGTTTCATAAACTGATATTGAATGTCAGTGCAGCACAGGTGCCGAAACAACAGCCTGCGCCGACATATCATCAGGCGGCCCGCTGTCGGCACAGCTGCCGCAGAATCAAACGGAGGGATATTATGGCAGAATCAAAGGTAGTCCGACCAGGCGATTGCAGCTGCAGCTGCTTCAAGGAAGCCGTCTGCATTGATGCGGAACGAATCTATGACTCCTGCAGCGACAAGGACTGTCTGGAAGATTTGCAGGTCTTTTTCAGCGACAAGACCCAGCCGATCATCGACAAGGCAGCCAGCATCAAATGTAAAAAGGTCAAGGTGCTCAACGTCTGCGTCGATGTGGAAAGCGTCCCCTTCAACAAGGGATTTTACTCGGTGGATATGACCTTTTATTTCCTGGTGGAGCTGTCGGTGTACTTATCTCCAGGGACGCCCGCGGTCAACTGCTGCGGCATCTCCTATTTTTCCAAGAAGGTTATCCTGTACGGCAGCGAGGCAAATGCGCGGGTCTTTTCTTCCCACACCGGCTGCTGCAACGGCAACGAGCAGCTGACCGCCATGCCCAATGCGGTGGTGCAGATTGTAGACCCTATCTGTCTGGCGTGCCGGTATGTGGAGTGCCCGGAAAAGACCTGCTGCCCGGGTGCGGTCATCCCCTGCCAGATCTGCACCCAGGTGGGCGGCAGCTTCCAGGATGTGCCGGTCAGCAAGGAGGTCTACATCACGCTGGGTCTGTTCACCATCGTGCAGCTGCAGCGCAAGGTGCAGATGATGGTACCTGCCTACGACTTTTGCATCCCGGACAAGGAAAGCGAATATTCCACAGGTGACCCGTGTGAAATGTTCAAAAAGATTCAGTTCCCGATGGAGGACTTTTTCCCGCCCAGATTGGACGATTTTAAGGGCGACTGCGACTGCTGCAACGGATAAAATCGGAATTGGGATAAAAACACAGGGCGGTCCGACTTTTTTGAAGGTCGGACCGCCCTTTCCTGTACGCTTTTTAGGAAATAAGATTGAATAAAAACGAAAAAAATGCTAAAATAAACTAATTAAGATATAGTATGATGGAAAGAACAATCGGAGGCGTTGGATCTTGGGTTTTAAAAAATGGAAATTGCCGCAGACGGCTCCCGAAAGGGTAGAAAATTTAATCAGCCAAACGGGCATGGAGCGCATTGCAGCCCAGATCCTCGACGGAAGAGGCATCAGTGACCCGCAGCAGGCAATGCAGTATATCGGCTGCGACAGCGCTGCAAGGCTGCATGACCCATTTCTGATGAAGGATATGGACAAGGCGGTCGAGCGGCTGAGCGAGGCAGTGGAGCAGGGAGAGCAGATTGCTGTATACGGGGATTATGACTGCGACGGCATCACGGCGACCGCCATGCTGTACAGCTACCTGGAGGATTTGGGAGCGCAGGTCATCTACTACATTCCCGACCGCGATGTGGAAGGATATGGGCTCAACCGCGCCGCTCTCGATTTTTTAAAGGAGCAGCAGGTGGAGCTGATTGTCACGGTGGACAACGGGATTTCCGCGTTGGACGAGGCGGTGTACGCCAAAGAGCTGGGGATCGACCTCATTATCACTGACCACCATCAGCCGCGTCCACAGCTGCCGCAGGCGTGCGCGGTCATTGACCCGCACCGGCAGGACTGCGAATATCCCTTTAAAGCGTTGTGCGGCGCGGGTGTTGCCTTTAAACTCATCTGTGCGATGGAGGGCGACCTTGGCGGCGAAGAGATGATCTGGCATTTTGGCGAGCTGGCTGCCATTGCAACGATGGCGGATGTGGTGGAGCTGACCGGAGAGAACCGCCTGATCGTCCAAAGAGGTCTGGAGTGCATCGCACAGGGAGAGCAGGTAGGAGTACACGCGCTCATCGAGGCGGCAGGAATGAGCGGACGAAAGCTCGATTCGATTGACCTTGCCTTTGGGCTTGCGCCGCGCATCAATGCAGCAGGACGCTTGGGGCAGACCGACCTTGCGATGGAGCTGCTGCTCTGTGACCGGCAGTCGCAGGCGATGGAGCTGGCACAGCAGCTCAACGAATTAAACGAACAGCGCAAGGCGCTGGTGGACCATATCTACGAGGAAATCAACGCAAAGATTGCACGACACCCGGAAATCTTGCAGGAGCGGGTCATCCTGCTGTATGGCGAAGGCTGGCACCACGGAGTCATCGGCATTGCGGCGGCAAGGCTGGTGGAGGAATACTCCAAGCCCTGCGTCCTCTTTTCCATCGAGGAGGACCAGGCGCGCGGCTCGGCAAGGAGTGTTGAGGGCTATTCCATCATTGCAGCCATCTCCCGATGCAGCAGCCTGCTGACCCGCTACGGCGGACACGACCAGGCGGCAGGGATGACGGTGCCGGTCGAGCATCTCAGGGAGTTTATCGACCAGATGTTGCAGGATGCCCGGGAGCATTTTGATTTGATGCCGGTGGACCAGCTGAAGATCGATGCTGTGGTTGATGCGGAGCAGCTCAATCTAAAGACGGTGTACGGGATGCAGCAGCTGCGCCCGTTTGGCTGCGGCAACGAGCAGCCGGTGGTGGCAATGCCCGGATGCAGGATCGAAGCAATTTGTCCGCTGAGCGAAAACCGCCATCTGCGCCTGAAGCTGAGCTACCAGGGAAAAAGTTTTTCGGCTATCTATTTTCGGATGTCGCCCGATCGCTTCCCATTTTACATCGGGGATACAGTGGATGTGGCAGCCAATCTGGATGTCAATGAATACAACGGAGAAAAAAGTGTTTCTGTCAAGATAAAGGACGTGCGGCTGCACGGAGTCAAACAGGACAAGCTGGTGGTAGGCAGGCAGTACTATGAAAAATATTGCCGCCACGAACCTCTGGAGGAAAAAATCAGAGAATACATCTGCCCGCAGCGGGAGGACGTAGCGGGACTGTATCGCTTTTTGCGCCAGTGCGGAGGTTTTGCCTTCGGCTACGATATGCTGTGGTGCCGCCTGAGAGGAATCAACTACTGCAAAATGCGCATCTGCATCGATGTGATGCAGGAGTTGAGACTGATTGAGCGGGCGCGTCTGTCCTCTTCGGGGGAGGTAGCCCTTCGTCTGCCGGACAAGGTCGTTAAAACACAGCTGGACCAGTCCAGGATTCTCAGACAACTGAAGGTTGGTGAATAGGATGAGTATGAACGGGTTTGAAGAATTGATGGCTGCTTTGAAGGAAAGCAACCGGCCGTATGATTTTGATATGATCACACAGGCTTATGAATATGCAGACAAAGCACACGAGGGGCAGATGCGCCAGTCGGGGGAGCCGTACATCACCCACCCGATTTCAGTTGCGCATATCCTGGTGGAGCTGGGAATGGACACCGAAACCATCTGTGCAGGTCTTTTGCATGACGTGGTGGAGGACACTGCTTCCACACTGGATGAAATCAAAAAGATGTTTGGTGCAGATGTTGCGCTGATGGTGGACGGCGTTACCAAGCTGACCAAGCTCAGCTATTCCAGTAAGGAACAGCGTCAGGCGGAAAATGTGCGCAAGATGCTGCTGGCGATGGCAAAGGATGTGCGGGTTATCATCGTAAAGCTGGCGGACCGCCTGCACAATATGCGCACCGGTGAATACTGGAAGGAGTATAAGCGCAGAGAAAAAGCACTGGAAACAATGGAGGTCTATGCTCCGCTGGCGGACCGTCTGGGTATCCGCTCCATCAAGGAGGAGCTGGAGGACATCTCGTTGCGCTTTTTGGACCCGATTGCCTATGAGGAGATTGAGCGGATGCTCAAGCTCAAAAAGGAGGAGAGGGAGCGTTTTCTGGATGCCATTCAGGAAAAGATACGGGAACGACTGAACAAAGAGGGCATGAAGTTCTTTTTGCAAAGCCGGGTAAAGAGCCTCTACGGTATCTACCGCAAGGTGTATATGCAGGGCAGAAACTTCGACGAAATCTACGACGTATATGCTGTCCGTGTCATCGTGGACACCAGCTATGAGTGTTACTCGGTGCTGGGCATCATGCACGACGAGTTTACCCCGATTCCAAAGCGATTTAAGGACTACATCTCCACCCCGAAGGCGAATATGTACCAGTCGCTGCACACCACCGTGCTGGATAAAGAGGGCGGTATCCCGTTTGAAATCCAAATCAGGACCTGGGAGATGCACTATACAGCCGAATACGGTATCGCAGCCCACTGGAAGTACAAGGCAGGCATCGAGAAAAAGGACAAGCTGGAGGAGCGTCTGGCATGGGTCAGACAGCTGCTGGAGGTGCAGCAGGATTCCGGCGATGCGCAGGACATCGTGCGCTCCATCAAGTCGGACATCGCACCGGAGGAATGCTTTGTCTTTACGCCAAAGGGGGATGTCATCAATCTGCCGACCGGCTCGACCGTCATCGACTTTGCCTATGCCATCCACTCGGAGGTCGGCAACCGCATGACCGGAGCCAAGGTGGACGGCAGGATCGTGCCGCTCGACTTTAAGCTGGAAACCGGCATGATTGTGGAGATCATCACCTCCAAAGGACCCGGCAACGGACCCAGCCGCGACTGGCTGAAGATTGTCAAGACCAGCGAGGCAAGGACCAAAATCCGCGCGTGGTTTAAAAAAGAGCGCCGAGAAGAAAATATCATCACCGGCAAGGAGGAACTGGAGCGCGAATTTAAGCGCAACCTGATCAACGTGCCGGAAAACGAGCTGGAGGATTTTGTCTTAAATCTGGCAAAACGCCAGCATATCAACACACTGGAAGATTTTTACGCAGCCATCGGCTACGGTGGGGTGCTGCTGTCCCGTTTGATGCCAAGGGTCAAGGAGGAGTTCCAAAAGACCTACCGCAGCGCAGCAGAGGAAGAAAAGAAGGCAGCGCTGTTGCCGCAGCAACCTGCTGCCGCCGGCAAAAAACCGGGCAAACCGACCAGCGGTGTCATCGTGGAAGGACTGGACAGCTGTCTGGTCAAATTTGCAAAATGCTGCAACCCGCTGCCGGGCGACCCGATTGTAGGATTTATCACCCGCGGGTACGGCGTGTCCATCCACAAGCAGGACTGTGTGAACGTAATCAACTCCCCTGCGGAGAATGAAGGTAGATGGGTGCGCGCCGAATGGGCATCCAATGTCACCTCGGAAAAGTTTAAATCTACCATCGACATCACCTCCCAGCCGAGAGATACCCTGCTGGCGGATGTGACCATCCTGCTGAGCAATATGCACATCCCGATGCACGCACTGGTGGCAAAGGAGAGCAAGGACCATTCGGTCATCCTCATCCAGGTTACAGTGGAGGTCAACGGTGTAGACCAGCTGAGCTATCTGCTCAACAGTCTGCGTGCCATCAAGGGTGTGGAGGATGTCAGAAGAACCATTCAGTAAACTAAAACAACGGAGAAAAGACTATGAGAGCATTGATTCAAAGAGTAAGCCACGCAAGCGTTACCGTCGAGGGCGAGTGCGTGGGAAAAATTGAAAAAGGACTGCTGGTACTGCTGGGCGTCGGTCCGCAGGACACTGAAAAACAGGCAGATTTTCTGGCAGAAAAATGTGCTAACCTGCGCATCTTTGTGGATGAAAATGACAAGATGAACCTCTCGCTGCTGGACATCGGCGGAGAGATGCTGGTCGTTTCCCAGTTTACCCTCTACGCCGACTGCCGCAAGGGCAGACGCCCTTCCTTTGTGAATGCGGCAGCTCCCGCAGAGGCGGACAGACTGTATGAATACTTCCAGCAGAGCGTGAAAAATGCGGGCGTTGCCAAGGTCGAGCACGGCAAATTCGGTGCTTCGATGCAGGTAGAGCTGCTCAACAACGGACCGGTGACCATCATGCTGGACACCGACGAAATCATGCCGAAAAAATAGGCGGCACCCATAAAAGATAAGGGGGAATAAACGATGAATCTGGAAATCATCCACGTGGGTCTGTTGGGGACCAACTGTTATATCACTTGGGATGAAGAGAAAAATTGTGTCGTGGTCGATTGCGGCGGCGACGCGCAGAAGGTAGCGCAGTTTATACAGGAAAAAGGGCTGACCCCCACCCATCTGCTGCTGACCCACGGTCACGGCGACCACATGGGCGGAGCGGCAGACTTAAAGGACCTTTACCCACAGATGAAAATTGTGCTGGACAGCAAGGATTTGGAGATGATTGGCGACGGGCAGAAGAGTATGTCCGACGCCGTAGCGCCGTATGCGCGCAGCTTTACACCGGATGTTCTGGTGGGCGACGGCGATCAGCTGACCTGCGGTACGATGGAGTTTACCGTTTTGGAAACGCCGGGTCATACACCGGGCAGCGTGACCTATCTGAAAAATAACGAGCTGTACTGCGGGGACACCCTCTTTCAGGGCAGCATGGGCAGAACCGACCTGTACGGAGGCAACGACGAGCAGATGACCGCTTCACTGGCGCGTCTGGGCAGCTTGCAGGGCTACTACAAGGTTTTCCCGGGACATGGCAGTGCGACCAACCTGGAGGATGAAAAGCTGGCAAACCCCTTCCTCAAGCAGGCAATCGCCCGCCTTTCCCGATAAGATGATGAGCAAAAGGAGCAAAAACAGCATATGAATATAAAGAATATCGGACACAGCATGAAATATGAAGCAGAGTGTATCGCAATGCTGTTTTTCCCGGATGAAAAGATTGTGACCACCGAATACCCTGCGGACGAGGAAGAGCATGAGGAACTGCTGGTGCAGCAGGAACAGAAGGCTCCTGCCGAGGATTGCATCGAAACCAGACTGCAAAACGGTCTGATGAAGGTGACCTTGTCGTTGGACGGCAAGCAGACCAGCCTGTGCCGCACCATCCTTTCCGAGCCGCATTCGCCGTATGAAAAGGCGGAGTTTGTGATGAGCGATATGATCTACACTCTGCTCTCACAGGCGACCGGCATCCACCCGGCATGGGGAATGGTGACCGGCGTTCGTCCGGTCAAGCTGTTCCACCGCAGACTGGACGAGGGCAAAACACCTCAGATGGTGGCGCGGGAATTTGAACAGCATTTTTATGTGACACAGGAAAAGATTGAGCTGGCGCTGGAAACGGCGCGCCACGAGGCGCCCATCTTGCGGGAGGTAACCGACGACACCTTTAGCCTGTATATCTCCATTCCGTTTTGCCCTTCGCGGTGCAGCTACTGCTCCTTTGTTTCCCACGACATCACCAGCAAACGCGCTAAGGACATCCTGCCGGTGTATGTCGACCGGCTGTGTGAGGAGCTCGAGCAGATTTCCCAAAAGGTAAAGGGGACCGGACTGCGCCTGACCACCGTTTATTTTGGCGGCGGCACACCGACCATCCTCTCGCCCGAGCAGCTTGACCAAATCTGCTGCGCAGTGGAACAGCACTTCGACCTTTCCCAGCTGAAGGAATACACAGTGGAGGCAGGACGACCGGACACCATCGACGAGGAGAAGCTGCGGGTGCTGCGCCGGCACAACATCTCCCGTATCAGCATCAATCCGCAGACGCTCGACGACGAGGTGCTGCAAAAAATCGGACGCCGGCACACCGCCCAGCAGGTCATCGACTGCTTTGAGATGGCACGCCGGATGGGATTTGACAACATCAACATGGACCTGATTGCAGGCTTACCCGGCGACAGCGTCGAAGGATTTTGCAAAACGGTGGATAAGGTCATCGCCTTGCAGCCGGAGAATGTGACGGTGCATACCCTTTCCATCAAGCGCAGCGCCAGCTACGGCGAAAGCTGGGAGGAACGCAGAAAGGCGCTGGAACAGGCGCAGCAGGTGGGACAGATGGTATCCTACGCGCAAAAGCAGCTGATGCAAAGCGGCTGGATGCCCTATTACCTGTATAAACAGCGCAACACTCTGGGCAACCTGGAGAATACCGGCTACTGCAAACCGGGCTGCGAGGGACGGTACAACATCTACATCATGGACGAAACGCAGACGATTCTGGCGGCGGGAGCGGGAGCGGTCACCAAGCTGTGCAGCAACCGCGAAGGCAAGCTGGAGAGAATCTTTAATTACAAGTACCCGTTTGAATATGTCGAACAGTTCGACGAGGTATTAAAACGTAAGGACAGGGTGGTGGATTTCTTTGAGGAAAATAGACCCCTTCCACTACGGAAGGATTGAGAAGGACGAGGTCAATCAGCAGGCGTTTGAAAATTACTTTCAGCTGATTGACGAAGCCGAGCGGTTTTACAACGACCAAATCCGCAGGGTGGTCAAAAGTATGTCTACCGGCAAGGACAAAACCGACGTCATCTGTCTGTCCGGTCCCTCCGCTTCGGGAAAAACAACGACCGCGCATACCCTGGCAAGGCATTTTATCAGCAGCGGCAGAAGGGCAATGGTCATCTCCTTGGATGACTTTTATCTGGATACCGACAAGACGCCGCTCAACCGCAAGGGCAAACCGGATTTTGAAACCATCTACTCGCTGGACATCGAGCGCATCAACCTGTGCATCGACGAGCTGGTCAACAAAGGGCGAACCCTGATGCCCATTTTTGATTTTCACAGCAGAAAACGGGTGGAGGGTCAGGAAAAGGAAATTGCCATCAGCGGTGATGATGTGGTCATCATCGAAGGACTGCACGGGCTGAACCCACTGCTGACCCAGCGGGTGGGAGAAGACAAGGTGACCCGCATCTTTGCTAGCGTGCGTTCCCGTTTTACCGACCACGACCGGGTGCTGCTGACACCGCAGGATGTTCGCCTGATGCGCAGGATGGTGCGCGACCGCAGCACCCGCAACACAACGCCGGAGCAGACGATGGCGATGTGGGATGAGGTCTGCGAGGGCGAATCGGAGTATATCAACCCCTACCGCGACAGCGCAGATTTTAAGCTGGACACGACACTCGACTACGAGCCGAATATTTTTCACAGCTATCTTCTGCCGTTCCTGGAGAACCGTTCCGGCATCGCTCCCGAACACTACCGCAAGCTGGATGAACTGTACCAGCGCCTGGATGAGTTTTTTGACATCAACAACACCCAGGCGATTCCGGCGGACAGTGTCGTTCGGGAATTTATCGGTCCACGCCGGGAAAGCGAGCAGACAGAATAAAAAGAGAATATGATTCGCGTTAGAAAGGAGCAGTGAAGGATGAGTTTGAATTCTTTATTGGACAAAGCAATCTCGGTTGCCAACGTAGCAGGCAAAAAGACAGAGGAAATGGTGGAAGCTTCCAAGCTCAAATTGCAGGAGGTTTCGGTCAACGCCGATTTGCAGGATTGCTATGAGAAGATTGGTTCTCTGGTGTATCGGAGCAAAAAGAGCGGCGAGGACAACGCGCAGGCAATCGACCAGCTGGTGGAGCAGGCGGATGTTCTGCTCGAACAGCTTGCTCAGCTGCAATCCAAGCGGGAGGAAATCAAGAAGATGAAGAAGTGCCCGAATTGCGGCGCTTCGTGCAGCGTGGACTCCCACTTCTGCTCCAGATGCGGCATGGTGCTGCACGAGCAGACCGATCTGGCTCCGACCCAGCCAGAGGAGGAGCAGCCAGAGCAGACCGAACAGCCGGTCAATCAGAAGGAAAAACCTCTGATTGAAGAAAAGCTGTAATTGTCCAGAGGACACACCCGAGGACCGGCGGACAGCCGGTCCTTTTGTTGTCATAACAGGCGGACAGCGCATGACCGGAATGCGCAGGACATATACTCAAAAGGGAAGGAACAGCGCCTTTTCAGAAAAGATTTACAGAAAAGAAATTGAAATCCGGTGTCGGAATGTGGTAAATTATGGAAAACAAGTCGGTGCATTTTGGGGAAAGTGGGTGGACAGTTGAAGAGGACCAGTGAGAAGCAGGGCTTTGTGCAGGGAGCGATGATCCTGATGCTCGGGACGATGACCGTCAAGGTGGTCAGTATGTTGTTTAAAATACCGATCAGCAACCTGTTGGGGGGAACAGGCTACTCTTATTTTACCAACGCCTACGAGATTTTTAACCTCATCTCCACCATCGCGACGGCGGGCTTTCCGGTTGCCATTTCCAAGCTGGTGTCGGAAAACGGGGTATTGGGAAATTATCGGGACAACCATAAGATTTTTCGTATCTCCCGCACCTTCTTCTTAATCACCGGTCTTTTGTGCATGACAGTGATGATTCTGGGAGCGGGGAGCTTTGCGGCGATGATTCCAAACCCGGGAGCCAAGCTGTCAATCATCTGTCTTGCGCCTGCGGTGCTGACCTGCTGCCTGATGTCCGCCTACCGCGGCTATTATCAGGGGATGCAGAATATGTACCCGACCTCCATTTCCCAGATTATCGAAGCGGTCACCAAGATGATTTTCGGTCTGGGACTCAGCGGCGGCGTGATGTATCTGACCCAAAGGGAGTACAGCCTGCACGCCACCGTGCTGGGACGCAGCTATCCTTCGCCGGAGCAGGCACAGGCGGTCATCGCCCAGCTGGCAAGCGGCGCAGCGGTGCTGGGTGTCAGCCTGTCCACAGCGGCGGGCTTAGTGTACCTGATGCTGAGATGGCGCAAAAAAGGCGACGGAGTCAGCCAGCAGCAGTTGATGCACGCGCCCAAGCCGCAGGACAGCAGCATCTTACTAAAAAGAATCCTGGTGATTGCTATACCGGTCTGCCTGGGTTCGCTGGCGGTCAACCTGTCGGGCATCATCGACCTGCTGACGGTGACCGGACGGCTTTCCCATGTAATGGACACCGCACCGCAGCAACTGCTGGCTTGCTACGGGCAGAATATCCCGCAGGCAGAACTGGTCAACGGAACGGTACACAACTACCTGTACGGCGCTTACAGCGGCAAAGCGGTGGTGATTGCCAATCTGGTGCCTGCATTGACCACCGGGATGGCGGTCAGTGCGTTGCCGGCAGTAGCGGAGAGTTTTGCAAGAGGCAACCGCCTGCGTACCCAAAAGAGCATCCAGATGGTGCTGCGCATCACAGCGCTGTTTTGTGTACCGGCAGGATTGGGCATCAGCGCCCTATCGCAGGAGGTGTGCAGCCTGTTCTTCGGCATGAACAGCGAGGTGATGGTCGGCGCGCCGCTGCTGCGGGTGCTGGGACTTGCTTCCATCTTCATCGCCCTGACCGGCACCACCAACAGCCTGCTACAGGCGGTGGGAAGGGTCAGCCTGCCGGTCAAGCTCATCCTCATCGGCAGTGCCATTAAACTGGCGATGAACTACCTGCTGGTGGGTATCCCGCAGCTGAACATTCAGGCAGCACCGTGGTCCACCCTGGCGTGCTATGTCGCCATCACCCTGCTCAGTCTGGTTGCTCTGCGCAGTACGGTGGGCCCGCTTGGTGTATTGGGTGTGTTTGGCAAGCCGCTGCTGGCAGGACTGCTGTGTGCGGTTGCTGCGCGCCTGACCCAGAATATGCTTATGCAGGTGACCGCCTCCCGCTTTGCGGTGCTGCTGTCGGCTGCTGTGGGCGCAGCGGTGTATCTGGTGGGACTTTTGCTGCTGCGGGCTTTAAAAAAAGAGGACATAATGATGCTTCCCAAGGGTGAAAAAATGGCAAAAATACTTGAAAAGTACTCACTTTTAGGGTAATATATATAGAGCTGCAAAAAAGGACTGGACAAAACAATGCGGACCAAAGCATAGGAGTGTGGTAACGTGAGCGTGTCTTATGAAAAAAAGGAAAAGTACAGCATCGACGACCTGCTGCGGATTATGGAGATCCTGCGCAGTGAAGAGGGCTGTCCATGGGACCGAGAGCAGACCCACCCGTCGATGCGTCGGGATATGATCGAGGAAGCATACGAGGTGTGCGAGGCGATCGACCTGAACGACACCGATCTGCTCAAGGAGGAGCTGGGAGATGTGCTGCTTCAGGTGGTACACCATGCCCGCATCGAGCAGGAGCAGGGCAGCTTTGATTTTCAGGATGTCTGCGACGGCATCTGCCGCAAACTGATCCAGCGCCATCCGCACGTGTTTGCCGATGTGCAGGTGGATGGCACCGAACAGGTGCTGAACAACTGGGAGCAGATCAAACAGCAGTCCAAAGGGCAGATCACAGGCGCGCAGACACTGTTGAGCGTGCCAAAGACTTTTCCTGCGCTGATGCGCGCACAGAAGGTGCAGAAACGCGCAGCCAAAACCGGCTTTGAGTACCCGGACCTGTTTTGGGCAATGGACGACCTGGAAAGCGAACTGGACGAATTGCAGGCAGCCATCGACGAGGAAGACCCGCAGCAGTGTTTTGAGGAGCTGGGGGATGTGCTGTTTTCCGCAGTGAATATCGCGCGCTTTTTGAAGGTGGATGCCGAGGACAGCCTGAACGCTTCGACAGAAAAGTTCATCAATCGTTTCTGTAAAGTGGAGCAGCTGGCACAGCAGCAGGGAATCGACCTGGAGCAAGCTTCTGTCGAACAGATGGAACAGTTGTGGAAACAGGCGAAAAATCAGTAAGAAAAGGCGCTTTTGCCCGTAACTTTTGGGAGAATGGGCAAGAGGGTTTTAAGGCTCTTCCGCCGCAGGCGGGGGAATGAACCAATCAAGTGAAAAAATGGAGGATAACAAATATGACGAAAGCAGAATTGATCAACGTGGTTGCACAGAAAACAGAACTTTCTAAAAAGGACAGTGAAAAAGCTGTTGTTGCGGTGATCGACGCGATTTCTGAAGCACTGGCAGCAGGAGAAAAGGTTGCGCTGGTTGGCTTTGGTACCTTTGAGGTAAAGGAACGCGCTGCAAGAGAGGGCATCAATCCAAGAACCAAAGAGAAGATTGAAATTCCATCTTCCAAGCTGCCTTCCTTCAAAGCAGGCAAAGCTCTCAAAGAGATTGTTTCCAAGTAATTTGGAATCCACCAAGAACACATTCAACAGCTCCGGTGCTTCCGGGGCTGTTGTTGTATCAGCAGAAGTTAGAACAGGAGGAATAACCATGAGATTGGACAAATATTTAAAAATCACCCGATTGATCAAACGCCGCACCGTTGCCAACGAAGCGTGCGACGGCGGCAGAATCTTAGTCAACGGCAAGGTGGCTCGCGCCTCCTATGCAGTCAAGGAAGGGGACACGATTGAGATTCAGATGGGCAATCGTCCGTTAAAGGTGCAGGTGCTGTCGGTCAGCGAATATGCCACCAAGGAAAGCGCACCGGAGATGTACCGAGTGGAGGAATAGCCGCTGCCGGTTGTACCGAAAACCTGCAAACCTTCTGAAACAGCGGGTACAAAATCAATTTTTTTTAGAAGATGTAACAATCATGCACGACGCTTGTTGACAACAATCGCCAAAAGCGTTATGATAGCCCTTGTCAAAAGAACAGACGCTGGATGGAAAAA
>UMHU01084511.1_pt1 | contig 16105 bp, 14 predicted proteins | sample 1965591 | NCBI WGS metagenome assembly UMHU01 (sample SAMEA4836101, study PRJEB28245) | human gut metagenome | biome: gut microbiome; material: fecal sample | place: Denmark | collected 2008
AAAGGGGTGTAAAAAGGGTGAAATAGAAAACTAATCAAGAAGAGCAAAAACGGCAGAATAGCTAAATTACCTGCGGAAACAGAGATATTGATGAAAATGAAAAACCGCAGATAGGGTAATAGCTCATGACCTCCTAAAGCGGGTGTCGACGGTTCGAATCCGCCGGGGGGCACCAGGGAATATGACGGCGTCGCGGGAGCGGCGCCGTTTCTGGTTTGCGGGGGCCGCCGGCGGATGCGGGCCGTCGACACCCGCGCCACCAATTTCCCCGCGGGGGAGTTTTCGAATCCGCCCGGGGGCACCAGGGAATATGACGGCGTCGCGGGAGCGGCGCCGTTTCTGGTTTGCGGGGGCCGCCGTGCTGTTCGCCCGTGGGGGGCTGGCATCTGTTTCCTAGAGTGCGCTGCGGTAAATCTTTCTCGCGTTGTCCAGCGTGAGCTTCCTGAAGCTGCCGAAGAGCTCTCCGCGGTTGATCTTGAGGCCCGGAATCATCTTTTCGATATCGTCCTCGGTGACTCCGAACTCCGATAGCGCGCGCGGCATTCCCAGCGAGACGAAGAAATCCTGCAGCTCGTCGATGGTCGCTTCGACCGCGTACTCGATTGCCTGCTCGGGGGTTACCTCCACATCGAGCTCGTCCGCGTCCGAATCGATGGGTTCGATGCCAAGGGCCTGGGCGCTGAACTCCAGGAAGCGCTCAGGGTGCTCTCGCCATACGTAGCGCATCCAGGCGGGGAAGATGACGGCGAGGCCGGCGCCGTGCGTGATCTTGGTGTCCAGTGCGGATAGCTCGTGCTCAAGGCCGCGGCAGGTCCAATCGCCGTCGCGCAGGGCGTTATGGGCGAGCGTACCCACCCACATGATCTCGGCGCGGGCGTCGTAGTCATCGGGGTTCTCCATCACCTTGGGCGCCGCCTCCCTCGCGGCGCGCACTAGCCCGCAGGCGATGTTGTCGGTTACGCCCACGGCGGGCTCGCCGGAGAAGAGTCGCTCCATGATATGGGCGATCATGTCGGTCACTCCCGCGGCGGTCTGGCAGGCGGGCAGGCTGAAGGTCAGCTCCGGGTCGAGGAAGGCGATGGCCGGGCGGTTGAGGTCCGTGTTAATGCTGCATTTGAGGTGCTCCTCGTCGTTGCTGATAACGCAGGAGTTAGAGGCCTCGGAACCGGATGCGGGGATGGTCACCACGCAGGCGACGTCGATGCGGTCGGCGGGAACGGCGCGCTTGCGGAAGAAGTCCCATACGTCGCCGTCGTATACCGCCCCAGTGCGATGGCCTTCGCGCAGTCCATGACGGAGCCGCCGCCCACGGGCAGGATGATGTCGGCGTCGTTTGCCCGTGCGAGCTCGACGCCTTCTCGTGCCAAGCCTATTTCGGGGTTTGGACGCACCCCTCCAAGCCCGATGTGCTCCACGCCCGCGGCATCGAGCGATGCCCTCATGCGGACGAGCGTTCCGCAGCGAACTGCGGAACCCCTGCCGTAGACAATGAGCGCTCAGCGGTAGCCGGAGGCGGACAGAGTCCCCCAACCTTGTCGGTCGCTTTTCGCCCAAAGACAAAGCGGGTGGGGGAGTAGAAGGAGAAATCGTTCATGGAGCTCCAATCTGGCGTTTCGCCCTACATGCGCGGAGGAGTTTTTCGGGCGCATCGCCTGCGTTCGCGTCGCAATCTCGGCGGCGCGGTGCGGTCCGTGGATTCCATCGTATCGCCCGCAGCACCCCTTACCGACGATTGAGGCGAGTCTGCATTTCGCGGCGCGACGTCCACCTGGCGGACGATATCCGTTCGCGACACGTGGCCGTCCCGGTCGCAATAGCGTATGCGCACCGGGTTGCCGAGATGGGCCTGCGACCCCTTCTCCTGATGCGAGCGCGCGAGACGGGCGAGCAGCGGCGCGAGCACCTGCTCGACCGTCTCCTCCCGATACCACGCCGCCACGGGCAACCCGTTCACGTCAAACCCGTACGTTCGCCATGCCATTCGCCTCGCCGCCTTCGCCGAACGAAACCGCGTATCCAGACCGCCGGTCCCCCACCCAGCACTTCGACGAGCCTTCGCGCTCACTTCTGCGGTCGGGATGCGCCCGCGAGGCGCTCGGCAGGCAGCGCCATTTCCGCTCGCTGTGTCGAGCGCGAGTGTCGAGAAGTCGCCATATGCCACTCAGATGTAGCATGGAGTGCCGAAGCGCACGCGCCCGTGACGAAACACTGGCGCCAACCCGTTCCGCGCACCACCCCGCCCGTAAGGTGTGTGGCGAAAGGAGGACCAGCCGCATGAACATCCCCGAGACACAGAGCCTACCTCGATCGCATTCCGCACGAGCTTCTCTGACATTTCCGCCCATTACCACGTGGAGGTCCCCGTCGCGGAGATCGCCTACGCATACGACTACATCAATTCCCGGCATGCCCCGCGCAGGCAGGCCACGCTGAACGACGGGTCCGCGGCCCGGCAGGACGAATGACGCGCTTCGGCACAGGCCATGCCGAAACGCGTCACGCAAGCAAAGGAAGGAAGCCAACATCACATGAGCATCATCGCAGCACGCATCGACAACCGCCTGCTACACGGCATAGTGGCAACCCAGTGGGTACCCGAGTTCCGTCCGCAGCGTCTCATGGTCATCGATGACATCGTCGCCAACGACCCGACCAAGAAGGCCGCCATGCGGATGGCAAAGCCCTCGGGAGTCGCCCTCTCCATTATCAACAAGGAGACGGCTCTCACGAACTATCGGGCGGGCAAGTACGACGACCACACGGTCTTCATCGTGGCGCGAGACCCCCAGACCATCCTCGACGTCATACAGACGGGCCAGGTTGTTCCCACACTCGTGGTCGGAGGCACAGTCTTTCCCGAAGAGGGGTCAGACGCCGTCCAGGTGAGCAGTCGCGCCTACGTCACCAAAGACGAGCTGCCCGCATATCGAGCGATTGCTGGCACCGGCTGCGACATCACCGTTCGCTATGTGCCGGCCGACAAGCCCGTAGAGCTCTCCAGCATCATCACGCTTTAGCAAGGGAGTGAACTTATGACACCATCCATCATCCAGATAGCCGTCGTTACACTCATCGCCTTCATCTACGGAGCTGAGAAGAACGCGGGACAAATTCTCACGAACATGTCCGTCACGCCAGCATGGTTCGTCGGACTTGCGCTCGGCGACCCCGTAACCGGCCTCGCCGTCGGCGCCATCGTCCAACTCATGAGCCTGGGCGTGGCGGCCATGGGAGGAGCCTCCGTCCCCGACTATCCCACTGCCGCCATCATTGGCGCCGTCGTTGCCATCACCTCGGGTCAGGAGGCGAGCGTCGGCGTTGCCGCCGGAATCGCAGTCGGCATGCTCGGCCTTCAGCTCGACGTCATCGCCAAGACGGCAAACGGCTTCCTCGGGCGAACCTCGCAGCGCTTTGCCGAAGAGGGCAAGTACTCGCAGATGAAGAGCGTACTTTTCCTCGGTCCGGTCTTCTATGGCCTTACGGCGGCCATCCCCACGTTTGCCGTACTGCTCTTTGGCGCCGATGCCGTCAACGCTTTCCTCTCCGTCATGCCCTCCTGGTTCACGACCGGCCTCTCCATCGCCGCCGGTATCCTCCCCGTCGTCGGCCTTGCGATGCTTCTGTCCTTCATGCCAATGAAGAAATTCATCGCCTACGCCATCGTTGGCTTCGTTCTGGCCGCCTACCTGCAGATAAGCATTCTCCCCATTGCCCTGCTCGGTGCCGCCGCGGCCATCGAGTACTACAAGTCGCACAGCAATCCGTCCGTAAACGCCCTCGACGCTGGAGGTCTGGAAGATGAGTAACGAAGTTAACGCCACCAAGGCAAACGAAGCGCCAACCCGCCTGGCAGACGGAACGTACCAGCCAGTCCTCACCGTTTCCGATCTCGACCGTTGCGGCCGCCGCTGGATGCTCGGCGCGTCCATCTATAACTATGAGTCCCAGTGTGCCCCGGCGGTCATGTTCGCAACCGAACCCGCCCTGCGCAAGATCTATGCAGGAGACGAGGAGGGCTACCGCAGATCACTTCTGAGCACCTATCGCTATTACAATGCGACTCCCCAGGTAAGCGGCCTGCTCCTCGGCGCCGGCCTAGCCTTGGAGGACAAGGGGCACAATGACGCCATCGACGCGGTCCAAGACCTTAAGATTGGCCTCATGGGCTCCCTCTCAGGAGTCGGCGATACGATCTTCGCCGTCCTCATTCCCACCATCTTCGGCTCCATCGCCGCCTACATGGGACAGGCGGGAAACCCCGTCGGCGTGCTTCTCTGGCTCGCCGTCGCCATCGCCATCTTCGTATGGAAGCTCTTTGACTGGCGCATAGGCTATAAGTTCGGCGACAAGCTCTTCACGACCCTTGCCGAGAAGATGTCCGTTTTCACCGAGTCGACGTCGGCACTTGGCATGATGGTCGTCGGTGCGCTCATCCCCACCGTCATCAAGGTCTCGTGTGGTCTCACGTTCACCATGGGTGACGTCACGCTCGACGTCCAGACGGGCATCCTCGACCAAATCATGGTCGGCATGCTGCCCGTAATAGCCACAGCCATCGTCTACGCCCTCGTCAAGCGCAAGGTCAGCATCAACAAGATTGTCCTCGGCATCCTCATCATCTCGTGGGTGTGCGCGGCTTTCGGCATTCTTGCTGCCTAGCCTAGGGCTAGACCAACCCACAAAGGACGCATTATGAGGCACATCATCATTGCATCGCACTACGGCCTGGCAGCCGGACTCGGAGACACGCTCAAGGCCATCATAGGACCGGGGCACGACATCAGGGTTGTCTGCGCGTTTACAGACGAAACCCCGCTCGAGGAGAAGCTCGCCAGCGCATTCGAGGGCATCGCCGAAGATGACGAGACCCTCGTTCTCACCGACATCCTTCAGGGCAGCGTAAACCAGCTCGTAGCCTGCTCGGCTCCGCGAGGCGCGTTCATAGTGACCGGCGTAAACCTTCCCGTGGCCCTCGAGCTCTCGCTCCACGCCGGACAGCTTACTCCCGATGTGGTGAGGCATGTCGTCACCCAAGCCAAAGAGCAGCTCGTCTACCTCGGAGATCTTACTCCGGACGTTGACGAAGAAGACGAATAGGAAAGACGCGACAGTAGAAAGACGCGACAGTAAGGAGGACGAGACATGCGCAAAGTCCCGACCAATAACCAGCACCTGTTCTACCAACCGAAGGACGTGTGGGTGGGAGACGTCATGCCCTTCGGCAAGGACGGCACGTTCTATCTATACCACCAGCGTGACACGCGCGACCCCGCTCCGCTTGCCGAAGGACAGCCCTTTGGGTGGTCGCTCGCGACCACCCAGGACTTCGTGACGTACCAGGAACACGGAACGGCGATCCCCCACGGCGGAGAAGACGACCAAGACCAGTTCATCTACGCCGGAACCGTTTACGAGGCAAAAGGGGAGGTACGCGCTTTCTATACCGGGTTCAACCGCAACTACCTGCGAGAAGGCAAAACGTCCCAGGTGCTCATGCAGGCGAAGGCCTGCTCGGATGATTATGCGACGTGGAAAAAGACGGGCGTTGCAGTAGAGCTCACGCCTCAGCCAGGATACGATGGGCGCAACTGGCGCGACCCTTTCGTAATATGGGATGACGACCGGAAGGAATACCTCCTCGTACTGGGCACGCGTAAGGGAGACGACCCCTCCAAAACCCTCCAAACTGGCAGGCTCGTTCACTTTACGTCGAAGGACCTCGAGCACTGGCAGTTCAAGGGCGACTTCTGGGCCCCCGGCCTCTACACCATGTTCGAAATGCCAGACATTTTTAAAATTGGCGATTGGTGGTACCTGGTCTACTCTGAGTACAGCGACGAGAACAAGATCGTCTACCGCATGAGCCGCGATCTCTACGGTCCGTGGGAGAAGCCGAGAGATGACGCCTTCGACGGGAGGGCGTATTACGCCGGACGGACCGCCTTCGACGGATCGCGCAGGATTCTGTCCGGCTGGGTCCCCACGCGCGAGAACGACGATGACCGGGCCAACTGGCTTTGGGGTGGCTCGTTTATGCCCCATGAGGTGTACCAGCGCCCCAATGGCACCCTCGGCGTTCGCCCTCCCCAAAGCATAAAGGATGCGTTCGAGTGCCCTGATGCCGTCCCGGATATCGAGCTTCGCGGAGACCACGAACGAACGGAGTGCGTAATCACCGAAAACGCAGGCGAGATCTTCTGCTTCGAGGCAGACGTGACGTTCAGGGACGCTTGCGACTTCTCAATTCGAGCCTACAAGAATCTCGAGACCGACGAGTCGTACGAATACCGCTTCGACCTCGACGCGAATCGGCTCTCGTTCGACAAGAGCCCCTGTTACAAGTGGTTCCGCGTAATGGATAAGGGGCTTTGGAGGCCAGTCTGGCTCGAGTCCGGGCGTTCTTACCACCTGCAGCTCATCGTTGACGACAACATCCTCGTCCTCTACCTCGACGGTACCGCACTCACGACACGCGTCTGCGAGAAGTTCGGCCACTCGCTTGCTGTTACGGTAACGAATGGCGAACTCAAACTGTCCAACATAGCCTTGGCGAAGGGGCTGCGCGAACAGGAAAAGTAAGCCAGTGAACCTCGTCGCCACAGCGACTCCCCCAGCAAAACACGCGAACAACGGGTCCGGCCGCATTCCGGCGACCGGACTCGTCCTGTGCCCTGATGGCACATGGCCCCGGGCTGCCGACAGCGAGGCGGCCTTAGGGGCCTCGCCTACAGATTCCTGAGTGCGTCGACGAGGGAGACCTTGCCCGCGGTGACCTCGTCGGCCTGCTTGATGACCTTTGCGGGCACGACGGCCACCACAGCGCCGGCGGCAGAGCCGATTCGAGCGATGTGGTCAGAGACGGAGCGAACGGCGAGCCGCTTGCCGACAGGGAGGCAGTCAAAGGTGGCAAAGCGCACTCCTACGGTTGGGATACGCCCGTGAGGCGCTCGGCGGACAGCGCTGTTGCCGCTCGCTGTGTCGAGCGCAGGTGTCGAGAAGTTGCCATATGTCACTACAGATGTATCATGGAGTGCCAAAGTTCACGTGCCCGTGACAAAACGCGGGCGCCAACCCGTCCCGAGCACCACCCCGCCCGTAAGGTGTGGGACGAAAGGAGGACCAGCCGCATGAACATCCCCGAGACACAGAAAGACCTGCTTGCCTACCTCGATCGCATCACGCGCGAGCTTGGCAGCACGCGGGGCGGGCGCATCCAGAACCGTCTCGACCACTTCACCACGGCATCTATAACCGACTCGCTCGCCATCTCGCGCAGCCTGGCAAGTCAGTATCTCAACGAGCTCGTGCGCGCTGGCCTCGTGGTGAAAGCAGGGGCACGACCGGTGTGCTACTTCCACCGCCGCTCCCTCGAACGCTTCTTCCAGTCTCGCATTGAGCGTAGCACCTACCCTTCGGTCGAGCAGCTCTTCGCCACGCTCGGAAACGGCGAGCGACTCGACTTCGACCGCGCAATCGGTCACGAGCTGAGCCTTGCGCCCTGCATCAGCCAGCTCTGCGCCGCGCTCAAGTACCCGCCAGCTGGCCTGCCCATCCTGCTCTGTGGCGCCTCGGGAACCGGCAAGGGTCTACTCGCCGAACTTGCCCTCGAATACGGCAAGAACGTCGGCGTCCTGCAGCAGGAAGCCAAGCTTGTGAGCATCGACTGCTCGCATTACGCAGACGATGCCCGCGCGCTCACTCACGACCTGTGCGCAGATGGCGGGCCTGCAGATCGGGCGAGCGGCGGCATCGTTTATCTCAAGGACGTCGACGCCCTCTCACCCGCTGCCCAGGACGCGCTCTTGGAGTGGGCCTCCGCACAGGCGGGCGCCATTGTGCCAGCCCCTGCTGTGCGCCTTATCTTTGCCACCTCAAACGAGGCAGACAGTACCGAGTGCCGCAGCCTCACGCGTCGCATCCCCATGTCCGCCCAGGTGCCGTCTCTGCGCGAGCGCACCCAGGAGGAGCGTGAGGAACTGACTCTCCACTTCCTCAAGGAGGAGGGCCGACGCATAGGACGCGACATCCTCATAAGTCGCGGAGCCTTTCGAGCCCTCGCCGGCACCAACTTCGAGGAGAACGTACGCGGCCTGCGCGACTGCATCACCAACTGTTGCGCCGAGGCCTATCTAGACACGAAGGGTGACAGCCTGGAGATTCGCACCTACCAGCTTCCCTCCGCAATCCTTGCCGGCTCCGCACTCGAGCGCAGCGAGAACGACATGCAGCTCATCGACACCACCCGGAGCATCCAAAGCCAGGCGGACGACCGCGCACGGCATGTACTCGACGCCATGCTGGAGCCATACGAGAGCTATCGCGAAGGCACGCTTGATGGGGGCGCGTGCAGCGCTCAGCTGGTGGAGCGAGCCCGCGACCTCGAGGACTACCTGGCGTTCGGGCAAAACCCGGGCCGCTCGAAGTCCGACGCATACGAGCAGATCGCCGACAGCGTCGTCACTTCCGTGAACGAACTCTACTCGATCGATTTGTCCCGAAAGAGCTCGCATCTAATCGCCCAGGGCATCTGCCTCCAGCTGTGGCCGCCCGCAAGCCTCTCGCGTTGGAAGAGCTCCCATGCAAGCGAGCTTTCCGGCATGCGCGGCGTCGTGGCCCAGCGCAACCGCTTTGCCGTTACTGTCTGCGCCTGCATCGCTGATGAACTCAAGGCCACGCTCGGCATCGCACTCGACGATCTCACGTGTCTGCTCGTCCTTGCGCATGCGGCACTCGCACTCGACCCGTCTAAGCGTCGTCGGAGCGTCGGTATCGTCCTCAGTCATGGCTACTCGACCGCCACGAGCATCGCCGACGCCGCCAATCGGATTCTTGACACGAGGGTCTTCGAGGCCATCGACATGCCCTACGACCAGAAGGTTACGGACGTCGCTGTTCCTCTTCAGCAAATCATCGACCGCTTCTCCTACGCAGACGAGGTCGTCATCCTCGTGGACATGGGATCGCTCCAGGATATTTATAAGAGTATGGAATCCACCTCCGGCATGACGCTCGGCATCATCAACAACGCCTCTACCGGCCTTGCGGTGGAGGTTGGCGCCGGACTTATCGCGGGTCGCTCCGTGCGAGAGGTTCTCGACGATGCTGCGGCAGCTTGCACCTGTAATTATCACATCGTGGCGCGCAACGCCCGACCGGACGCGATTGTCTTCTGCTCCGAAGGCGGACTTGACGCAGCTGCGCGGATCCGCGATCTCGTGGCGCAGAGCCTGCCTGGCGAGTCCCCCGCGCGGCTTGTCGCCGTTGACTGGCGGCAGCTCGCCAATAACGGATCTGAGGATGCCGCCTTCTCCCAGTACAACGTGCGCTCGGTCATCGGCACGGACAATCCGCACGCCGATGGAGTCCCGTTCATTTCGCTCGAGGAACTCATCGCCGGCGAAGGAACGGCCCAGATAGACCGCGCCTTCGCACGCTTGCTCGACGCTGACAGCTTGCGCACGTTCCACCAGAATCTCGTCAAGAACATGACCCTCAGGAACGTGGTCGAGTCCATCACAATCCTTAACCCCAACAAGCTCTTCGGCGAAATCGAGAGTGCCGCAGAGCGGCTCCAGCAGCTCACCGGAGACGTGATTGGCGCTCGTGTGAGCATGGGGCTCTACGTGCACCTGTGTTGTCTCGTGGAGCGCCTCGTGACCAGAAGCCCATCGAGAACTACGCAGACGAGCAGCGCTTCGCCAATGAACACAACGATTTCGTCGAGGCATTCCGCACGAGCTTCTCTGACATTTCCGCCCATTACCACGTGGAGGTCCCCGTCACGGAGATCGCCTACGCATACGACTACATCAATTCCCGGCATGCCCCGCGCAGGCAGGCCACGCCGAACGATGGGCCCGCGGCTCAGCAGGACGAGTGACGCGTCACGCAAGCAAAGGAAGGAAGCCAACATCACACGAGCATCATCGATCGCTGCGTGCAAGGCGGCGGGCCTCACCGTGTTCGCCAAGCGCGAGGAGCGTTTTGGTTTTTCGCAAGCAAATGCGGACGAAATCAGCGACCAGATTCCCGATCCGCTCAAACATGCAGGGCCCCTATGTGTTTAACCTCATTTTTCCGTGTGCGGTAGAATGGAGTCGTTGAGATCGCGAACGCCTTAAAGGGAGAGTTTTTGTGGATGCGCATCTGGATGGGGGCTCTTCCGCCCCGCTGTATCAACAGGTGCTCGATTTGCTTAAGAGCGATATCGAACAGGGGACATATCCCGTTGACTCGCAGATTCCAACGGAACTTGAGCTTTCTAAGATGTACGGCGTGGGAAGGGTCACGGTTCGCCGCGCAATAGAGGAGCTTGTGGGCGAGGGGTATCTCACCAAGCGGCAGGGGCGTGGTACGTTTGTGACCGCGACAAAGATAATTCGCAAGGTGCATCAGAAGGACGATGTTCAGAGTTTTACCCAAGCATGCGCTGAAAACGGCATGAAGGCGGGCGCTCGCGTCGTTGCCCGCAAGACCGTTGCCGCCGATCGCGACCTCGCTTCTTTCTTTGGCTTGGATGAAGGCTCTGACCTCATCTTGGTCTCACGCGTGCGTACCGCAGACGGCGTGCCGGTCCTGTTCGAGAACAACTACTATCCTGTCGATGGATTCGAATTTCTCAAAGATATCGGTCTCTCCAATTGTTCGATATTCGAGGCCGTGGGGGAGCGTACGGGTAGGTATCCCTGCTCGTCCGATCCCTGCAGGCTGGAGATCGCCCGTGCGGGAATTGATGCTGCCCGCAAGCTCAAGGTCCCAGTAGGGGAGCCGCTGTTCTTCATGAACGCGGGCTTTCTCGATTCCAACGGAGAGCGCTTCTGCTATGGCAGACAGTACTACGTGGGTTCGCGCTACAGCTTCGATATCTAGCGGCTCTGTCTCACACAGCGCTGTTCTCGTATTGCCGCGGCAGGTCCGTTTAGCGCGTAAAAGTTACCACTTATAGAACAACCTAATATGTTTTTTGACCGACGCCTTCATGCAGGTTATACATAGAACAACCTAAGATGTTTGCCTATACGTGAAGGATTTTTGGCAAGCATCGTTGCTCTGGCAGGAGGTTAAGAATGTCGGATGCCAAACAGGAGAAGCCCAAGCGCAGATTCCATCTCCAGCTTCCCCATGTGTACACCATCGCGTTCATGCTGATCGTGTTCTTCGCGGTGCTCACATGGATCGTCCCATCGGGTCAGTTCGACCGCCAGACCATTCAGACGGCCGCGGGCGAGCGAGAAGTCGCCGTAGCCGGAACGTACCAAGAGGTCGACAAGGTCTACACCGATTCGGAGACGGGGGAGACCGTCGATCTGCGACAGGGCATCGATGCCGTCCTGCAGGCTCCCGCCAAGGGCATTCAGGCTGCGGCCGATGTCGTCGCGTTCGTCCTGCTGATCGGCGGATCGTTCGCCATCGTCACCAAGACCAACGCCCTAAACGCCGGCATGAGCCGCGTGATCAAGAAGCTGAAGAACAAGGACATCTTGATCATCCCCATCTCCATGATCCTGCTCTCGATCTGCGGCACCACGTTCGGCATGTCCGAGGAGGCGCTGCCGTTCTACGCGATCTTCATCCCCATCATGCTGAGCATCGGGTATGACTCCATGACCGCGTTCATCATCTGCTTCCTCGGCCCCAACCTTGGTTACTGCGCATCCACTATTGATCCTTTCAACGTGCTGATCGCCCAGGGCGTTATCGGCATCGAGGGAAATCCCCAGCTTTGGCTCCGCGCCATCCTGTGGGTCATCTTCACCGCCGCGGGCATTTTCTGGGCCATGCGCTACGCGCGCCGCGTCAAGCTCGATCCCAAGTCCTCCATCACCTATGAGGACGATAAGCAGAAGCGCATCGAGTTCTCTGTCACCGATGCTTCTATCGAAGAGGAGTTCACGCTTCGCCGCAAGCTCGTCCTCATTGATTTCGCGGTCGGCATGGGCGTTATCGTGTGGGGCCTCGTTACCCAGGGCTGGTATATGGACGAGATCTCCATGGTGTTCCTGGCCATGGGCCTTCTTGCCGGCATACTCGGCGGCCTGGACGAGAAGACCATTGCGGAGGAGTTCGTCCGCGGAATCGCCGACTTCGCCTACGCAGCCTGCATCATCGGCATCGCCCGCGGCATCCTGGTCGTCGCAGAGGGCGGAATGATCATCGACTCTATTCTTAACTGGCTCGTCGGACTCCTTGCGGGCGCTCCGTCCTTCATCTATACCACCTTCATGTACATCGTCCTCGGCCTGCTTTCGCTGCTGGTTCCTTCCAGCTCCGGCCTCGCTGCACTCACCATGCCCGTCATGGGCCCGCTGACCGAGCTTATGGGCCTCAATCCCGAGGCTGCCGTCACCGCTCTGCAGTTCGCGAACCAGACCGTCAACACCATCAGCCCCGTTGCGGGCATGACCGTCGCGGGTCTTGCCGTGGCGAAGATCTCCTTCGGGCAATGGTGGAAGACCATCTGGAAGTTCTTTATCTTCATGGTTCTGTTCGGATCGGTCGCGACTGTGATTTCCGGCCTACTGCCGATGTAGGAGGTGCCCAGCATGGATTTAAGCGCTTCCACACCCCGTCTGCGTCGCGAGCAGGTCGCCGGCATGAACATTCACTACATCATGTGGTCGCTCGATTACTTCCTTGATGCTCAGCAGCGCCTTGGCTTCAAAACCATCGAGCTTTGGGCGGCCGAGCCGCACGTGACGCTGGACCACACGGGGTATTTCGAGGCCGACGAGCTTCGCCGCAAGATCGAGTCCCGCGGACTCTCCGTGAGCTCCCTGTGTCCGGAGAACGTGGTGTATCCGTGGCAGTACGCTGCCAGAAAGCCCCTCCACGCGCAGCGGAGCCTCGCTTACTTTAAGCACGGCATCGAGCTCGCCGAGGTGCTCGGCGCCCCGTATATGTCCATCAACTCCGGTTGGGGCGATTGGGACGAGGACCGCGAGGAGGCTTGGAAGCGCTCTGCCGAGCACTTGGCGATTCTTGCGGACTATGCCGGCGAGCACGGCGTGACCCTCTGCATGGAGAGCCTGAGGCCGGAAGAGAGCAACTTGGTGGTTACACTCGCGGACGCCAGGCGCATGCTTGACCAAGTAGCCAGCCCGCACCTTACTCCAATGGTGGACACTACCGCTATGGGAGTCGCCGGCGAGAGCCTTGAAGAGTGGTTTGCCGAGTTTGGCGATGGTGCCATAAGGAACATGCGCTTCATTGATGGCGACCCATATGGCCATCTGGTTTGGGGCGATGGAAAGCACAGTATGGACGATTTCGTACGCGTCCTCAACGCGCATGGGTTCGAGGGCTATCTTGGCCAGGAGATCACCGATGGAAGGTATTTCGATGATCCCGCAGCAGCGGACCGGCACAACATGGACGCCTTCGAGAGGTATTTTGTCGACTAGCGCGTAGCTCCCATTCGCGTGGGGAAGTCAACACGCTTGACGAGAAGACTCGCAGTAAACGTTGGCGGATTCGTCCGCCGTATCGAAAGGAAGAATAACAATGAACGCACATGATCTTATCGCCGACGCAATCGCTGAAAAGGGCGGTTTCGATAGCGTCTTCTGGGTTGCCTGCGGCGGCTCCCTCATCGACCTGCTGCCCGCCCACGAGCTGCTCAAGCGCGAGGCGACTACGTTTGCCAGCGAGGCGTATACCGCCCGCGAGTTCGATATCATGCGTCCCAAGCGCCTGGGCGAAAAGTCCCTTGTCATCGCTTGCAGCCACTCCGGCAACACCCCCGAGGTAATCGATGCGTGCTCGATCGCCAAGGCGGCGGGCGCGACCGTTATCGTGCAGACGGACAACGCGGGTTCCGGCATCGATAACGGTGAGTGGACATGCTGGGTATATCCGTGGGGCGAGGGAGTTCCGCAGGCGGAGGTGCCCGCCGGCATCTCTTTGGCTCTCGCTTCCGAGCTCCTGGATCAGCAGGAAGGTTATGCCGACCTTGCCGACATGTACGAAGGCATCGCCAAGATGGACCAGATCCTGCCTGCAGCTCGCGAGAAGGTCAACGCCGAACTCTGCGACCGTTTTGCCGCCCTGTGCCAGGACCACAAGTTCCTGTATATCTTGGGGTCCGGTCCCGTGTTTAGCCAGGCCTATGGCTTCGCTATCTGCTCGCTTATGGAGATGCAGTGGCAGAGCTGCGCCTATATCCACTCCGGCGAGTACTTCCACGGCCCCTTCGAGGTGACCGAGCCCGGAGTCTTCTACTTCCTGCAGATGTCTTCTAGTGAGTGCCGAGCCATGGATGAGCGCGCCCTCGCATTCCTCGAGACCCATACCGACACTCTTATGGTGCTCGACGCCATGGAGTACGGCATGGACCAAGTACCGGCGAGCGTTCGCGCGTTCCTTGATCCAATCCTGTTCTACGCGATGAACTGTGAGCTGCGCTCCGCTCGCGGCAAGGTGTTCGACCATCACCCGGACGTGCGTCGTTACATGGGCATCGAGAAGTACTAGCGATTTTAAAACGGGGCGCGAGGCGCGTTGAGACGTGCGAATCCCTCGCGCCCCGTCTGCTCGCCGTAACCACGGCGGTTTACCTGAATGGAGATAACCATGGCAGCCTATCCTATAAGCGTGCTTGGCTTTGGAGACAACGTTGTCGATAAGTACGAGCACATCAAGACCATGTATCCCGGCGGCAATGCAGTTAACTTCGCCGTCTTCGCCAAGAAGCTCGGCGTCGATCGCAGCGCCTACATGGGAATCTTCGGATCAGATGAGGAGGCCGAGCACGTTATAGCATCGCTCGAGGACGAGGGCGTCGAGCTTCTTCGCTGCCAGCAGGTCCTGGGCGTCAACGGCGCCGCTCGCGTGACCGTTGACGAGACCGGGGACCGTATCTTCCTGGGCTCCAATGAAGGCGGCATACGTGGCGACATGCGCTACGTGATAGACCGCTTCGCCGCCGAGTACGTCAGCGGCTTCGATTTGGTGCACAGCGGCAACTACTGCTTCACCGAGCGCGAGCTCCCCAAGATCAAGGCTGCCGGCGTGCCTATCAGCTTCGACTTCTCCGATGACTCCACCGACGAGCACTTCGGGCAGATTGCGCCATTTGTGACGTACGCCTTTATGTCCATGGGCGACGCTTCCCTGGAGGATATCAAGGCGAAGCTCGAGTGGGTGAAGGCCCTTGGCCCTCAAATCGTATGCGCATCGCGCGGGAGCAAGGGCTCCGTCGCCTATGACGGCGAAAACTTCTACGAGCAGGGCATCAAGCCCGTGGCGCCCGAGGAGCTCAAAGACGCTATGGCGGCCGGCGATTCACTGCTGACGGCGTTTTTGGTCACCTATCTTTCCAAGAAGAAGGCCGGCGAGTGCGGCGAGGCCGCGATTCGCGAGAGCTTGGACTTCGCTGCCGGTTTTGCGGCGGAGACCTGCAAGATCGAGGGCAGTTGGGGCCACCCGCTGGTCTACGAGAACTAGTTTTTTGTCGTGGCGGGGTGTCTTGGGGCGCCCCGCATTGCGTTAGGAGTCAAGATGTCCGTTCGTGCCTGCGCGGCAGGATTTTGCTGCGCCGATGTCTACCAGAATCTGGATCCCCTGGGTTGCATCCAAGGGGGCCTCTCAGGAGCGCTTCGAGGGGTGCTTCTTGAGTATATGAAGGCAAAAGGGATATGCAATCTTCATATACGGCCTTCTTTTAGAGGGCGTTGTCCTTACTCTTTCATCTCCTTGCCTATGGACATTTTGTCCATAGGCAAGAGTCCATGGTCGAGATCATGGTGAAGTTCTGCGGCCAGTAATTACTGCATTACATATTCTGTTGTCACCTGGGAGGCTCGCTTTTGCGGGCCTCTTTGCGTTGCTAAGGGGCCATGGTCTGTCGATAAATAAAGCGCCCGCTTGCGGGGGAGCAAGCGGGCGCCGTTGAGCGAATATGTTTGCGGCCCTAGCCGCTGCGGGTGATGGGTCCTCGACTAGTTAGTCGTGCCGGAATCGTCGCCCGAATCGGAGCCAGAAAGCGAAACCGTCAACGTGATCGTGCTGTCGGTGGACTGCTTGCCAGTGGGGGAGACGCCCGTCACGGTGGCGTTTTCGTTGCCACTCACGGGGTTGCCGTTCTGATCGCAGAATGCGATGTTGTAGA